>Ga0209162_1000796_pt1 | contig 33139 bp, 31 predicted proteins | sample YNPNPMetaG_FD_187121 | JGI IMG/M metagenome (GOLD analysis project Ga0209162, IMG submission 187121) | Anoxygenic and chlorotrophic microbial mat microbial communities from Yellowstone National Park, USA - YNP NP MetaG (SPAdes) (version 2) ...
GACACGGATTTTTCTGGATTGATCCGTGCTGATCCGTCTCATCCGTGTTTATCCGTGTGCTAAAGATCCCAGGCTGAACAGTTACCCCATAGGACACGGATTAACACGGATACAACGGACTGACACGGATTTTTCTGGATTGATCCGTGCTGATCCGTCTCATCCGTGTTTATCCGTGTGCTAAAGATGCCAGGCTGAACAGTTACGATCATCCTTTGTGTCCTTCGTGTCCTTTGTGGTGAAAGAAGGAACTGGCTGTCCCCCTTAAAGCGCGGAGAGCCGGGTTGTCAGCCGCCAACACCCGGCCCCCCAAAAGGAGGAGAAGAAGAGATTTTTGGACTCTTCATCCTCCATGATAGCTGTTTCCGGCGGCGGGACTGGGCGGGAAGTATACGAATGGCATACAACAAGCCTACTCTCTCACCCGGCAAGCCTGCGCTCCAGCTCGGCGATGCGCGCCTCGATCTGCCGTTTGTTGCGCACGAGCTGCAACGGGATGTCGGTGAACTCGACGTACTCGCTCATGCGCTCTTCGATCAGCAGCAGGTTCTCGCGGTAGTTGCGCAGCTTGCGCCGCCAGGTCTCTACCTGCGCCGCGTCCAGGCCGGCGGCGACGACGGGAGCCGCGGCGGCGGCCCCTTGACCTCGGCCATCCCGCCGGCGTGGCAGCAGTCCAGCAGCACCACCAGCTTGCGGGCGCGGATCGCGCCCAGCCGCCGGGTGAACTCGGCCCCTGAGATCGTCGTGGTAGAGCCAGGCGTTGAACCAGACCGTCCGCACGGGGAAACGGCTATTCGCCGTGGCCTCCAGCCGGTTGCGCACCATGCGCATCAGGGCTGTCCGCTCATTGTTCCTTCCTAGACCATATGAATCGCCCGCCCAAAGACGCCGTGCGCCGCTTCTGCCAGCGCCTCGCTGAGGGTGGGATGGGCGTGCACGGCGCGGACGATGGCTTCCACCGACAACCCGGCGCTGCGCGCCAGCACCAGCTCCGGCAGCAGCTCGGTCACCTCCGGCCCGACCAGGTGCGCGCCCAGCAGCCGCCTGGTCGCCCCGTCGGCGACGAGCTTGACAAAGCCCTCGTTCTCGCCCAGGGCCAGCGCCTTGGCGTTGGGCAGGAAGGGGAAGCGCCCCACGCGCACGTCATAGCCCTGCTGGCGCGCCTGGGCCTCGCTCAGGCCCATGCTGGCCACCTGGGGCTTGCAGTACGTGCAGCGCGGGATGGCGTCGTAATCGAGAGGGTGCGTCTCCAGGCCGGCGATGTCCTCGGCGGCGACGATGCCCTGCGCCGAGGCGACGTGGGCCAGCGCCAGCCTGCCGGTCACGTCGCCGATGGCATAGACGCCCGGCGCGGCGGTGCGCATGCGCCCGTCCACCTGCACCCAGCCCCGCTCGGTGACGACCCCCAGCGCCTCCAGCCCCAGCCCCTCGCTGTTGGGCTGCACGCCGATGGCGATAAGCGTTTTCTCCGCCTCCAGCGTCTCTTCCGCGCCGTCCGCCTTCTGCACCCGCACGCGCACGCCCTCGTCCGTGGTCTCGACGCCGGCGACGCGGGCCGAGGTCAGGGCGCGGATGCGGTAGCGCTTGAAGGCGCGCTCCACCTCGGCGCTGACCTCTTCATCCTCCAGCGGCAAGAGGCGCGGCAGCATCTCGACCAGGGTGACCTGGGCGCCGTAGACGTTCCACAGGTAGGCGAACTCGGCGCCGATGGGCCCGGCGCCGACGATGACCACCGACGCCGGCCGCTCCTGGAGTTCGAGCGCGTGGCGGGCGGTGATGACGCGCTCGCCGTCGATCGCGACGCCGGGGACGGAGCGCGCCCGCGCGCCGGTGGCGACGATGACGTGTCGCGCTGTCAGCTCGACCTCGCCGCCGCCGTTCAGGGCCACGCCGACGACCCCCGGCGCGGTCAGCCGCCCGCGCCCTTCGACCACAGCGATGCCGTTGCCCTTCATCAGCGCCTCGACGCCCTTGACCAGCCGCCCGGCGACCTGGCGGCTGCGCTTGACCGCGGCGCCGTAATCGGCCTGAAAGCCGTCGACGCGAAAGCCCAGGCGGCGGCCTTCGCCCAGCAGGGCGACGACCTCGGCGTTGCGCAGGAGGCTCTTGGTGGGGATGCAGCCCCAGTTCAGGCAGACGCCGCCCAGATGCTCCTGCTCCACCAGCGCGACCTGGAGGCCGAGCTGGGCCGCGCGGATCGCCGCCACATAGCCCCCCGGCCCCCCGCCAATGATCACCACATCGTAGGAATCTCCGGTCATCTCTCACCTCGTCGCGTATCGCGTATCGCCTATCGCGCATCGCTTATCGCTTATCGCTCATCGCTTATCGCGTAGCGCTTATTGTCTATCGCGTATTGTCTATCGCGTATCGCCAGGCGCAGATTGTATTGCGTACCTCCAGATCGGCAGGCGGCAGACCACAAGCGATGAGCAAAGAGCGATGAGCGATAAGCGATACGCGATAGGCGATAGGCGATACGCGATAAGCGATAAGCGATAGGCTATTCCTCCCCCTCTATCATCCCCGGCATTTCCACGTGCACCACCTGGCCGTGGACATCGACCACAACGCGGAAGCCGGTCATCCACAGCCAGGTGCGCAGTTCGGCGATGTTTGCCTCTTCCGGCGGCACGTCGAGGATCTGCTCCAGCTTTTCCAGGTTCATCTCGATGGCGGCGCGGGTGAAGGGGTCGTCGCTGCCCAGCATCTGCATCACGCCCTCGATGACAACGTCCTTGATCGAGAGCAGGTACTCTTTGATCCGTGCCAACACCTGCCGGTCGACCTCGACGGCGTCCACGTGGCGCAGGAAATCGCCGTCGGGGATGGCATAGCAGGCGTCCGCCCCCACGTAGGCTGTCCGGGCTGGCAGTCCCTCTTCGTTATAGACCAGGCCGGCGAAGAACGGTTCGCGCGCGCTCATTGCCCAGCCTCCCGAAAATTGTAGATGCCATCCTCGACGGCAAAACGGGCGCCGCAGTCGAGGCAGGCCAGCGCCTCGCCCTCGTCAGCCAGCAGCGTCGAGCCGCAGACGGTGCAGCGGAAGAACGCGCCGGGGGGCGCGGCGGGCTTGTCCGCCGCGGCGATGGCGCGGACAAAGACGCTCGGCGTGAGCTGCCACAGCGCGCCGGTCGGCTGGCAGAGGCGGTCGAGCGCCACCAGCAGCGCCGTCGGCACCGTCCGTTTGAGCAGGGCCAGCCGAAAGTGGGAGACCGTGCGCGTCTGCACCACGCGCAGGCCGGCCGCCGTCAATTGCTGGCGCACCCAGCGCGGGTGAAAGTCGAAATTGAGCGGCGCAAACTCGACCGGTTCGGGGTCGAAGGGCGACCACTGCTGGCGGCGCAGGCCGTAGCGCAGGATGGCCTTGAGGTTGCATTTGTTGGCAAACTCGAGCAGCAGCGCGCCAGCAGGAGCCAGGATGTGGGCGACGCCGCGCAGCACGGCAGGCGCGTCAGCAGCGTGGTGCAGCGTGCGGACGATGGTCACGGCGTCGAAAAGGGCCGCGGCAAAGGGGAGGTTGTAGAAATCGGCCTGGACGTAACGGTAGCGCGGCCGGCCGCCGGGGCCAGCCTGGCCCAGCCGCTCGCGGGCCTGGACCAGTTGCGAGCGGGCATAGTCGAGCAGGACGACCTCGTCATAGCCACTGTAGAGATCGACCAGGCGGCCGTGGCCGGCGCCGATCTCGACCAGGCGCTGGCCGGTCGGCGGGAGCATGGCGCGCAGGGCGATCCGCTCGACGGCGTCCTCATAGGCCCGCTCAGCCGTCCAGAACTCGGTGCGGTAGCGCGAGCCTTCGTAATCACAGATCGGACGGGGGCTCAGTGGTCACCTCTTAGCGGAACTCGATGCTGTCGGGGAGGCTCTGGACAAAGTCGTTCAGCGGCGTAAAGACGGCGCGCAGCTCCTGTACCGCCGGGTCGAGCCCCGCCTCGCCCAACTGGATCGAGACAGGAATCGCCATCTGGATCGGGATGGTCTGGTCCACCGGCACGTCCATCACCACGGGGATCGTCCGCCGCACCGGCACGACCATGTTGAGGTGCACCGGCAGCACGGTGTTGGCCGGCAGGACGATGGAGCCGGAGCCGTTGATCACCCCGCCGCCCGCCGGCAGGACGAAGGTGATGGCGACGTTCTCGATGCGCGTCGGCTGGGTCAGCACCACGCTCGTATCCTGCTCGATCGGCAACTGGAAATCCAGGTCCAGCGGCTGGCTCATCGGCAGGGTGAAGCTGATGGGGATGGTCTGGTCCACCTCCACCGTGGTGTTGATCGTCGTCGTCCCCAGTCCCTGGAAGGCCATGTCCAGGTCGGTCAGCATGGGTTCCAGGAAATTGTTCTTGAGCTGGAGGAGGGGATAGACCCCCCCTATCAGCACGGCCACCAGGATGCAGTTGACAAGGAAAGAGAAGAGGATGGCAATGACAGAGAATACGGACCAGATGGTGCGCAATCGTTGCTTCATGGTCTTGCTCCTATCGCGTATCGCTGATCGCTTATCGTCTATCGCTTATCGCCTATCGCTTATCGTCTATCGCTTATCGCCTATCGCTTATCGTCTATCGCTTATCGTCTATCGCCTATCGCTTATCGCCTATCGCCTATCGCTTATCGCCTATCGCTTATCGCTTATCACCTATCGCTTATCGCAGGTTGGGTGCTGTGGTGCGAATTGTCGGGAGGGTTCAGGGATTAGGTTAACACTTTCCGTACTATTCCCAGATGTCACTCTGAGGAGCGAAGGCCGCGAAGCGGCCGAAGCGACAAAGCTCGCCCTGAGCCAGCCCGAAGGGAATCTCGTCAGGACTTGCGCACCTGGCAGATGAACGATCGGAATTCGCCACGAGTTTCACGAACGGGCACGAATTTTGTTTCTTTCGTGTAAATTCGTGCAATTCGTGGCAAAAAAAGCCAGCTGCGTAACTCCTCGTTTTCCGCTGAATGAACCCTCCCGAATTGTCGACCGCTTATGGGTGTCGCAGGGTCTTGCGAAAGTTGACGATTGTACGGATCAGGTGGTCCCCTTTTTCGTACAGGTCGGCGTGGGTGGCGTCATCGATATAGCCCCGATCGCGGGCCAGGAAAAGGCCGCTGACCACCTCGCAGACCGATCCCATGGCAATGCCCAGGTAACGGCCGAACTGGGCATCGGTATCCTGTCCAGAACCCTCGGCGATGTTCAGGGCAACCGAATTGGCCGCGCGGTTCAACTGATCGGCCAGGGCAAACCGCTCGCTGCGAGGGAATCTGGCCGTCGTCGCGTAAACCGCTGTGACATACTCCCGCGCCAAATGCCATATCTCCAATCCTTCGAAACGAAACGCCATTTTGATCCTCCGATGAAAATAATGTTGAATGGCTCGCGTCTCGCGTATCGCCTATCGCTTATCGCTTATCGGCTATCGCTTATCGCTTATCGGCTATCGTCTATTGTCTGTCGCTCATCGTTTATCGGTTATCGCTCATCGCTTATCGCTCATCGCTTATCGTTTATCGGCTATCGCTCATCGCTTATCGGCTACCGCGTACCGATCTGGAGATACACAATTTACAATCTGCACCTGGCGATAAGCGATACGCGATATGCGATACGCGATACGCGATAAGCGATATGCGATATGCGATATGCGATATGCGATATTCTACAAGAGATTTCCCATAATTACAATCCCCGCATCAGCGCCCATTCGCGGGAAAAGACGTAGGCCGCCAGCCAGATCGAGAGGACGGCATAGAGCAGCGATGTCGCCGCGGCCAGCGCCAGCATCCCGCCCGGCAGCCCGCTCAGAAAGAGGTCGCGCACCGCCACCAGCACGCCGACAAAGGGCAGGGCATAGACGACCGCTGGCGGCGTCGCCGGCACGACAAAGGTGGCGGCGAAGGAAAGCCCCGGCAGGCCAAACTGCATCACGGTCAGAAAGAGCGAGGCCTCGCGGTAGTTGCGGGCAAAGGTACAGACCGCCGCCGTCACCCCGCTGACGGTGACCAGCAGCGGCAGCATGAGCAGAAAGAGCCACAGCCCGGCCACGCCAAAGGCCTGCACCTGCTGCAGCGCCGAAGCCGGGCCAGCAAAAGCAACCGACAGATTGACCACGGCCAGATAGGCCAGCCCGTCGACGGCCCAAAAAACCACCGTGATGAGCGAAACGACCATAGACAGGGCAATCTTGCCCAGCGCAATGGCAACGCGACTGGCAGCAGTGACCAGCATCGGCTCCATCGTGCCGCGCTCTTTCTCGCCGACGGTCATATAAGCGATCAGCCCCAGCCCGCCGCCCATCGCCCACGAGGCGACCAGGAAGGGCAGAATGAGGCCGTTGAAAGAACGCGAGAGCGCGTCGCTGCTGGCGGACGCGGCCGGCGGGGCGACGATGCCGGTGGTAGGCGCCTGGCCAGCCTGCACCCGCAGCGGATCCACCCACTCGCGGTCGAGCCCGCGGTTGCTCAGGCACTGCGCGAGCAGGTCGGCGCCATAGTCATCGACCACCTTGCGCACCGCCAGGTCGACCAGCGCCGGCATCCAGCCGATGCGGCTGGTGGTGAGGGTGAGGGTCACCGGCTGCTCGGCCTCGATGCGCGCCTGCGCATCCGGCGGGATGGTCAAAAGGGCCGTCAATTCGCCGCTCAGCAGCGCCGCCGCAGGGTCGGCGGGCGGGTCGACCAGGCGGATGGTCTGCTCCTCGTTCAGCCGCGCCACCAGTTCGGACGCGCCGTCCGCGCCGACAACGGCAATGGGGAAGCCTTCGGGCGCCTGGCTGGCCACCTGCCAGCCGACGAACAGCGCCACCAGTACCACGCCAACCGGCGCCAGAATGGGCGGGGCGAAGAGGAAAAAGAGCGTCCGCCAGTCGCGCAGCAGATCGCGCGCCTCTTTGACCAGGATGACCCACAGCGTCCTAATCACCGCGCCCCCAGAACTGCCACCAGCGGCGGCGGGCCTGCGCCTGCCAGAGCGACTCGCGCAGGGCGCGTTCGCCGACCAGGCGGACAAAGGCATCCTCCAGGTCATCGGCGCCGGTCTGGGCGCACAGCCCGGCGGGGGTGCCCACCGCCCGGACGCGGCCCTGGTGGAGGATGATGACGCGGTCGCAGAGGCGCTCGGCCTCGCTCATCAGGTGGGTGGAGAGGAGGATGCAGCGCCCTTCCTGGCGCAGGCGATGCACCAGCGCGCGCACGGTGCGCGTCGACATCACATCCAGCGCGGCCGTCGGCTCGTCGAGGATCAGGTTGGGGGGATCGTGCAGCAGCGCCTGGGCCAGCACCACCCGCCGTCTCATGCCGGCGGAAAAACCCTCGGCGCGCCGGTCGGCGAACGCGCTCATCTCCAGCGCGTCCAGCAGCGCCTGCACCCGCGCCGCCAGCTCGTCGCCGTCCAGCCCCTGCAGACGCCCATAAAAGAAAAGGTGCTCGCGGGGCGTGAAGCGGTCATAGAGGCCGCCGGTCTCGACCAGAAAGCCGATGCGGCGGCGCGCCTGGGCGCCATCGCGGCGGGCGTCGAGGCCGTCCACCCGGGCAAAGCCAGCGTTGGGCTGGAGCATGCCGGCCAGCATACGCAGGAGCGTCGTCTTGCCCGCCCCGTTGGGACCAAGGATGCCCAACACTTCGCCATTGTTGGCAGTGAACGAGACGCCGTCGACGGCGACGACGCGGCGGAAACGCTTGCTCAGTTCGTGCGCCTCGATCACAGCCTGCCGTCACACGTCCAGATTGCGCACTTCTTTGGCGTGCGTCTGGATAAAACGCCGCCGCGGCGGCACCAGGTCGCCCATCAGCATCGTAAAGATGCGGTCCGCCGCCGCCGCATCCTCCACCGTCACCTGCAGGAGCGTGCGTCGCTCGGGGTCCATCGTCGTCTCCCACAGTTGCTGCGGGTTCATCTCGCCCAGGCCCTTGTAGCGTTGCACGCTCACCTTCTTGCCCTTCAGAGTCTCCAGAAGGCGGTCCTTCTCCTCGTCGGAGTAGACATAATGTACCTGGCGTTCCGACTCGACGCGGTAGAGCGGCGGCTGGGCGATGAAGAGGTGGCCTTCTTCGACCAGCGCCGGCATGTAGCGGTAGAAAAAGGTCAGCAGCAGCGTGCGGATGTGCGCGCCGTCGACGTCGGCGTCCATCAGCAGCACCGTCCGCGCGTAGCGCAAATTGCCGAGGTCGAACTGGTCGCCGATGCCGGTGCCCAGGGCCGAGATGAGCGCCTGCACTTCCTTGTTGCTGAGCACTTTGGTGATGCCAGCGCGCTCGGTATTGAGAATCTTGCCGCGGATGGGCAGGACGGCCTGGAAGTGGCGGTCGCGGCCCTGTTTGGCGCTGCCGCCAGCGCTGTCACCTTCCACGATGAACAACTCTGTCCGCGTCGGGTCGCGCTCCGAGCAGTCGGCCAGCTTGCCCGGCAGGGTCAGGCTCTCCAGCATGCTCTTGCGGATGACCAGATCGCGCGCCTGACGGGCAGCCGTGCGCGCCCGCGACGAGGTCAGACACTTGTCGACGATTTTGCGCCCCGCCGCCGGGTTGTTGTCCAGAAACTCGCTGAACGCCTCCACCACCACCGCCTCGACGATCGCTTTGACCTCGGCGTTCATCAGCTTGACCTTGGTCTGCGACTCGAATTGGGGGTCGGGATGCTTGATGCTGACCACGGCGGTCAGCCCCTCGCGCACGTCGTCGCCAGAAAAGTTGGTGTCCTTGTCCTTCAACTGGCCCGACTTGCGGGCATAGTCGTTGATCGTGCGCGTCAACGCCGCCCGCAGGCCGGTCAGATGCGTCCCGCCATCGATGGTGTGGATGGTGTTGGCAAAGGGGTAGACGGATTCGCTGTACGAGTCGGTGTACTGAAAGGCCACCTCCACGCCAATGCCGTCCACCTCCCGCTCGATATAGACGGGGTCATGGAGCGGCTCGCGGTTGCGGTTCAGGTAGCGGACGAAGGAGAGGATGCCGCCCTCGAAGTAAAAGCTCATCTGGTGAGGAAAGTCGTCGGGCCGCTCGTCGATCAGGCGCAGGGTGACACCGCGGGTGACAAAGGCCATTTCGCGCATGCGCTGGGCCAGGGTCTCGAAGCGATAGGTCACGCCCTTGAAGATGGTCGAATCGTAGCGGAAGGTCGTCGTCGTGCCAGCACGTTTGGCCTTGCCAATGACCTCGACCGGCCCTTGCGGGACGCCCCGCGCGTAGCGCTGGCGATAGGTCAGGCCGTCGCGTGGGTTGTCAACCACGACCTCCATCCACTCGGAGAGGGCGTTAACCGCCGAGACGCCCACGCCGTGCAGGCCGCCGGAGACCTTGTAGCCACCCTCGCCGAACTTGGCCCCGGCGTGGAGGGTGGTCATGACCAGTTCCAGGGTCGAGACCTTTTTCTGGGGATGGGGGGCAGTGGGGATGCCCCGGCCATTGTCGCGCACGGTGACGCTCTCGTCCTTGTGGATGATCACCTCGATCTCGTCGCACGCGCCGGCCAGCGCCTCGTCGATCGAGTTGTCGACAACCTCATAGACCAGGTGATGCAGCCCACGGATGTCGGTGCCGCCGACATACATCCCCGGCCGGCGACGCACCGCCTCCAGCCCCTCCAACACCTGCACGTCTGCCGCTTCATACTGAAGTGCCTCTCGTTTGACCATACAGTTTCTCCCTGCCGCCGTGCATTGTACCACATCTGGCAGGGAGGGGGAAGGCGTAGGACAACTGCAAGCAGTTGTCCTACACACAGGCGTTCCCTCGACTTGGCCTCCTCCCCAGCCAATGGTATACTGTACCGCAGGATGGACAGGCCGCTCTGGTTCGTTCCGGGACGTTCCACGCCCCCGCAAGGATTGCTGGCCCGCTATCGCCCGCCTCAGCCGGCCGGCGCTGTTGCCGTCTATGTCGAGCAGTCCACGCGGCCCGGCGACATCGTGCTGGCCCTCTTCTGCCACGGCCCGCTCTTCCTGCGCGAAATCGTGCAGGCCGGACGGCGGGCCGTGGGCGTCAGCGTCAATCTGGTCAACCTGCTCATCGCCAACCTGGGACTGGAGCAGCCTCCCGACCCGACCGCGCTCAAAGCGGCCTTTACCCGCCTGGCCGACAGCCCCAAAGGCGACACGCTGCTGCACCGCCACGTCCTCTCGCTCTACCGCACCCGCTGCCCAACCTGCCAGGGCGAAGGGATCGCCGAATGGTTCGCCTGGGAACGCGACGACCATGCCCCCTACGCCAAACTGGTGCGCTGCAGCCGCTGCGAGGGCGCGCAAAGGGGAGAAGTGGACCAGGCGGACGTCGAGGCCGCCCGGCGCATCCCCGCCCGCGGGCTGGCCTACCACAACGCCCTCAGGCGCCTCGTCCCGGAGGGCCATCCGGCCCACGAGCGCGCCGTCGAACTGCTCGAACTCTACACGCCGCGCAACCTGTCGGCGCTGATGGACATCCTGCAGCGGCTCGAAGGGCTGGAGGCCGAGCCGTCCGTCCATGCGGCGCTGCGGGGCGTCCTGCTGGAAGCGTTCGACCGCGGCAGCAGCCTCGACCCGCCCGACGAGGCGCGCCACCGCCCGCGCTCCCTGCGCCTGCCAACGCGCTACCTCGAGCGCAACGTCTGGCTGCTGATGGAAGAGGGGCTGGAGCACCTGCTTGCAGAGCAGGCCGCCATGACGCCCGTCCGCCGCGCCCACTCTCTCGCCGCCCTGCTCGGCGACCCCACGCCCGCCTACGCGCTGCTCCCTTCAATCGCGCGCCGGGTGGGGGAGCTGTTGCCGCCGGGCAGCGTCTCGCTCATCCTGGCCGACCCGCCGCGCCCGGACGCGGTCTATTGGGCGCTCTGCGCGCTGTGGGCCGGCTGGCTGTGGGACACGCCGGCCGCCCAGGCGATGCGCCCGCTGCTGCGGCGGCGACGCTTCGACTGGACCTGGCACCAGGAGGTGCTGCAACAGGCGCTGGCGGGCGCCTCCGTGCTGTTGGCGCCGGACGCGGCGCTGGTGCTCCTCTTTGCCGACGCCGACAGCGACATGGTCGAATCGGCCTGCCTGGCGGCCTCCGGCGCGGGGTACGACCTGCTCGGCTGGGGCGTCAGTGCGGGCGAAGGCGTGCGGCTGGCCATGCGCGCCGGGCAGCCCCTGACCGCCCCCTCGCCGCCGACGGTCGATGAGGTCGCGCGGGCCGCGGCGCCGCTGGCGCGCGCCTGTCTGCGTCAGCGCGGCGAGCCGACCCCCTGGGCCGTCCTCCATGCTGCCGTCTATGCCGGCCTCTGCGGCAGCCGCGGCCTGCTGGCCCGCGCCGTCGCCGCCGCCGAGGAGGAGACATCGCCCCCGCAAGCCCTGAGCGGGCCGGCCCTGGTCGCCGAAGGCGTCCGCCGCGGGCTGGGCCAGCTAGGACTCGTCCCCGGCGCCCCCATGCACGAACTGCCCGCCGGGGCGGGCGAGCCGCCCGTCGAACCGCTGGCCGACCGCGTCGAAGAGGTCGTCTGGCGGACCATGCGCCAGCGCGCGGCCTGGACGACGGACGAGTTGACGCTGGCGGTCTATGCGGCGCTGGACGGCCCGCTGACGCCGCCGCTGGCGCTGGTGCTGCTGTGCATCGACTCGTACAGCAGCAGAGAAGAGGAAATGCTCCGCCTGCGCGCGGAGGACGACCCCAGCCGCCGTGGCAGCGAGCTGCGCGTGCTGCGGCGCGACCTGCGGACGCTGGGCCAGCGGCTGGGGTTCGAGGTCAAAGAGGGGCGGGGCTGGGACGTGCGCTGGCGCGAGGGCGAGCAAGACGCTTTTCTTTTTGTCGTCTCACCCACGGCGGCCCTGGGCCGCTACCTCCTCTACGGGCCGCCCGTCCCTCCCGGCGCGCGTCCCTGCCTGGTCTTTCCCGGCGGGCGGGCGGAATTGCTCTCCTACAAACTGCAGGCCGACCCCCGCCTGGGCCATGCAGCAACGGCGGCAAACTGGCAGTTCATCAAGTTCCGCCACGTGCGCCGCCTGCTCGCCGAGGAATTGAACCGCCACCTCTTCGAGGCCGTCCTCGGCCTCGATCCCATGGTTGAGCAAGACAATGTCCAGATACCTTTGATTCTGGGAGGTCGAACATGAAGCGCATCATTGGACCTGTCGCGATTGTCCTGGCGCTGGTGCTGGCGGTCGCCGCCCTGCTCATCAGCGGCGTCACGCTGTACGGCGCCCTCCAGTTCCGCCAGGCTGTGCGGGCCTCTGTCTCCGACGCGCGGGCGGCGCTGGCTGGCCTGCACGGCTACACGGCCGAGTTCAGCGTGCCGTTGCAGCAGACGTTTCCCATCTCGGCCCAGGTGCCGCTGCAGCGCGATTTCGTTGTGCCGATCCAGACAACGCTGCCTTTATCCACTGTGGTCAACGTGCCGGTGGGCATCCCTATCCTGGGAACATACCAGGTCGCCGTGCCGGTGCAGACCGAGATCGACGTCAACCTCCAGGTCATCATCCCGATCAGCGAGACGCTGGCGGTGGAGACGACGGTGACGGTGGACACGGAGGTGCCGATTGCCATCGACATGGCCCAACTGGGGCTGGACAGCCTGCTGACGCAGGTCGACGCGGCGCTGGGCCAGCTCGAAGAAGGGCTGGGAGGAGAACCATGACAGATCCGCGTCTGGAACGGCTGGCCCAGATGCGCCAGCGCACGCTGGAGGGCGGCGGCGCGGAGCGCATCGCCAAACAGCGCGCCAGGGGCAAACTGACCGCCCGCGAGCGGCTGGCGCTCCTCCTGGATGAGGGCACCTTCAACGAGCTGGAGCCCTTTGTCACGTTGCGCCAGGACGACCTGAACCCCGATCCAGAGCGCTTCCCGGGCGATGGGGTGGTCACCGGCTACGGGCAGATCGACGGGCGGACGGTGTACGTGTACGCGCAGGACTTTACCGTCTATGGCGGGACGCTGGCGGAGATGCACGCGCAGAAAATCTGCCGTGTGATGGACCTGGCGCTGCGCAACGGCACGCCGATCATCGGCCTGCTCGACTCGGGCGGGGCGCGCATCCAGGACGGCGTGCGCGCGCTGCACGGCTACGGCGAGGTCTTTCGCCGCAACGCCATCGCTTCGGGCGTGGTGCCGCAGATTTCGGTGATGCTGGGGCCGTGCGCTGGCGGCGCGGCCTACAGCCCGGCGCTGACCGATTTCATCATTATGGTCGAGGGCAGCAGTTTCATGTTCATCACCGGTCCCGACGTCATCCGCGCCGTGACGCGGGAAAAGGTCGACGTGGAGACGCTGGGCGGGGCGGCAGTACACAGCACCGTCAGCGGCGTGGCCCACTTTAGCACGCCCGGCGAAGCCGAAGCCCTCTCGCTCTGCCGCCGTCTGCTGAGCTACCTGCCCTCGAACAACGTCGAGAACCCACCCCACGTCGATCCGTCCGACGACCCCTGGCGCATGGACGACGAGCTGAACGAGATCGTGCCGCTGGACGACACTGTCCCCTACGACATGCGCCAGGTGCTGCTGCGGGTGGTCGACCAGGGCACGTTCCTGGAGGTGCAGCCGGCATGGGCGCAGAACGCCATCGTCGGCTTTGCCCGCCTGGGCGGGCACGTCGTCGGCATCGTCGCCCAGCAGCCGCTGGTCATGGCCGGGGTGATGGACATCAACTCGTCGGACAAGATCTGCCGCTTTGTGCGCTTTTGCGACTGCTTCAACCTGCCGCTGGTCACTTTTGTCGACTCGCCCGGCTTTTTGCCCGGCGTGGCCCAGGAGCACGGCGGGATCATCCGCCACGGGGCCAAGGCGCTCTACGCCTACATCGAGGCGACGGTGCCCAAGATTTCGGTCATCACCCGCAAGGCCTACGGCGGGGCATACGTGGTGATGAGCAGCAAGGGGCTGGGCACCGACATCAACTATGCCTGGCCGTCGGCCGAGATCGCGGTGATGGGGCCCAGCGGCGCGGCAAACATTCTCTACCGCGACGAGATCAACCAGGCCGACGATCCGGCAGCGGTGCATGCGCGGCTGGTCAAAGAGTACCGCGAGCGCTTTGCCAACCCCTACCGCGCCGCCGAAGCGGGCTTTATCGACGACATCATCGAGCCGCGGCAGACCCGTCCCAAGCTCATCGCCGCCCTCGGCGCGCTGCGCGAGCAGTTCCGCGCTATGCCGCCGAAAAAGCACGGCAATATGCCCGTCTGAGCACACGAGGCCTGACACCATGAACACCCTGACGATATGGATCACCGTTGTGGGGATGGGGCTGACCTTTGCTGCTATCGGACTCTTGATCGCGGCGATGGTGGCGTTGACGCGCGGAGCAGCGGAGCGAGGGCCAAAGCGCAGGAGCAGCGAGCCCAGCAGCGCCATCCCTGCCCAGGAAGAGACAGAAGCCCTGGAAGCCGCCGCAGCGGCTGCGGTGGCCGTGGCCATGGCGCTGGCCGCCCGCCGCGCCCATCCAATCCACGCCTGGCACGCCGCCTCGCCCGCGGAAAGCGTCAGCCCCTGGCAGGCCTATAACCGCAGCCAGCAGTTGGAACAGCAAAAAACTCACCAGACGCTGAGGTGGTAAATGACCGTATATCGAGTTCAGGTGGGAGGCCGCGAGTACGAGGTCACCATCGAAGACGTCAACGCCCGCCCGGTGCGCGCGACGGTGAACGGCCAGACCGTGCAGGTCTGGCCGCCGGAGCCACGGCGAGGGGCAGCGCCCGTCGAGGCCACCGCGCCGCCAGCAACCGTGGTCGCCTCGCCGACCGCCACCGCGGCCCAACCCGGCGTCGCCTCGGCCAGCCAGGTGCGCGCGCCGATGCCCGGCGTGATCGTCGACGTGCTGGTGCAACCCGGCGACAGAGTCGAGGTGGGGGCTGATCTCTGCGTGCTCGACGCGATGAAGATGAACAACCGCATCCGCGCCACCCGCGCCGGAACCGTCGCCCAGGTGCACGTCAACGTCGGCCAGCAGGTGCAGTACGGCGACCTGCTGGTCACATTCGCCGAAGCGTGAGAGATAATAGCCACAGATTACACAGATTTCATAAATTCTTAATTTTGATTCAAAAAATCTGTGAAATCTGTGTAATCTGTGGCTGAAAAATCTGGTTCAAAATCTGTGTAATCTGTGGCTGACCATAAAATAGGAGAAAGGGCATGGATCTGACACAACTGCTCAAAGGTATCCTCAACCTCCAGGCGGGGCAGGTGCTGATGATGGCCGTGGGCGGGGTGCTCATCTACCTGGCGATCGCCAAGGAGTACGAGCCGGTGCTGCTGCTGCCCATCGGCGCGGGCTGTATGCTGGCCAACCTGCCCATCTCGGCGCTGACCGGCGAAGAAGGGCTGCTGACGTTGCTGTACAACGTCGGCGTGCGCAACGAGCTCTTCCCCCTGCTCATCTTTCTCGGCGTGGGGGCCATGATGGACTTTCGGCCGCTGCTGGCCCAGCCGGTCTTTGCGCTGATGGGCGCCGCGGGACAGTTCGGCATTTTCGGGACGCTGATGCTGGCGACGCTGCTGGGCTACAATCTCAATGAGGCGGCCAGCATCGGCATCATCGGCGCCATCGACGGGCCGACCAGCATCTATGTCTCTTCGCTGCTGGCCCCGCACCTCCTGGGGCCGATCGCCGTGGCCGCCTACTCGTACATGAGCCTGGTGCCGGTCATCCAGCCGCCGATCATGCGCCTGATGACCACGCGGGCCGAACGGCGCATCCACATGGAATATGCGCCCCGCCCGGTCTCGCGCCTGGCACTGATCCTCTTCCCCATCGTCGTCACGCTCATCGTCGGCATCCTGGTGCCGGAGGCCGCCCCGCTCATCGCCATGCTCATGCTCGGCAACCTGCTCAAAGAATCGGGCGTCGTCGAGCGGCTGAGCAAGAGCGCGCAGAACGAGATCATCAACATCGCCACGGTCTTTTTGGGACTGGCGGTCGGCGGCACCATGACCGCCGAGGCATTCCTCAGCCTGCGCACGCTGGGCATCCTGGCGCTGGGACTGCTGGCCTTTGTGCTCGACACGGCGGCGGGCCTGCTCTTTGGCAAGCTGCTGTGCGTCCTCTCCGGGCGGCGCATCAACCCGCTGGTGGGCGCGGCAGGGATCAGCGCTTTTCCCATGAGCGGCCGCCTGGTGCAGCGCATCGCGCAGGAAGAGGACTTTAGCAACTTTGTGCTGATGCACGCCATGGGCGCCAACACCGCCGGGCAGTTGGGCTCGGTCATCGCCGGCGGCGTGCTGCTGGCGCTGGTGAGCGGCCTGGGATGAAAGGGACCGTCATCACCTTGCAATACGACGGGAAAGTGATATAGTTGAAGCGTTTGGGCGGCGCTCGTTGAATCACTGACGGAGGAAGAATATGGCAAAGGCAAAAGGCTTCATCGTCATCGACGAAGATCGCTGTAAAGGCTGCGGGCTCTGCATCTCGGTCTGTCCGTCGCAGATCCTGCGCCAGGCGGAGGGGCGCTTCAACGCCAAAGGCTACCGGCCAGTCGAGGTCATCAACATGGACGACTGCATCGGCTGCGCCCAGTGCGCCACCATCTGCCCCGACGTCGTCTTTACCGTCTATCGACGGAAACGGCAGGCCGAATCAACGGCCCAGGAGGGATGAGCATGGCGAAGGAATTGTGGGAAGGAAACGCCGCCATCGCCGAGGCGGCCATCCGCGCCGGTGTGGAAGCCTACTTTGGCTACCCCATCACCCCGCAGACCGAGGTGCTGGAGCACTTTTCCCACCGGATGCTGGAAGAGGGACGGGTCTTTCTGCAGGCCGAGAGCGAACTGGCCTCGATCAACATGGTCTATGGCGCAGCCTGCGCCGGCGCACGGGTAATGACCTCCTCGTCCAGCCCCGGCATCAGCCTGATGCAGGAGGGGCTGTCGTACATCGCCTGTTCGGAAGTGCCTGTCGTGATCGGCAACATCATGCGCGGCGGGCCGGGACTGGGCAACATCGCCCCCTCCCAGGGCGACTATTTGCAGGCGGTCAAGACCACTGGCCACGGCGACTTTCACATGATCGTCCTGGCCCCCGGCAACATCCAGGAGGCCATCGACCTGATCGTGCTGGCCTTTGACCTGGCGGACAAGTACCGCACGATCGCCATGATCCTCGCCGATGGCTCGCTGGGGCAGATGATGGAGCCGGCCGAGATGCCGCCGATGCGGCCCGTGCGCCCGGCCAGCGAGCGGGCGGCCTGGGCGCTGACCGGAGCCAAAGGCCGCCAGCCCAACATCATCACCTCCCTCTACCTGGTCGAAGAGGAAATGGAGCAGGTCAACCTGCGCCTGCAGGCCAAGTTGAAGGAGATCGCCGCCAACGAGGTGCGCTGGAAAGAGTACGAGACGGATGATGCCGAAGTGCTGCTGGTCGCCTTTGGCACCGTCGGCCGCATCTGTCAGACGGTGGTACGCGAGGCGCGCCGCAAGGGCCTCAGGGTCGGCCTGCTGCGCCCGATCACGGTGTGGCCCTTCCCCAGCGCCCGCCTGGCCGAGCTGTCCCGCCAGGTGAGGGCGATGCTGGCGGTCGAGATGAGCGCCGGTCAGATGGTCGAGGACGTGCGCCTGGCCGTCGAGGGACGTTGTCCGGTCCACTTTTACGGGCGGATGGGCGGCATTATTCCCCTGCCGGACGAGATTCTGCCGCAGGTGGAGAGGTTGTAGGTTCAAGTCTCGCCAGGGAAGGTGGGATTTGAACAAGGAGCGAGTGACATGATCGAGATACCCGCAGATATGGAGCTGGTTTACAAGCGGCCCGAGAGCCTGACCCTGGCGCACACCCACTACTGTCCCGGCTGCACGCACGGCATCATCCACCGTCTGATCGCCGAGGTGCTGGACGAGCTGGGCGTGCGCGAGCGGACAATCGGCATCGCGCCGGTGGGCTGTTCGGTGCTGGCCTATTACTACTTCAATGTCGATATGGCCGAGGCCGCCCACGGCCGCGCCCCGGCGATGGCGACCGGCCTCAAGCGCGTCAGCCCCGATAAGGTGGTCTTTACCTACCAGGGCGACGGCGATCTGGCGGCGATCGGCACCAACGAGATCATCCACGCCGCCAACCGCGGCGAGCTGTTCACGACGATCTTTGTCAACAACGCCATCTATGGCATGACCGGCGGACAGATGGCCCCGACGACGCTGCCAGGCCAGGTTTCGACCTCCTCCCCGCAGGGGCGCGACGTGCGCATCGCTGGCTATCCCCTGCACGTGGCCGAGATGATCGGCGGCCTGGCCGGCGCGGCCTACATCACCCGCCAGGCCGTGCTCGACGTGCGCGGCATCCGCCGCACCAGGAAAGCGATCAAGACCGCCTTCCGCACCCAGATCGAGGGGCTGGGCTTTTCCCTGGTCGAGATCATCTCCACCTGTCCGACCAACTGGCACATGGGCCCCCTGGAGGCGCTCAAGTGGGCAGGGGAGAACATGGTCCCCTACTACCCTCTGGGCGATACCAAGGTCACCGACCAGGTACGCGCTTTGATGGAGGAGAAATAATGCAAGAGGAAGTCATCATCTCCGGTTTTGGCGGGCAGGGGACGCTCTTTGCCGGGCAGTTGCTGGCCTACGCGGCAATGGAGCAGGGGCTGCATGTGACCTGGATTCCCTCCTACGGTCCCGAGATGCGCGGCGGCAAGGCCCGCTGCACGGTCGTCATCTCGGACGAAGAGATCGGCTCGCCGCTGGTGCGCCGGCCCAGCGCGGCGGTCGTCCTCAACCTGCCGTCGATGGAAGCCTTCGAGCCGGCAGTCAAGCCGGGCGGCACGCTGATCGTCAATAGCTCGCTCGTCCCCATCAAGAGCCAGCGCAGCGACATCAAGGTGATCTATGTGCCGGCGACAGATATGGCGACCGAGATGGGCAATGTGCGCCTGGCCAACGTGATCTGCCTGGGCGCGCTGGTGCAGGCCACCGGCGTCGTGCCGGTCGATGCCGTCTTCCAGGCGCTCGAAAACCATCTGCCGGAACACCACCGCAAGCTGCTGCCGATGAACCGCGAGGCGCTGAATAAGGGGGCGGAGGCGGTGGGAAGGTAGGCAAGTTTGCAAGTGGGCAAGTTTGCAAGTTTGCAAGTGGGCAAGTTTGCAAGTTTGCAAGTTTGCAAGTGAGGAAGGGGTGAGTGAATGAACTTTGGAATCCCAAAAGAACGGCGTGATTTGGAGCGGCGGGTGGGGCTGACTCCGCATGGAGTGAGTTTGCTCACCCGCGCCGGGCATGTCTGTTACATCGAGCGGGGGGCTGGCGAAGGGGCCGGCTTTACTGACTATGACTATGAGCGCGGCGGCGGGCGCATTGTCTATTCGACCGAGGAGGCCTACGGGCGCGCCGATATGGTGCTCAAGGCCGTGCGTCCCACCCAGGAGGAACTCGACTGGCTGCAAGAGGGGCAGATCCTGTGCGGCTTCCTGCACCTGGCCGCGGCACGGCGACGCACGATCGACGTGCTGCTGGAGAAAAAGGTCACCGCGCTCGCTTACGAGATGATCGAGGACAGCACAGGAGCGCTGCCGGTGCTCAAGACCATGAGCGAGGTCGCCGGGCGCATGGCCCCGCAACTGGCCGCCACCTTCCTGCAGAGCAACTGGGGCGGCCGGGGGGTGTTGCTCAGCGGCGTGCCGGGCATCCCGCCAGCGCGAGTGGCCATCCTGGGCGCCGGCGTGCTGGGCACCAACGCCGCGCGCATCTTTTTCGGCATGGGCGCCAGCGTCTATATGCTCGACCGCAACCTGGAAAAGCTGCGCGCTATCGACGACATGTTCCAGGGCCGCGTGACGACGATGGTGGCCCACCCCTTCAACATCGCCTACGCCGCCCGCTTCTGCGAAGTGCTCGTCGTCGCTGTCCTCGAGCCGGGCGCGCGCGCCCCCATCCTGGTCAGCCGCGACATGGTGCGCTCGATGAAGCGCGGCGCGGTGATCCTCGACTTTAGCATCGACCAGGGCGGCGCCGTAGAGACCAGCCGCCTGACCACGCTGCGCGACCCCGTCTTTGTCGAGGAAGGGGTGGTCCACTTCTGCGTCCCCAACGTCCCCGGCGCCCTGCCGCGCACTTCCACTCACGCCTTCAACAACGCCGCCTGGCCCTACATCCGCACCATCAGCGAGGGCGGCCTGGACGCAGCCATCCAGGCCATGCCGGGACTGGAAAAAGGCATCGCTACCCGCGACGGCCAGATCGTCAACGAGGTCCTTGCCGCGACCTATGCCGCATGCAAGTAGGAGCAAGCGATGGCCTATAGCTGGTCCAAGATCTATGAAAGCAAAATCACCTCCGCCGAAGAGGCCGTCAAGGCGGTCCAGTCCGGCCACCGCGTCTTTCTGACCGGCAACTGCAGCGTGCCGCAGGTGCTGATCGGGGCGCTGGTCAGGCGCGCGCCCGAGCTACAGCACGTCGAAATCTGCCATGCGCTGACGATGGGCAGCAGCGATTACGTCGCGCCAGAGATGGAAGGACACATCCGCGCCAACTCGCTCTTTATCGGTCCCAACGTGCGCAAGGCCGTGCAGGAAGGCCGCGCCGACTTTACACCCGTGCTGCTCTCCGAGTTCACCCTGCTGTTCAAAGAAGGATACCTGCCGCTGGATGTGGCCTTTGTCCATCTCTCCCCGCCCGACGAGCACGGCTTTTGCTCCTACGGCATCGAGACCGGGCTGACCAAGACACCGGCCGAGTCGGCCAGGATCATCATTGCCGAGGTCAACCCCAACATGCCGCGCTGCCTGGGCGACAGCTTTATCCACGTCAGCCGCCTGAACTATGTCGTGCCGGTGAACTATCCGCTCATGGAGCTGCACATGGCGGATGAGGGCGCGGTCGAGCTGAACACCAAAATCGCTTCCTACATCGCCGAACTGATCCCCGACGGGGCGACGATGCAGATGGGCATCGGCGCCATCCCCGACGCCGTGCTCCAGTTCCTCTTCCACAAAAAAGACCTGGGCGTGCACACCGAGCTCTTTTCCGACAGCGTCATCGACCTGGTAGAGGCCGGCGTGCTGACCAACGCGCGCAAGACGCTGCACCAGGGCAAGATCGTCGCCGGTTTTATGCTGGGCACAAGACGCCTCTATGAGTGGGCCAACAACAACCCGCTCATCGAACTCCACCGCACCGAGTACGTCAACGACCCCTTCGTCATCGCCCAGAACGAGCGGCAGGTGGCGATCAACTCGGCCATCGAGGTCGATCTGACCGGGCAGGTCTGCGCCGACTCGATCGGGCCCAAGCTCTACAGCGGCGTGGGCGGACAGCTCGACTTTATCTACGGCGCGTCGCGCTCCAAGGGCGGCGTGCCGATTATCGCCCTGCCCAGCACCGCCAAAAACGACGAGCTGAGCCGCATCGTGCCTATGCTCAAGCCGGGGGCGGGCGTCGTGACCACGCGCAACCACGTCCATTACATTGTGACCGAGTACGGCGTGGCCTCGCTGTACGGCAAGACCATCCGCGAGCGCGCCCAGGCGCTGATCGGCATCGCCCACCCCAAGTTCAGAGAGGAGCTGACCCGCGCGGCAAGGGAGCTGCATTATATTCCCTGAGCGAGAAGGCCCCTCGCTCACAGTGGACCTGCTGAAGGAGAGGGTTCGAGAAGGGGACAAGAGGAGAGTCGCGGTGGGCGAGACCTGCGTTCTCGATAGTTTTGCCGTACTCGCTATCAAGAAAATCCGCCTGGCTCACTGTAAGAAGGGGCCTCTGCTCTGCGCACAATGCCGGGAGATGGACGTCGAACGCTGGTGCCTGTTGGATATGTCCCCCCCAGACCAGGGCCGGGTGCAGCGACGGGTCATCCAGGTGCAGGTCGATGGCCGGCTGGAGTGGCGCGAATTCGAGGTGGTCAGGGTCTTTGACGACGAACAGGAAGCGCGCGCCTGGGCGGAGAAGGAAGGGATCCCTTTCGAAGGAGAAAGTCGATGAGCAGCCAAAGCCTGGACGAATGGTTCCCCCGTGAGGCTGAACCGCCAGCGCAGCGGCTGGGCATCGTCGTCGGCGGCAGCCTCTCGCAAGGGCTGGAGGTCAAGCTCGACCCGCAGACGGTGATCGAAGGGCTGGCCGTGGGGCGCTATGTCGTCATCCACGGCCAGACGGGGCGGCGTTTCTTTTCGCTGATCGACGACGTGGCCCTCGACGCGACCAACCCGCTGATCGAAAAGACTCCGCCCGACGTCTCCAGCCCTTTCCTGGCCCGCGTCCACCGCGGCACCTCCACCTTTGGCCGCATCCACGTCGCGCCCATGCTGGTGCTGGAAACGGGCGCCGCAGAACCGCGCCCGGTCAAAACGGTGCCAGAGCATTTCTCGCCCGTCTACGAGGCCACGCCGGAGGATGTCCGCCTGGTCTTTGGCGACGAGACCGCTGAAGCCCACTTTGTCATCGGCGAGCCGCTGGATATGGAGGGCATCTCCATTCCCCTCGACCTCAACCGCTTCGTCGAGCGCTCGGCAGGGGTGTTCGGCAAGACCGGCACCGGCAAGACTTTTCTGACGCGGCTGCTGCTGGCTGGGCTGATCCGCCACCGCGTGGGGGTCACCCTGGTCTTTGACATGCACAACGAGTACGGCTGGAAGAGCCAGGACGAGGCCCGCCACGAGGTCAAGGGGTTGAGCCAGCTCTTCCCCGGCCAGGTCGCCGTCTTTACGCTGGACGACGAATCCTCGCGGCGGCGGGGCAGCAAGGTGGACGCGGTGGTGCGCATCGGCTATGACCAGATCGAGCCGGAGGACATCGACAGCCTGGCCGCCCTGCTAGACCTCTCTGAGGTCCAGGTGGGCGCGCTCTACTTCCTGCGGCGACGGCTGGGTCCCGGCTGGATCGCCCGCCTGCTGGACGAGGACGACATGCTGGAGGACCTGGCCGACGCGCTGGAGCGGGGGACGATCCACGGCGGCACGCTGGGCGCGATCCAGCGCAAGCTGGGAGCATTCCGCCGCTTCGATTTTTTGCAGCCGCGCGCCGAGAGCGATCCCGTGCGCCAGATTCTCGACCACCTCGACAAGAGCCTGCACGTCGTGCTCGAATTTGGCCGCTTCGGAAACAGCCTGGAGGCCTATATCCTGGTCGCCAACGTCATCACCCGCCGCCTCCACGATCACTACGTCAGGCGCAAGGAAGCGGCGGTGGGCGGACAGGGGGAAGAGCCGCGCCCGCTGCTGATCGCCATCGAGGAGGCGCACAAGTTCCTCGACCCGGCGGTGGCGCGCCATACCATCTTTGGCACCATCGCCCGCGAGCTGCGCAAATACAACGTCACCCTGCTCATCGTCGACCAGCGGCCCAGCGGCATCGACCCGGAGGTGATGAGCCAGATCGGCACGCGGGTCACCTGCCTGCTCGACGACGAGGCCGACGTGCGCGCTGTCTTTTCGGGCGTCGCCGGCAGCGCGCCGCTGCGCCAGGTGCTGGCCCGCCTCGACACGCGCCAGCAGGCGCTGGTGATCGGCCACGCCGTCCCCATGCCGGTGGTCGTGCGCACGCGCACCTACGGCACGCCCGCTTTCTACGCCGAGATGAGCGCCGCGCCGGACAACCCGGAGGCCATCCTGGCGCGCGGGCGGGCGATTTTGCGGGGAGAGGATAGCTCTCCCATTTGATGGCGGTCAAATGAACGAGCCGATTCGTCTGCTGCACCTGGCCGATCTGCACATCGGCATGGAGAATTACGGCCGGCTCGACCCGTCCACCGGCGTCAACCAGCGCGTGCTCGATTTCCTGGCCCGTCTGGACCAGGCGATCGATTACGGGCTGGAGCACCAGGTCGACCTGGTCATTATGGCTGGCGACGCCTACAAGACGCACAATCCCAGCTCGACCTACCAGCGGGCGCTGGCGCGGCGCATCAAGCGGCTGGCCGATCACGAGGTGCCCGTCGTTCTGCTGGTCGGCAACCACGACCTGCCGACGATGACCCAGCGCGCCTCCAGCGTCGACATCTTCCACACCCTCGAAGTGCCCAACGTCGTCGTCGGACGGGAGGAAAAGCTGCACTCCATCCAGACGCGCCACGGACTGGTGCAGGTCGCCACCGTGCCCTATCCGGTGCGCCAGAGGCTGCTGGCCCACGACGACTATCGCGGCCTCTCGGTCGAAGAGCTGGACGGGGAACTGCAAAGCCTGGTCATCGCCAACATCCAGGCGCTGGCCGCGCAGGTCGATCCCGCCCTCCCGGCGGTGCTGACGGCGCACCTGAGCGTCTCGGGCGCCACGTGGGGCTCGGAGCGCAGCGTGATGATCGGCCGCGACGCGGTGGTGCTCAAGTCCGTGCTGGCCGACGCGGCCTGGGATTACGTCGCCCTGGGCCACATCCACAAACACCAGAGCCTCAACGGCGACGCCTACCCGCCCGTCGTCTACGCCGGCAGCATCGAGCGGGTCGATTTTGGCGAGGAGGGCCAGCCCAAGGGCTTTTGCTGGGTCGAGCTGGCCCGCGGCAAGACAACCTGGCGCTTTGTCGAGGTCAACGCGCGGCCCTTTGTCACCATCCGCGCCGACCTGCGCCAGGCGGAGGACCCGCTGCTGGCGCTGCGCCAGGCGGTGGAAAAAGTTGACCTGACGGATGCGGTGGTACGGCTCATCCTCCACCTGCGCGCCGGGCAGGAGCAGTTGGTGCGCGACGTCGACATACGCCCGCTGCTGGGCCAGGCGGCCTTTATCGGCGGCATCAGCCGTGACGTGGAGCGCCCTGCCCGCCTTCGCCTGGGCACCGCCGCCCCCACGGAGATGACCCCCCGTCAGCTTTTGGAGCGCTACCTGGAGACCACCGGCACTCCCCCCGAACGCCAGCAGGCGCTGCTGGCCTGCGCAGAGGAGATCATCGCCGATCGCTAATCGCTAATCGCGTATCGCGTATCGCGTATCGCGTATCGCTTATCGCGTATCGCTTATCGCTTATCGCGATCTGAAAGTGGCGCTCAGTGAGAGACGATGAGCGATAGACGATAACGATGAGCGATACGCGATAGCGACAAGCGATAACGATGAGCGATGAGCGATAAGCGATGAGCGATACGCGATAGGCGATAGGCGATAGGCGATAGGCGATAGGCGATAGGCGATACGCGATACGCGAGGAGACGAATGACCCACGATCCTCTATCAGCCCACTTCTCCCCCCGCACCGACGCCATGCTCGACCTGCTGCGCCGCCTGGTCGAGATCGAGTCGCCCAGCGCGGACAAGGCAGCGGTTGACCGCGTGGTTGACCTGGTGGCCGAGGAGGCCCGCGCGCTGGGACTCGATGTGACGCGGGTGGCGCAGAAAGAGTGCGGCGACCACCTGCTGGTGCGCTGGGGCGTCGGCGAGGGCGGCTTTCTGCTCCTCTGTCACCTGGACACCGTCTGGCCGCTGGGGACGCTGGCCGGCCGGCCCTGGCGGGTGGAGGGCGAGCGCGCCTTTGGCCCCGGCTGCTATGACGACAAGGCCAGCGCAGCGATCATCCTCACCGCGCTGGCCGGGATGCGCGAGATGGGGCTGGCCCCCAACCGCCCCCTGACCGTGCTCTTCAACTCGGACGAGGAGAGCGGCAGCCGCTCCTCGCGCCCGCTGATCGAGGCCGAGGCGGCGCGGGCGGCAGTGGTCTTTTGCGTCGAGCCAGCCCTGGCCGACGGCGCGCTCAAGGTCTGGCGCAAAGGGACCGGCTACTACACCGTCACGGCAATCGGGCGCGCGGCACACGCCGGAGCGGACCCGGAGACAGGGGTGAACGCCATCGAAGAGCTGGCCCATCAGGTGTTGCGCCTGCAGGCGCTGAACGACCCCACCAGCGGCACGACGGTCAACGTGGGCTACATCGAGGGGGGCACGCGCAGCAACGTCGTGCCGGCGCAGGCCCAGGCGCGGGTCGACGTGCGCGTGCGGACGGAAGCGGAGGCAGCGCGGATGGAGGCGGCGATCCGCGCGCTGCAACCGGTCCTGCCGGGGGCGCGCCTGCTGGTCGAGGGCGGGCCGAGCCGTCCGCCGATGGAAGAGTCGCCGCTGACTCTGCTGCCCTTCCAGCGCGCGAGAGAGATCGCCGCCAGCCTGGGGCTGACCCTCGCTGCCGGCGGCACTGGCGGCGCTTCCGACGCCAACTTTTGCGCCGCGCTGGGCGTCCCCACGCTCGACGGCCTGGGCGCCGTGGGGGACAAGGCCCACAGCAGCGACGAGTACGTACTGATCCCCAGCCTCCCACAGCGGGCGGCGCTGCTGGCCGCCCTGCTGACCCGCTGGTAGAGGCCATCATGTGGGGCGGGCTTTCAAGCCCGCTCTCGGACCCTTCTGTTCAGCCTGCTCTCGTTGGGCACGGTCTCTCTGACCGCGCGGATGCGCTCGCCGCAGACCTCAAAGCGGCGCTTGCCGTCGCCGCTGCCTCCTTCCACGATCTGCATCACGTCCGCGCGCCGGGCCCAGCGAAAGTTGGGCAGGCCGCGCAGGATCTCCATCACCTCCGCCAGCGACGCCCACCCCTCCTCATCCAGCGCCAGCCCAAAGCGCTCCGGCTGATGGCGCAATATCAGCCCCAAAAAACGGGATAACTTGAGCGCTCGCCTCTCATCCATCCCCCTGCCCGCCCCTTGTCCCCCCCTCACACCGCCGCCGGGTTCTTCCCGTCATCGCGGTAATGGCAGCCACGGCTGTGACGGTTGCGCTGGGCGGCCTGGGTGACGATCAGCGCCGCCTGGACGCTGTGGCGCAGGCCGATCAGCGCGTCGTTCAGGCGCGTGCTGCGGTAAAAGTCCTCGATCTCTTCCTGCAAATGAGCCAGGTCGCCCCGGGCGCGGGCCAGCCGCCCCGCCGAGCGGATCAGGCCGACATAGTGCCACATCGTGTACTGAATGGTGCGCATGTCCCGCCAGATCAGCGCCGGGTCGGCCTCCTCCTCCAGCCCCTGCTCCTCCCACGGCGGCACAGCATCCTCCTTGACCGGCGACGGCGGCCCGCTGGCGGCAATCTCGCGCGCCGCCCGGTCGCCCCAGACCAGCCCCTCCAGCAGCGAGGTGCTGGCCAGGCGGTTGGCGCCGTGGACGCCCGTGCAGGCCACCTCGCCGACGGCGTAGAGTTGACGCAGGCTGCTGCGCCCCCACTCGTCGGTCCAGACGCCGCCGCAGAAATAGTGCGCCGCCGGCACGACGGGGATGGGCTGGCGGGTGATGTCGAGGCCCAGTTCCATGCAGCGGCCATAGATGGTGGGAAAGCGCTCGCGGATGCGCTCGGGCGAAAGCACCGAGGCAATGTCAAGCAAGACGTGCGGATAGTCGTGCTCGATCATCTCCTGATGAATGGCGCGGGCGACAACATCCCGCGGGGCCAGGTCGCCCCAACTGGGGGCATAGTCGAGCATAAAGCGACGCCCGTCGGGGGTCAACAGGCGGCCGCCTTCGCCGCGGACCGCCTCAGAGATCAGGAATCCTTCGCCGCCGAAGAGGGCCAGCGTCGTGGGATGAAACTGGACATACTCGGCGTTGATCACCCGCGCGCCGGCGCGATAGGCCATCGCCAGGCCGTCGCCGCGCGCGCCGGGCGGATTGGAGGTGTAACGGTAGATGCGCCCCAGCCCGCCCGTAGCCAGGATCGTCGCCCCGGCCAGGTAGCGGCGGACGGCGCGCCGGGTTCGCTCAAAGACATAAGCGCCGTGGCAGGTGATCGGCTCATAGACGGCCAGCGGGTCGCGGGCGTGGTGGGGAAAGGTGATCAGGTCGACCGCGGTGGCCGAGGGCACGATCTGGACGTTGGGCAGCTCGCGCAGGGCGGCGAGCATGGCGCGGATGATGGCATGGCCAGTGGCGTCGCCGACGTGGAGGATGCGCGCGGCGGAATGGGCACCCTCGCGGCCATAGGCCAGCTCCCCCGACGGCATACGGTCGAAAGCGACGCCGACCTGCTCGATGAGCACCTGGCGCACCAGCCGCGGCCCTTCCTCGGCCAGGATGCGCACCGCCGGGGGAAAGCAGAGGCCATCCCCGGCGGCGAGAATGTCCTTGACCAGCAGGTCGGTACTGTCCTCTATGCCCAGGGTGACGATGCCGCCCTGGGCGTAACGGGTGTTGCTCTCCTCCGGCTCTGCCGCATGGCTGATCAGCGTGATCTGCCGCTGGCGGTCCTGGGCCAGGCGCAGCGCCGCCGCCGCCCCGGCAATGCCGCAGCCGATGATCAGGACGTCGCACTCGTGGGGGGTCATGGGCTCACCTCCAACATGCGTTCCAGCGCCAGCCGCGCCTCGCCAGCCACCTGCGGCGGCACGGTGACCACGTTGATCAGCTCGCCGCGCGCCAGCCCCTTCAGCACCCGCAGCAGCTTTTCCGCGGTCGTCATGGCCATGTTCTGGCAGATGCTGGGTTCGGGAGAGAGAGAGTCGATGAACTGCTCCGGGTGCCCGTTCTTGAGCCGGTTGACCAGGTTCCACTCGGTGCCGATGGCCCAGCGCGTCCCTGGCGGCGCCGCTTCCACGCGGCGGATGATGGCGGCGGTAGAGCCACTCTCGTCTGCCAGATCGACCACTTCCATAGGACATTCGGGATGGACGATGATGCGGATGTCGGGCACGCGCTCGCGCCACCAGGTGACGTGTTCAGGCCGGAAGCGCTGGTGGACATAGCACCAGCCCTTCCAGAGGAACAGCCGCGCCCGGCGCAGCGCCTCCACGCTGTGCCCGCCGTAGGGGAGACGGGGATCCCACAACAGCATCTCGTCCAGCGGAATGCCCATCGCCCTGGCCGTGTTGCGGCCCAGGTGCTGGTCGGGGAAGAAGAGGACGCGCGGACGCTGCGCCAGCGCCCAGGCCAGCAGCGGCCGGGCGTTGGAAGAGGTGCAGACCGCGCCGCCGTGCCGCCCGCAAAAGGCCTTCAGGTCCGCCGCCGAGTTGACATAAGTGAGCGGCAACACCTCGCGCTCGACGTCCAGCACCTCGCCCAGTTGCGCCCACGCCTGCTCGACCAGCGGCAGGTCGGCTTTCTCGGCCAGGGGACAGCCAGCATCGACGGCGGGCATGAGCACCGTCTGGCCGGGCTGGGCCAGGATGGCGGCAGTCTCGGCCATAAAATGGACGCCGCAAAAGACGATATAGCGGGCGTCGCGGCACCTGGCAGCGTCGCGGGCCAGTTGCAGCGAATCGCCGCGAAAGTCGGCATGCTCGATCACCTCGTCGCGCTGGTAGTGGTGGCCGAGGATGACGAGCTGGTTCCCCAGCGCCGCTCGCAGGTCGCGTATCGTGCCTCGCGTATCGCGTATCGCGTATCGCGCCTTGCGTATCGCGCCTCGCGTATCGCGTATCGCGCCTCGTGTATCGCGTATCGCAAGCTGCAAGCGGCGAGAAGCAACGGGCGATAAGCGACGAGCGAGATGCAAATGGCGACGAGTAACATGCGATGAGCGATGAGCAATATGCGATAAGCGATAAGCGATACGCAATGTGCGATGTGCGATATGCGATGAGCGATGAGCAATTTGCGATAAGCGATAAGCGATATGCGATAAGCGATCTGCTTCCATACTCAAATCCAGCGCCGGCGCCGAATGGGTCAGCGCGCCGACGGAGATGTAGTCGACGCCGGTGGCGGCGATGGCGGCGACGTTTTCCAGCGTCACGCCGCCGGAAGCCTCCAGCGGCGTCTGCCCGGCGGTCAGCTCCACCGCGGCGCGCATCTGCTCCAGGTCCATATTGTCCAGCAGAATGCGGTCGACGCCGAGCGGCAGGGCCTGGCGCAGCTCGTCCAGCGAGCGCACCTCGACCTCGATAGGCAGGTCAGGATGGGCGGCGCGGGCGCGTTCGACAGCGGCGCTGAGCGAGCCAGCGGCGTCGATGTGGTTGTCCTTGATCATGACCATGTCGTACAGGCCCATGCGATGGTTCTGCCCGCCGCCCATGCGCACGGCGTACTTTTCCAGGACGCGATAGCCGGGATGGGTTTTGCGCGTATCCAGGATCGTCGCCCCGCTGCCGGCGACAGCATCGACAAAGGCGCGGGTGAGGGTGGCGATGCCCGAAAGACGCTGGAGGAAATTGAGTGCCGTGCGCTCCGCTGCCAGCATCGCGCGCGCGGGGCCGCTCACCTCGGCGACCACGTCGCCGGGGCGGACGCGGGCACCGTCGGGCAGGCGGGCGGTGAAACGCAGCGCCGGGTCGACCCGCCGAAAGACCGCCCCCGCGACAGGCAAGCCAGCGATGACACCGGCCTTCTTGGCAATGATGCGGCCATCGAGGATCAGGTCACCCGGCAGCACCGAGTCGGAAGTCACATCGCCCGGCCCAATATCTTCGGCCAGCGCCAGCTCGATCAGCGGCGCGGCAGCGGCCAGGAGAGCGGCCTCGGCCTGCAAGGCGTCGAGTTGCAAGGTATCAGCTTTCAACTTTTCATCCTCCGGCAGCTACCTGCCTCATCCGTGTCCAAAGATGGGCGGCATGGCCCGCTTGTGCGCTGACCTGGCGATCATCCCCTGCACCTTGTGCAGCGTGGCGGGGTCGATGGCGGCGGTATCGCCCGCTTCGATGGCCGCCAGGACGTGATCGAGTTCGTGGTACGTGATGCCCATCTCGCCCTCATCGGTCTGACTGGGCCACAGCCCCGCCGACGGCGGACGCTCGATGACCTCGTCGGGCAGGCCCAGCACGCGGGCCAACGCCCAGACCTCGGTCTTGTTCAGGCTGCCCAGTGGGAGCAGGTCGACCCCGCCGTCGCCGTACTTGGTGAAATAGCCTACCGTCAGCTCGGTCTGGTTGCCGGAACCCAAGACCAAATAGTTGTGAGCCTGGGCCAGGTAATAGAGGGCAATCATACGCAGCCGGGGCTTGATATTGGCCGCAGCGAGGGGATGGTCGGAGGGCGGCAGGGCAGCGAAAAGGGCATCGTAGGCAGCGCTCAGGTCGACCGTGACGGCAGGGATGCCCAGCGTCTCGGCCACCAGGCGGCCCAGGCGAAGGTCATCGGGCAGGGAGTGGCAGGGCATCAGGGCAGCGAGCATGTGCTCGGGGCCGACGGCGCGCGTTCCCAGCGCCGCCGCGACCGCCGAATCGACCCCACCGCTGAGGCCGATGACAAATCCTTCAGCCCCTGCCGCGTCAGCGCGCTCGCGCAGCCAGGCAGCGATTCGATCTACAAGGTCCATTGGTTTTCTCCTTATGTAAACTGGGTGCGCCGTCCGTCAGGGGAAAAGGCGGCGCGCTTTGACCTCGGCCACGGCGTCGTCGCGGAAGCGATAGAGCCGCGCGGGGCGACCCTCGCCGCTGCGGTAGCCGCCAGTCTCTTCGATCACTCCGGCGCTGAGGATCTTGCGCCGAAAGTTGCGCTTGTCCAGCGGCTCTCCCAGCACGATCTCATAGGCGGCCTGCAGCTCGCTCAGCGTGAACGTCTCCGGCAGCAGTTCGAAACCCACCGCCGTATATTCGAGCTTGTAGCGCAGCCGCTTGAGGGCATAGGCCAGGATGTCGGCATGGTCAAAGGCCAGCGGAGGCAGGCGGTCGACGGGCCACCAGCGGGCTTCGGCTGCGTCGTCGCCAGGGCGGAGGCGGACCGCATTGGCTGCGACCACCGCAAAGTAGGCCACCGTGATCGTCCGCCCGCGCGGGTCGCGGTCGGGCGCGCCGAAGGTGTAGAGCTGCTCCAGGTAGACATCGCGCACGCCGGTTTCCTCCTCCAGCTCGCGCAGGGCGGCCTCCTCCAGCGATTCGTCCATGTCGACAAAGCCGCCGGGGATCGCCCACATCCCCTCGAAGGGCGGATGACGGCGGCGCACCAGCAAGACCTGCAGGCTCTGCTGGCGCAGGGTAAAAATGACCACGTCCACAGTCACCATGGGGCGTGGATAATCACAGGTCGGCATGGCCCCCTCTATTCGTGTATTTCACACACTAATTATACCTCTCTCCCGCCCGCCTGTCAAGGAGGTGGTGTTCGGGTGTTCGAAGCAAAAGGATAGAGCGCCCCGCCCGCCCTGCTCCCGCCGGGTCTGTGACCCGGCGGCCCCCACTGGCGGGGGTCACAGACCCCCGCCGAGCAAGGGGAAAATATGGTTGCAACAGCCGGTGTACTGCGGTATAATCCACAGACACTTGGGAGGAGAACGTTGCGCGCGCTGATCACCGGAGCGGGAGGGTTTGTTGGCAGGCACCTGTGCGACCATCTGCTGACAACAGTAGACTGGGAGCTGCTGGGCACAGTCTACCCGCAACCAGTGACAGACCCCCAGCCCCACCCCCGCCTGCGGCTGGTGCACATTGACCTGCAAGACGCGCCGGCAGTGGACGAGCTGTGCGAGTCGTTCTCGCCGGACATTGTCTTTCACCTGGCGGCGCAGTCCTTCGTCCCTTCCTCCTTTGCCGATCCGTGGGACACGCTGAGCAACAACATCCGCGCGCAGCTCAACATCCTGGAGGCGCTGCGACGCCGGCAGAGCGCGGCCCGCGTCATTGTCATCGGCTCCAACGAGGAATACGGCGCCCCTCGCCCGGACGAGCTACCCATCACCGAGGAAAATCCCCTCCGTCCGGCCAACCCTTATGCGGTGAGCAAGGTGGCGCAGGATTTTCTGGGCCTGCAGTATTACCTGGCGCATGGGCTGGCGGTGATCCGGCTGCGCCCCTTCAACCACACCGGGCCGCGCCAGGCGCCGCACTTTGTCGTGCCAGCCTTTGCCAGCCAGATCGCGCGCATCGAGGCGGGGTTGCAAGAGCCGCTGCTGCGCGTGGGCAACCTGGAAGCGGCGCGGGACTTTTCCGACGTGCGCGACATCGTCCGCGCCTACCGCCTGGCAGCAGAGCAGGGCGAGCCGGGTCAGGTCTACAACCTGGCCTCCGGCCGTCCCCGTCCGGTGCGCCAGGTGCTGGAGCAACTGCTGGCCATGTCCACTGCCGAAATCCGCGTCGAGGTGGACCCGGCGCTCTACCGCCCCGCCGACGTGCCGGTGGCCTACGGCAGCGCCGACAAGTTCCGCCGGCAGACGGGTTGGGAGCCCCAGATCCCCTTCGAGCAGACGCTGTGGGATGTGTTGGAGTATTGGCGGGGAGAAGTAGGCAAGTTTGCAAGTTTGCAAGTAGGCAAGTAGCAGGATGCGTATCGAGTGTCCGACGAGAGAGGGACTGGGCCGCGTGTTGAGGGAGGCGGGGGATAGCTCCCTGGATTTCGTCTTCCGGCATCTGGATAGGCTGGAAGCAATTGTACTCAAGCACGTACCCCAGCAATATTTCCGTCAGGACGGCTAATCCAGGAGGAGACATGCCCAAAGCGCTCATCACCGGCATCACCGGCCAGGACGGCTCATATCTGGCCGA
>Ga0209162_1000797_pt1 | contig 33109 bp, 23 predicted proteins | sample YNPNPMetaG_FD_187121 | JGI IMG/M metagenome (GOLD analysis project Ga0209162, IMG submission 187121) | Anoxygenic and chlorotrophic microbial mat microbial communities from Yellowstone National Park, USA - YNP NP MetaG (SPAdes) (version 2) ...
TCGTCTCGCTGTGCCGTGGCCTGCGCTCGTTCGACGAGTTGCGGCGCGCGGCGGGCGGCGGCGGGCTGGAAGCTGCGGTCAAAGCGGCCCTGGGTCCGCAGGCGGCCGAACTTGAGCGGCTGGCGCCGGAGTTTTTGCGGCTGCCTTCGGGCCGGAAGGCGCGCATCCGCTATCCGGCCGGCGCGCCGCCGTATGTGGCGTCGCGGTTGCAGGATTTTTTCGGCATGGCGGAGACTCCGCGCATCGGCCCGGGCGCCACTCCGCTGGTCGTGCATCTGCTGGCGCCGAACCACCGGCCCGTGCAGGTGACGCAGGATCTTGCCGGGTTCTGGAAACGGCTGTACCCGCAGGTGAGGCGGGAGCTGGCGCGCCGCTACCCGAAACATTCCTGGCCGGAAATGTAATTTCCCTTCCCGGCAGCGCGCCTGCGGCTCCGGCCCGGCGCGCCGAAACATTTTCCGGGTGAATTGGCGCGGCGCGCGGCCCGGCCCGCTTTGCTACACTCGCGGAAGGCTGCGCTATGCGTGTGGACCGGGCGAAGGAGATCGTCGCGCGCTTCCCCGCGCTGAACATTCTCGTCGCCGGCGATGTCATGCTGGACGAGTTCGTCTGGGGCGAGGTGAGCCGCATTTCGCCCGAGGCGCCGGTGCCGGTGGTGGAAGTCACCGGCGAGTCCTTCTTCGCCGGCGGCGCCGCCAACGTGGCGCGCAACCTGCGCGAGATGGGCGCGCGGGCTGCGGTGGCCGGCGTGCGCGGCGACGACGCCGCCGGCGAGCGGCTGCACAACCTGCTGGCCGAGTCGCAAATCGGGGATCGCGCCCTCGTCGCCTCGCCGGTCTCCCCGACCATCGTCAAGACGCGCGTCATTGCGCGCCACCAGCAGGTGGTCCGCATCGACCGCGAGAAGCGCCGCCGCATCGGCCCGGAGATCGAACGGCAGGTGCTCGAGCAGCTCGCGGCGCAGCGCGACGGCTGGGACGCGGTGATCTTCTCCGATTACGCCAAGGGCTTTCTCACGCCGTCTCTGGCCGAAGGCATCTGCCGCCTGGCGGCGGGCCGGATCATCACCGTCGACCCCAGCCCGCGCAACCCGCTTGACTGGCGCGGCGTGACCGCGGTCAAGCCGAACCTCCGCGAGGCGCGCGCCGCCGCCGGCGTGCCGCCGGAGACCTCGCCGGAGGAAGCCGCCGCGAAACTGCTCGAGCGGTGGGACACGCGCATGGTGCTGGTGACCCTCGGCGAGCACGGCATGCTGCTGGTCGAGCGCGGCCGCGAGCCCTACCACACGCCGACGCGGGCGCGCGAGGTCTTCGATGTTTCCGGCGCGGGCGACACGGCCATCGCGGTCTTCACGCTCGCGCTGGCCGCCGGCGCGGAGCCGCGCGAGGCGGCCGAGCTCGCCAACCACGCCAGCGGCGTCGCCGTCGGCAAGCTCGGCACCGCCACCGTGACGCCGGAAGAGCTGCTCGAAAGCGTCGCGCGGCTGGGCTGAGCCGCCGCGCCTGTGATAGGTTGCCCGGTGGCCGCGCTGCGGCCCTGTGAAGCCATGCCTCTCACTCGCAGAACACTGTTTCAGGCCGCCGCCGCGCCCGCGCTTCGCGGCTTTGAGGCCCGCCCGCAGCCGGCGCCGCAATGGAAAGCGCGGTGGATCTGGTATCCCGAGCGGCGCACCATCCAGAACACGTTCGTGATGTTCCGCCGCGTGTTCGAGCTCGGGGAAGTCCCGTCGGAGGCCCCGGCGTTCGTTTCCGCGTATTCGCGCTACAAGCTTTGGGTGAACGGACGGTTCGTGCAACGCGGCCCCGCCCCGTGCGACCCGCGCTATTGGGATGCGGACCCCGTCGACCTCGCGCCATATCTGCGGCGCGGCGTGAACGTCATCGCCGCGCTCGTCTGCGCCTTCGGAGCCGGCGACGGGACTTACGTGCCGCCCGCGCCGGCAGGCAGCGGCGAGGGCAAGGGTTTTCTGTTCCAGTGCGACGCCGCGGGCCTGGCGACGGACCCGGGCTGGAAAACGCTGCGGCCGCGCGCCTGGCGCCACGGCGCCTATCAGCGCTGGTTCCTGCGCGCCTTGCAGGAGGAGTTCGACGCGCGCCATTACCCGCAAGGCTGGGAGCAGCCGGACTTCGACGACAGCCGCTGGAAGCCGGCGCAGGTGGAGCCGGTCCCGCCGGGAAGGCCGTGCCTGCGCGAGGTGGGGCGCGAGGGCTGGCGCGAGGACTGGGTCCTGCAGGTGCGTTCCATTCCGCCGCTTGTGGAAACGCCCCTGCGCCCGCGCTCCTCGCCGGCCGCCGGCTGGGTGGAGTGGCGGGTGGATCCGGAGGAGTACTTCGAGTGTTTCCCTGCCGGCGCTTTCGACGAGCAGGAGGACACGGCGCTGCGAGCTCCCGAAGGGTTGTTTCCGCACCGGCTTCCGCTGCGGCCGGGGCGCTCGGCGGCGGTAACCTGGGATTTCGGCCGCGAGCTCGTCGGGCATCCGTTCGTCAAGGTGCGCGCGCCCGCGGGGGCGGTGCTCGAGCTGCTGTTTTGCGAAAAACAGGTTCCCGGGAAATTGTTGTTGCGCATCCCGCCGCGCTTCGGCCAGTGGCTGCGCATCACCTGCCGCGAGGGCGTGACCGAATACGAAGCCTTCGAGTACGAGTGCTTCCGCTGGATGCAGCTGCTGGCGCGCGGGGCCGGAGGCGAGGTGGAAATCCTCGACGCCGGCGTGCGGGAGCGCAACTACCGCTGGCCGCACGAGCCCGTCTTCTCCTGTTCCGACCCCGCCGTGCAGCGCGCCGTGCGCGCCAGCCTGGCCACCCACCGCATCACCAGCCAGGAGACGCTCGTCGACAACATGGTGCGCGAACGGCAGCAGTACGCCGGCGACCTCGACCACGCCAAGCTCTGCTCGTATTACGCCTTCGGCGAAACCCGCCAGCCGGCCCGCATGATCCGCACCTTCGCCCGCGGGCAGAACGCGGAGGGCTGGTTCATGGATTGCTGGCCCGCATGGGACCGCTGCCAGCGGCTCTTTCAGAAACATATGGGTCTGACCGTGTGGGGCCCCATCCTCGACCACGCGCTGCAATTCGGCATCGCCGCCGCCGAGCATTTCCTTTGGGACGCCGACCGCGCGCTGCTCGATGAAGTCACGCCGAAGCTCGAACGCTTCGCCGCGTTTCTCGACGGCCACCGCGCCGACGGCGGACTGCTGCCCGTGCTCGGCTGGCGGTGGAACACCGTCTGGATCGACCATATCGGCTTCGAGCGCGAAGAGGACAAGCACTGCGCGTTCAATCTCTACTGGGCGGGCTTCCTCCGGCAGGGCCTGGCGCGCCTGCTCGAGTGGCGCGGCGATGGCGCCAGGGCGCGGGCGGCGCGGGAGCGCGCGCGGGAAATCATTGCCCGGGTGCGGCGGCTCTACTGGTCGCCGCAGGAGCGGCTGTTCGTCGACAACCTGCCCCGTGCCGCCGCCGACGGCCATCTGCGCGTGCATGCGCGGACGCTTTCGATGGCGCTGCTGTTCGGGGCGATGGCGCCGGAAGAGTCTGCGCGCGCCGTGGATTTGTTGCGGGCCGTGCCGGCCCGCTCGAACGCGAACGTCCACGAAATGGAAGGCGGGCGGATCCGCCTGGGGTTCAACTACCCGCTGAACGAGATCTGGCGGCTGTGGGCGCTGGCGCGCGCCGGGCGCGGCGCCGACGTCGTGCGCGAGCTGCGCGAGCGCTGGGCCAACCTGCCTTCCGTGCTCGAAAACGGCGTCTATGCCGAGTTCTGGAACCCCGGGCCGAGCGAAACGGGGCAGGTGTGGTGCCAGTCGAACCCCGTGCCGGCCGTGGCGTTGTATCAAATGATCCTGGGAGTGCAGCCGACCGCGCCGGGCTTCGCCGCATACGAGCTGCGCCCCCAGCCCGGCGATCTCGGGCGCGTGTCGGGGACCGTCTTCAGCCCGCGCGGCGAGATCCGCGTGTCGATCGAAGACGGCCGGCTGGACTGGGTCTCGCCCGGCGGCGTGGAGGCCGTGCTGGTGCTGCCCGGCGGCGCGAGACGGAAGATGCCGGCCAGCGGGCGCGAGCAACGCTGGTCGCTGCGGCTCGGAGACTGACGGGCAGGCTCACCGCACGATGAGCCAGGCAAGCGCCACCATGCCAAGAGCGAGCGCCCAGCCCGCCGCGAAACCGCGGAGATCGGCGCGGTAGGCGCGCCAGAAACCTTCCCCGCGCGCCCCCTGCCGTGGATGCAGCAGATGGTTCAGCAGCAGCTGCTCTCCCCGCCGCGCGGCTTCGCGCTCCACTGCGGCCGCATCCGGCGCCGTGGCGGGGTCGATGTGGCTCGGCGTGCGCAACCTGCGGAAGAATTCGTCCAGCACGGCGGCGGGCTCGGCGGGGGTCGCCAGACTCACGCCCACGAACGCGGCGCAGCCCGCCAGCAGCGCGGCCAGAAAGACGTTCGGGTCCCAGTGGTCGAAACGCTGCCCGAGCATCGCGTAGATGGAGAAGTTCGCCGCCACCGCGGCGGCGATGCCGGCGAGCGCTCCCCAGCGGTTGGCGCGCCGCCAGAAAATGCCGCCGAGCACCGCGATGCCTACGTAGGTGGCCAGCGTCTCGGTCAGCAGGAACGCGTTCAGCACTTTTTCGATCAGAAACAGCGCATAGAGTACGCCGAGGAGCGTGATTCCGAGTCCGCTCATCCGCCCCACCCACAAGTAATGCCGGTCGCCGCGGCCGCGCACCAGATACCGGCCGTAGAAATTGCGCGTGAACAAGGCGCCCGCGCTGACCATGTAGGCCGAACAGGCCGCCATGTTGGCCGCCAGCAGGCAGGCCACGAGCAGGCCCTTGCCGCCGGGGAACAAAAGATGCCGGCAGGCGAAGCCGAACGCCGATTCCGCATCCGCCAGCTCCTTCACGCCAAATGTCCCTTTGGCCACCAGCGCTGCCGCCACCAGCCCGGTCAGCGCCCAGCCCAGCGTGCAGAAGCGCTTCACGAAGGTGCCGTAAAGAAACCCTTGGCGGCAGGCGGTCTCGTCTTTGCCGGTGGCCACCATGCCCATGATGTGCGGCTGGCTGGTGATGCCGATCAGACCGTTGATCGTCAGCATGAGGATGAACCACGGGCCGATGCCCTCCGGCGCCGTCAACGCCAGCCGCTCCGGCCCCAGCGTCTCGCGCATGCCGTTGATGCCGCCGGCCAGCCCCCAGCCGAGCGGGATGAGCAGGAAGGACAGAACAATGATCAGGAAGCCCTGCACCAGCTCCGTCCACGCTGTCGCCACCTGCCCGCCGATGAAGCTGTAGAGCAGGAACGCAGCCGTCATCGCCACCACGATGGCGTTGACGGGAATGTCGCCGCCGGCCACCTGATGGATCACCTTCGCCGCCCCTTTCAGCATGTTCGCCATGTTGATCGTCAGGAAGGCAAGCGCGAACACCATGTAGAGAGCGCCCATCCAGTGGCCGTAGCGGTCCTCGAAGAATTCGGCGATGGTGGTGCGCCGCATGCGGCGGTACAGCGGCGCCAGCAGCCAGTAAAAGGGCGTCGCAAACATGTTTTTCCACTGGAACCAGATGGCGCTGAAGCCGCGCGCATACACAGCCCCGGCCAGCGACACCGGCATGTCCGCGTGCGTGCCGGAAGCAAAGCTTTGCGCGATCATCACCCAGCGGTTGAACCGCCGCGCGCCGAGAAAATACTGGTCCGTCCGCCCCACGCGCCGCCCGATCCACAGCCCCAGCAACGCGATGCCGGCCAGATACGCCGCCAGCACCAGCCAGTCCAGCGGGGCGAATGCGGTGAACTGCTGCATGGAATGCCTCCCGGCCCGGGACACATCATATCCTGCGGGACCGCCTCCGCGATGCGTGCCCGTGGCAAATACGCGTGTTTATCCGCGTCCGCTTGCGCCCGCCCGCCGTGGTCCGCTTCGCCGGCAAGCCGGGCCGTCCGCGGCGTTGGGCCCCGGGCACGGAATTGCCGGACGCGCACGGTGCGGAATTGTGTCGGCGGAAGGAGCGCACCCTGCCGTCAGGCGCGCCTGCCCGGCGCATCGTGCGAGCCGGACGCCGGTCTTCTCCCTGCTTCCGCTTCCACCCGCGCAACGGTGAAACATGGCGGCCTGAAATTGTTTTATCTGACAACCGCGCGCGGCCGGCGGCCGCGGCGTGCCCGGCAAGTGCGGCGAACGCCGCCGCGACGTCGGCCGGCTGTACGCGCCTCTGCCCGAGCCAGGCCTCAGCCCTCGCTCTCCGGCGGCTTGGCCACCACCCGGCGGCATTTCTCGTACAGCTCGAGCAGCGCCTCGGCCTGCTCCTCGGGCGTGCGCGGAGGCTTGCCCGAAAAACCGACCGCCTGCGCCCCTTTCGCGTACCCGGTGGTTGTGGCGATGAATTTCATCAGCTCAAGGGCGATTTCATCGGAGGATTTCGGCTTCAATTCGGGCATCGGCCCCGTTTCCGACATGGTCGTCTCTTTCTCCTTCTTTCCCGCGCGGCGCTGCGCCTGCCGGCGCCCGCGTCCGACAAGTTTATTCTAGAGGGTAGATGCCGGTGCACGCGACGCGGCTGTCACGCCGGATGCGCGGCGGCGCGCAGGCGCACCTGCTGGCCTGCGATGACGGCCGCTTCTACGTCACCAAGTTCCTCAACAACCCGCAGCATCGCCGCATCCTCGCCAACGAGTGGGCCGCCTCGCTGCTGCTGAAACACCTCGGCGTCGCCTGCCCCGAGGCGCGGGTCATCGAGGTCAGCGCCGAGCTGCTCGCCGCCGAGCCGGAAATCCACTTCCAGCTCGGCTCCCGCCGCGTGCCCGTCGAACCCGGCCTCCACTTCGGCTCTCTTTTCCCCGGCTCGCCGGACCGCGACGCCGTATATGATTTTTTGCCCGATGCATTGCTGCCTTCGCTGGCCAACCTCGACCACTTCGCCGGCGCGCTCGTCTTTGACAAGTGGGCCGCCAACTCCGACTCGCGCCAGGCCATCTTTTTCCGCCGCCGCCTCCGCGACTTCCTCCCCTCCGACTGCCCGCCCAACCAGAAGGGCTTCATTGCGCAGATGGTTGATCACGGCTACATCCTCGACGGTCCGCATTGGGACTTTGCCGACTCGCCCATCCAGGGCCTTTACTTCCGGCCCGTCGTGTATCAGAACATCCGCAACATGGAGAGTTTCGAGCCATTCCTCTCCCGCGCCCGCCATTGCCCCGAGGCCATCTTTGATGACATCCTCCGCACCACGCCTCCGCCCTGGATCGAAGGGGAGGAGGACGAATGGGAAAAGGCCCTCGAAAACCTGTTCCGCCGCCGGTGCCGCATTGCCGATCTGATTCTGGCCACCATCCGCTCGCGCCCGCAGTCATTCCCCTCCTGGCGCGGCTGAACCGGAAGCACTCGGGGTTTTTCGGAGGCTGCCAGCACAGGCACCGGGCCGGAATTTCGCCTCCGCCGCATCGGTCATTCGGCCGTGGATTTTGTGATCAGACCGGCTTGGGCGAGTCCGAAGACTCGGGGGAGAAATCAGCAAGGAGACGGCGAGGGAACCAAGGCCGGGCAAGGCAGGAACCCGCGGTCACCGCCGATGGGGATCGGACGCGGAATGCGTCGTGGAGGTGTCGGGGGCTGCGGAGGAGCGTGTGGCCGGGATCGGCTCGGGCTTCAAGGCTCGAGCGGTCGCTTCCGGCGCCTGGGGGTAGACACGTCCCTCCGCGGCCGCGGTTTGTTGCAGGGTTGGGCGGCAGCGGGGCGAAACGGAGGCGTCAGTTCCCGGACGCAACCGCTGAAATTGCGGCATGGAATGCGCATCGGCCGGCGCTGCAACCGCTCGATTGCGCCTGTGAAGGCGCTGCCTGGCGCAACTGCTCCGAGAACGGCGGCCGTGGCGGGCTTGCGGCGCGGGATGAAAACCGAACGAAAATGGCACCGGTGGAGCGCTTGTGCGAGCGCCAGGGGGGCTGCATGGGGGGAAACGCAGAGATGGGGGAGCCCCCTGCGCAAGCGCAGGGGGAAATCCTCGAGGAGCCGGCAAGACAGGGGGCGATTGCGTGGTTGAACGAGTTCTGGAAAAGCTCGTTCTTGCGGAGCAGGGGGCCGCTCGCTCCCGCGGGCGTGGGGGCCCTTCGCTCGCGGCTCCGAAGACGGTGGCCGTGGCGGGCTTGCGGCGCGGGATGAAAACCGATCGAAAATGGCACCGGTGGAGCGCAATGTGCGAGCGCCAGGGGGCCTGCAAGGGGGGAAACGCAGAGATGGGGGAACCCCTGCGCAAGCGCAGGGGGAAAGATCAGAACGCCGCTGAAGGTGCCAAACCAGACGGAGCCCCTGCGCAAGCGCAGGGGGAAATCCTCGAGGAGCGGGCAAGAAAGGGGGCGATTGCGTGGTTGAACGAGTTCTGGAAAAGCTCGTTCTTGCGGAGCAGGGGGCCGCTCGCTCCCGCGGGCGTGGGGCGCCCTTCGCTCGCGGCTCCGAAAGCAGTGCGCGCAGCAGCCTTCAGAACGCCCAGCGCCAGACGTTGGCGCCCACGGTGAAGCCCGCGCCGACGGCGGCGAACAAAACGATGTCGCCCTTCTTCAGCCGGCCTTGCTGCCAGGCTTCGGTGGTTGCGATGGGGATGGTGCCCGAGGTCGTATTCCCGTAACGCTCGATGTTGATGAGGACGTTGTCCTCGCTGATGCCCAGGCGGTTGGCGGCGGCGAGGATGATCCGCTTGTTGGCCTGGTGGGGGACCATCAGTTTCACCTCGGAGGGCGGGATGCCCAGCTCCTCGAGCAGCTCTGCGGAGACGTCGCCCATCTTCTTCACCGCGTACTTGAAGACGGCCTGTCCTTCCTGATGAACGAAGTGCAGGCGCTTGTCCACCGTCTCGTGCGAAGGCGGCATGCGCGAGCCGCCGGCGGGCATGATCAGCATGTCCCCGCCGGAGCCGTCAATTTCATTGCGGAAGCCCAGAAAGCCGGGCTCGCCGTCCTCGGCCGGCTCGATGAGGAACGCGCCCGCGCCGTCGCCAAAGAGGACGCAGGTGGTGCGGTCCGTGTAATCGATGATCCGGCTCATGGTGTCGGAGCCGATGACGAGCACCTTCCTGTGCGTGCCGCAGCCGACAAGGTGCGCGGCGGTCGTCAGCCCGTAGACGAAGCTCGAGCAGGCGGCGATCAGATCGAAGCCCCAGGCCCGCTTCACGCCCAGCTTGTGCTGGACGATGCATGCGGTGGAGGGGAACATATGGTCGGGCGTGACGGTGCAGAGGATGATGGCGTCGACATCCTCGGCCGTCGTGCCGCGATTGGCCAGCGCCGCCTTGGCCGCCTCGATGGCCATGTCGGAAGTGGCGATGTCCGGGTCGGCGATGTGCCGCTCGCGGATGCCGGTCCTTTCAAGGATCCACTCGTTCGAGGTGTCGACCATGCGGGCCAGATCGTCGTTGGTGAGAACGCGCGGCGGCACCCAAGCGCCCACCGCACTGATTTTCGCTTTCAACAAGGAACCTCCTGTGCCGCCAGGGCCCTGGGGCTCTTGATGCAGGGCATCCATCCTCGCTCGGGCTCTGCGGCGTGTCACGCCGTCTGCGCCAACAGACGGGAAACTCTAAAATTATGCTATTCAGTGAGAGGGATGCAACTGCTCGCCGCCGAACTGCTGCCGCAGCCGGAATCCACCGAGAGGATTTTTCAGCGCGTCTACGCCGCCGTGGCGCGGAAGGCGGAGGCGCCGCCGGTGCGGCTGCACGTAAGACCGTATGTTGCCACCATCGGCCGGCTCCGGCTGGTGCAGGGGGTGCTGGAGCTGCGGCTGAGCGACTGGATGGCTGCGGCCCCGGCCACGGTGCGGGAGGCGCTGGCCTGGATTCTGGTCTCCCGGCTGTTCCGCGCCGTTCCCCCTGCCCATTGGGTCCGCCACTACCGGCAATATCTCAACCGCAAGGAGGTGCGCCGCCTCCAGCAAACCGTGCGGGCGGTGCGCAGCCGCAAGTACATTTCCGGGCCGGAGGGCCGCACCTATCATCTCGGCCTGCTCTTCGAGTCCCTCCGGGAAAGATATTTCGATCCGCTGCTGCCGTTGCCGCAGCTTGGATGGAGCCGCCGGGCGTCGCGCACGCACCTGGGCCATTTCGACCACGTGCACAATGCGATCATTCTCAGCTCGTGGCTGGATCGCCCGGAAGTGCCGCTGTACGTGGTCGAGTACGTGATGTATCACGAGATGCTGCACATCAGGCACCCCGTGGAGCACCGGGGGCGGCGCCGCCTGGTGCACCCGCCGGCCTTCCGGGAGGACGAGAAGCGGTTTGAGCGCCTGGCCGATGCCAAGGCGTGGCTGAAAACCGCCCGCTGACTGTCGCGTTTCAGGCAGCCGGGGCGAAGGCTGCCTGGATCGCAGCAGCCGAGCGCCGCATCGGCTCGAGCAGCCCTGCGGCGTCCACCCGGGAGATGCCGAGGCGCCACAGCCACAGCTGGCCCCGCACCCGCCACCAGGCGCGGGTGAAGCGGACACGCTGGCGGAATAATTCGTCCTCAAAGCCGGGACCGCACCGGTTGGCGACGATGAGCGCCTGACCCACGGCCTGAAGCCGCTCGAAGTCCGTTCTCATTTCCAGAAGGAATTCCTTGCAGATGCGGGCGCGACTCGAGCGGAACCGCCGCAGAAGCGCGCGGTCGGCGCGGCACCTGGAACGAAGGAATTCGAATTCGGAGTCATCCAGCAAATGGACCAGCGGCTCGTATTTCTCCACTCCGAAGTGGTCCCACCATTCCGCGTCCGGAGCGGCGGGCCGCGACGCCCGGGACAATCGCCAGGCGACCCAGCCGACCACGGCAAGCGCGCTGCCAACAACGACCAGAACAGCAACAAGAGACGTCATACGGAATTACCCACGAACCGGATTGAGATTATCCTACCCTGAATCGGTCGTTTTTGCAAAAGAAAATTCGGGCCGCCGTTTTCGGGCACAAAACCGGCAATTGCGCCGGATGCGGCGAACACATTGTCCTGAAATGAGGACAGCGCCGGGTGGGGGCGGCGGATGGCGCAGAGCGCGACCAGGAGGGGCCGCCGGGAATCCGCGCGGCACCGGCCTGCCGGCGCGCACGGAAAGTGCGGAAAAGCCGCTCCCCTGCGGGCGAAGTCCGCTCAATCCATGCCGGAAGTCAGCGGCGCCGCCAGAGAAGGCTTGCCGCGACGTGCAAAGCCGAGCGAGGAAAGCCAGCCGGCGCGGCCTGTTCCAGGGGAAAGCCGCTGCTCTTCTTCGTCCTTGAGGGTTCCGGCGTGCCTGAGCGTGCGCAATGCAAGATCTTCGACGGCGGCGAAATACCGGGAATTTCCGGCTGCCAAATGATTCTTCGGAATGGCCTGCTGCAACTCCCCGAAGCAATTTGGCAGAAGGGCTGCCAGTTTGAGCCCCGCCATTCGTTCGCACTCGTCGGGCGGTAGCGCAAACCGCGAGGAATGCCGGTTGAGAACCAGTCTTACGGACGGCAAAATCCCTGCGTCCTCCATCAGCCCCCTGGCCAGTTTGGCTTGCGTGAGGGACAAATAGTCGCTGCCGCTGACGCAGAACACCGTATGGGAGACCTGCATGACCTCGACGGAGAAACGCTCCCAGTTGCCCGAGTGGTCTGCCACGACGAGGGGGTAGTCCCGGCGGAGCGCATTCAGGAAGTTGCCGAACAGGCTGGACTCGAGCCGGACCGCGCGGCAGCGCCGCAGGGCGGCAAACAAATGGACGGAGCGAAACCCGGGGATGTGTCCCTCGGCCGGCAGCGTCCCGGCGTGATCCACGACCGAGATGGCGTCAAACAGATTCATTCCGGATTGCACCGACGCAAACAGGCTCTGCACGCCGCAATTCAGGTCCAGATCGATCAGCGCCACTTTGGCATTCAGAAGCGAGGAGGCCACGTTGGCGAAATGCCAGGCGAGAGTGCTCGCGCCGCTGCCCGGTTTCGCAGGCACAAAGCTGAGAACGGGCGCCAGCCTTGGAGGGGGCGGGGCCGGGGCGGCATGCCGCTGGTAAAGCCCGGCCATCATCCGCTTGAGGGAATCCAGATCGGAGGGGAGGTGGAGGATGCGGTCTCCCAGGCCGATGCGGTGCAATTCGAGATAGGCGTTGTTGTCGATTCGCCGGCAGAAGATGAGCAGCGGCGTCATCGGGGCGGCTTGCCGCACCGGGTCAAGGACTTCGGCGATTTCCTGAAAGCCCCGCACCTCGACAAGAATCGCGTACGGCGCGGCAGCCTGCAAGGATTTCCGGAAATCCTCCAGCCAACCGGTTTCGCCGGTGTCCACGGTGCGGATTTCATGGAAAGGGAAACATCGGGCGACGAGTTCCCTCACTTGGCTCGCCGCCTCCCGGTCCCGGGCAAGCAGGGCGATCTGGTCTGAGAACACGGAACACCTCCAGCCCAATGGGCAGGGACTTCATGCAAGTCCGTTTGCCTTATGATGTGCGAGGCGGAGGGAAATGAGAATCGGGGATTGCCCTCAAGTACCGGTTCGATCACTCTGCTTAGAACCCTGGGGATTCGCCTGATCCTTCTCAGGTTCATCGGGCTCGGGACGCCGAAACTCGACGTCGCAGGAAGCGCTCATTCAGGTGGGCACGCCGAGGCGCGGCAGCACCCACTTCATCAGGGCGATGTAGCCCCCGGCGAACAACAGAGCGGCGAGCCAGTCCGGCATCGGCTTATCTCGGGCAGATGGTCTTGTCGGGCGGGATCGCCAGCACGGGCACCTTCGCCTGTTCAATCGTCCGGGTGGTGACCGAGCCGAGCCAGACGGTGCGCCAGCCGGTGCGGCCGTGGGTGCCCATGACGACCCACGCGTTGGTTCGGTGGGCGGCGGCGATGATGGCTTCCACCGGAGGGGCGTCGCTGATCTCGTAATGCACCTCGATGCCCTCCGGCAGGTACGGCTTGGCCCATTCCTTCAGGTGGACTTCCGCATGCTTGCGGATCTCGTTCCACTCCTCGAGGATTTGCTCGCGCCGCTCCGGCGTGAGGTAAGACGGCGTGTCCACATGTACGGCGTGCAACAGCCGCAGGGGCTTGCCCGAGGCCTGCGCCAGCCAGGCCGCCCAGCGCAACGCGTTGGCCGAGCACTCGCTGAAGTCGATGGGGCAAACCACGGATTCAAACGGCGGCGGGATCATCGACAGGGTGCCTCCACCTCGAAGATGCACCAAAGCGAGCGCCCGTGACAAGGGGGCGCGGCGCGGCCGCGCGCCTGCGAAACCGGGGATCCGCGCAGCGCTTCGGGGCGGCCCGGAAGAGGGCCGCCCCGCGGCGAAGGCTAGTAGCGAAGCGACAGGGAGAACTGCCAGGAGCGCGGCGGCTCCTGCGCCGTCACCCGGCCGAAGGCGCTGTTGACGGGGTCGGTGTTCGGCGACCGGAGGACGACTTCGTTGCGCGCGTTGAACACATCGGCGCGGAAGACGGCGCGCAGGCTTTCGGTGATGAGGAACGTCTTGTTGGCGGACAGGTCCAGCCGGCGCTGCGAATCGGCGCGGATGTTGGAGTAGCGCAAGGGCGCCGTGCGCACGTTCCAGGCCAGCACGTCGGTGGATTTGCGGTTGAAGACGTTGGTGTTGAACCAGCGGTCGGTGTTGCGCTGGTCGCTCGGCAGCACGATCTTGCGCGAGTCGTCGATGAACAGGGCCTGGCCGAAGCCCAGCGGCGCGCCGCTCTGGAACTGCCAGACGCCGCTCAACTGCCAGCCGCCGGCGAGAAATTGCAGCGGGGCGGGCATGGCGGAGCCGAACTTCCGCCCTTTTCCGAAGGGCAGCTCGTAGATGCCGCTGCCAGTGACGCGGTGCAGGCGGTCGAGGTCCGAGATCGACTCGTAGGGCAGCGGGTCGAAGGAATTCAGGAAGGTGTTGGCGGCCATGGCCTTGGACCACGTCCACGCCAATTGCAGCGTCCAGCCTTTGCTGAACCGCTTCTCGAGCCGGTTTTGCATCGAGTGGTACCAGGCATAGCCCACCGAGTCCTCGAACGTGACGCTGGAAAAGTGGGGGTATTGCGTCAGCAACTGCGCCCGCGTGATGTTGCGCGAGGTGAAATTCGGGTGCAGCCCGAAGAAGGGGCTGGCGAAGTTGGCGGTCATGAAATTGATGGTGGCGTTGTCGCGGTAGGGCAGCGTGCTGTAGTACTGCTTCGGCGTGTAGCTGGCCGAGCGGGAAACAGGCAGCCGGTAGCTGCGGCTGCCCACGTAGGAAATCTCCACCATGACGCCGGCCGGCAACTGGCGCTGGAAGCCGAACGAGAACCGGTGCGTGGGTGGCATGCGCCGGTCGAGCGGGAAGAAGCTGGTTCCCTGGCCGAGGGTGGTCTTGAGCCCCTCCGAGGCGCCCAGGACGGGAAGCAGGCCGCCGGGAAGCGGGTTGGCAAGGTCGGCGATCCACGTCAGGCCGCTGTCGTTGGTGGCCACGATGGGCGTGCTGCGGCTGAAGCCGGACAGGATGGAATTCGTCCGCAGAATGCCCATGGGCGCGTAGAAAATGCCGTAGCCTGCGCGAAGCACGGTAGCCGGGGTCCACTGGTAAGCCAGGCCGAAGCGCGGCGACCACTGCACGCCCTGGCCTCTCCAGTACTCACGAGAGTTGCCGCCGACGCCGGCGAAGGTCACGCCGCCGCGAACGCGGAAATTCTGCACGGGCAGCTCGGGGATTGGCGATTTGGCGTAATTGGCGACCGCATCCGGCTCGATCGGGTTCGGGCTGGCGGCGTCAAATTGCGTGACGCTGCGGTTGAAGCGCTCCGTGATGGGCGATTCGTGTTCGGCGCGCAGGCCGAGGTTCAGGGTCAGCTTGCGCGTCACCTTCCAGTCGTCCTGGAAGTAGAGCGCCGTGTAGATGTCCTGCTCGGCGTATGTGCCGGTGCGCGAGAGGCTGCCCCCGGGAATGCCGGCCAGCAGAGCGATGAATTCGGCGCCCACGGGCGGCGCGGGGCTGTTGTCGAGCGGCCCGCGCGCCCAGGCGTTGGAGAAGCTCAGGTTGGGCGAAACGTCGCCGGGGAAGCGGGCGCGGAACTCGCGGAACGCCATCCAGTCGAGCCCCATGCGCATGTTGTGCTCGCCCTTGATCCAGGTCAGGCTGGCCACGGCATTGTGGCTGATGGAGGCGGTCTTGCCGTCGCCGGACTCCCAGGGCGAAAGCTGCGTCAAAGACCCGACCGAGGTGCGCGGGATGGTGGCCAGCTTCTTGTCGATCAGGTTGACGAAGTCCGGCGAGAAGCCCAGCGAGGCGAGGTCGAAGCCCCGGCTGACGCGGCGTTCGGGGAACTCTTGCGCGCTGACGCCGTAACGGAAGTTCACGACCATCGTGGACGACAGCATATGCACGTCGTCAAGCGCGATGCCGCGGTTGATGCGGTTGAGAATGATGCCGTTGACAGAGTTGCCGAAGTGCCGGTTCTTGTCCTCCTCCCAAAAATCGCGGTGCAGGCGGACGAACATGCGGTTCTTTTCGTTGAAGGCGTGATCCACGCGGCCGATGGTGGTCCAGTAGTCTTCCTTGGCGGGCCTCGACATGAAAAAGTTGTTGCGGCCGTCGGCGGTGCCCGGCTGGTTCGGCAGCGGGTACAAGGCGAGGAGTTTCTGCGCCACCGGGTGAATCCGGCTCTTCGGAAAGATGTTGCCGGGCAGGGGCTGCCGGCTGAAGCGCCCGCCGGGCGCCACGGCGATGGAGAAAGGATCGTAGAGCTGATAGTTCCCGCCGATCTTCAGCAGGCCGGAGAGGTCGCCGTTGCGCCAGGCTTCGCTCGGGACGGTGGAAATCATCGAGCCGCCCACGTTGGGATCGCCGAACTTGTTGGCTTCCCAGGTGAAGTGCCAGAAGGTGCGGTTCTTGCCGTTGTAAAGTCCGGGCAGAATGACGGGCGCGCCGCCGGCCAGGCCGTAGCGGTGGTCCTGATAGATGGGCAGCTTGTAGCCCGGCGGGTTGGAGCGGTTCTGGTAAATGGTGGGCGCGTCCAGCTTGGAGTGCCGCAGCCAGTACCATGCCTGCCCGTGGAATTCGTTCGTGCCGCCTTTGGTGCTGACGTTGACCAGCGCTCCGGCGGTGCGGCCGACGCTGGCGTCGAAGGCGGAGGTCTGCACCTTGAATTCCGTGATGGAAGCCTGCGGCGGCGAGAAGGCCACGCGCGGGCTGGTGCCGTCCGAATAGAGGTTGGCGACGCCGTCGATGGTGAAGGCGTTGCCGTAGTTGCCGCTGCCATCGGTGGAAAACTGCGACGGCGCGTTGTTGAAGGGCGCCTTCCGCAGGCGCATGTCCGTGCCGTTGACCGTGCCGGGGGCCAGGTGCACCAGGTCCATGGCGTTGCCGGCAAAGAGCGGCAGTTCGAGGATGCGGCGTTCGTCGACCACCTGGCCGAGCGTGGCCTCGGCCGTTTGCAGCAGCGGCGTTTCGGCGGTGACCTGCACGACCTCCGCCAGCTCGCCGACCGTCATCTGAATGTTCAGCTCCACGTTCTCGTTCACCCGGACCTGGACGTTGCCGCGGATGAACTTGCGGAAGCCCGGCGCCTCGCTGGAAACTTCGTACATGCCCGGGGGCAGAAACGGGAGCACGAAGTTTCCGCTCTCGTTGGTTTTCGCCGCCACCGTGACTCCTGTGGCGAGGCTCCGGGCCCGGACATCGGCGCCCGGGATCACCGCCCCCGAGGGATCGGTGACTCGCCCGAGAATGTTGCCTCGCGCATCCTGGGATTGTGACCAGACCGGGGCCGCCGTAACCGCTGCGAGGGCCATCAGAACCAGACCCCATTCGATCGCTTTGCTGCAAATCCTGTTCTTCATCTTTCTTCTCCCCTGCTGCGCCGGCAATTCCTGCACGAACCGTTTCGGCTTGAGCGCCGACTCCCCGCAGGCGGAGCGGCCCGTGTCGCTTCGCCAGGCGCGTGATCCGCGCTTTGAAACGCGGCGAATATACTCTGTGAACAAGCGTGAACCCGGCCTGCAAACCCATCAAGTGAATTCACGGAGAGTTCTCCGTTAACAGCCGCGGCCGCTCCCACTTCCTGCGTTGATCTCCAGGCTTTTCCGGCCGGTGATACACTGGCGATGGATTCCGGCTTGTGAGTTTCGGCTCCCCTGCGCATCCTGAAGTCGGCCGCCATGACGCCGCGGCCAAGCGCGCCCTGCTCGAGCGTATCGCCTCGAGCGCGGCATTCCAGAAGTCCCAACGCGCCCGGGAGTTGCTGGAGTATCTGGCCCGCCGCGCGCTCGATTCTCCGGAGCAGCCGGTGCGGGAGCAGGAAATCGGCGTGGCGGTTTTCGGCCGAACGCCGGGATATGACACGAGCCAGGACACGCTGGTTCGCGTGCAGGCCTCCCAGCTCAGGAAGAAGCTGGACCAGTACTTCGAGGAGGACGGCAAGAGCGAGCCACTTCGGGTGAGGCTGCCCAAGGGCAGCTATATGCTCCAGTTTTTCGAAAGCGGGCCGGCGGCGGCGAAACCGGCGCGTGTGGCCTTTTTCGAACGTCATCGGTGGCTGGGCTGGGCTCTGGCCGGATGTCTGCTGGCAGCGAGTCTGTTTCTGTTATGGGAGAACCGGAAGCTGGCGCGCAGGCTGGAGGCGGGGCTGGGGCCGCATGCGTCGGTGGACCGGGTGTGGCGGCAACTGTTCGACAACGGCCAGCCCACCTTCCTGCTGTTGTCGGATCTCGGGCTGCTGCCGCTCCAGGACGCGCTCCAGCATCACATCACGCTCGAGCAGTACCAGAACCGCGGCTTCGGCGCGCTGGCCGAGAAGGAGATTGCCGACCCGGTGCTCCGCTCGTCGGTGCTCAACTTTTTCAACCGGTACCCGACGACGGTGGCCGATGCTGCGGCGGCGCGCCGGCTCGGGCTGCTGTTTGCGACCAACGGGCTTCCCATGGAGATAATTCCGGCGCGCGACGCCAACATGAACATGGCGGCCAGGGGCAATGTCATCCTGCTGGGCAGCCGCCGTGGCAACCCGTGGGTGGGCCTGTACGAGGACCGGCTCAATTTCCGGACCGTGTTCACCGAGCCTCCGCGCCGGGCTTCGTTCCGCAACATGAATCCCTTGCCGGGCGAACAGGCCGAGTATGAGGTGGAGTGGAGCCGCGTGGGATACTGCCGCGTGGCGTGGCTCGCCAGCCTGAAGGGCGGCGGCTCGGCGCTGCTGATCTCCGGCACGGATGTGAATTCCTCGGACGCCGGGGTGGAATTCATCACGAGCGAAGGCTCGGTTCGGGAATTGTGCCGCCGCCTCGGCGCGCCTTCAGGCCCTGTCCCGCACTTCGAGGTTCTCCTGAAGACCTGGCTGGCGCGCAGCGCGGTGTCCCGCTACGAGCTGATCTCGGTGCGCAAGAAGTAGGCTGGCAGGCACGGCCCGCGCCGCTGCCGTTCCTGTTCTGGCCGCGGCGCCGGTCCTTCGCGCTTCAGTGCGCGCGGCGCGGAGCGTGTCCGGCCGGCTCCCGTGAGAGCGCCTGGCGCGCTTCCGGCTCGAAGCGCAGCACGCGCACGCCCCTGCCCGGCAGCGTGAATTCCGGCTGTGCCGCGCCTCCTTCGACAAGGTCCTCGATCCTCCACCGCCCTCCGTCGCGCCACCGGAGTCTCACCTGTTTTGCATCGAGGCCGTGATTGAACACGAACACAAGGCGCGCAGGGCCTGCCTCCAGCCAGCGCGCCTCCACGCCGCCCTCAGCCTCGAGCAGCGGTTCGACGCCGGCCCAGTCCAGCAGCCCCAGCAGCCACCTCTGCGCGTCTTCGGAGGGCATCGAATGACAGGCGGCGGCAACATAGGAGCCCACCAGCAGCGCCTTGCCCTTTCCGTAGGCGGACTCCACCGCCGCCGGCGCGCCGTTCTCGAACCGGGCGACGACCCTGCCGCCGAGCGGCTCCAGCTCCTCGCGAAACCAGCGGCCCGGGACGCGAAGCCCGTTGTCGAAGATCAGCAGGGTGCGCCCGCCGGGCGCGGTCTCGACGGCGCGCTCGCGGGCGCCGAACACCTCGTGCAGGCCGGCGCCGGGCACGATGGCGGCGGCCCGCCCCGTCTCGTCGTTCCATGCCGCGCGGGCTTCCGCGACCAGGCTCCCGCCGCTGCGGACGTATTCGCGCAGCGCCGCGGCCGCGCCGGCGGGCAGCATGGGCGGGTAGGGCAGGCAGACGAGCCGGTAGGGCGCCAGCGCCGCCGCGGACAATGCGTTCGCATGGACGAAGTCGACGGGAACATTTTTTGGCCAAAATGCTTTGTAGATGCCGAGCAGCGAGTCGCGCTCGATGCCGGCCACCTCGCCCTGCGGTCCGCCATAAGCCGCCTGGCGCTGCCGGCCGCCGACGAAGTGCGCCAGCGGATTGTAAATGACGGCCACCTGCGCGCGGGGCGGGCGCGCGCCGGCGAAGAGCCGCTCATGGCGCGCCACCGCCTGCGCGAATCGCCCGGCTTCGCGGGCACGCTCCGTCACCGCGCCGTCAAGGCCGACGAGGCCGAAGCCGCCGGACTCATAGCCGGAACTCATCGGATAGAAGGCGTAGAAATGGATTCCCCTGGCGCCGCGGGCCAGGGCCGACCACGCCCAGATGCGGAGATCTTCCGGCGTCACCTCCGGGCTCACGTTCACGGCGATGGTGCCGAAGCCCGCCTGAAGCTCGCCGATGACAAACCCGCGCCGGCCCTCGGCGAAGCCGAAGCTGCGGGTGAAATCGAGAAGCGCCCCGCGCCAGACCGGGTCGCGGTCGACGAACGCCGAATGCTTCGGGTAAAAGCTGGTTCCGTAATAATCCACCTGGCGGGCCATGATCCAGTCGTCGGGCTGTCCTTCCCACCAGTGCGGCGAAGCGAACAGGCCGACGCCGGCGGCGTGGCTCGTGGCGACGACGCCGGGCGCGGCCGCTTTCACCGCTTCGTAGCGCTCGCGGAGGTCTTCGCCGAGCTTGGCGGCGATGAAGGATTTCCAGTCGATGTAGTCGGTGAAGCCGAGGATCGTGGAGAGCCGGTTCGGCTCCACGTCGTCCCAGGAGCGGTAGCGGCGGTACCAGGCTGCGTTGAGGGCTTCGAGCGAGCCGTATTTCTTCCTGAGCCACTCGCGGAACCGCCGCATGGTATGGGGGCAGAAACAGAATTCCGGGTTCGGGACGCCGACCGGCGTGGCCCAGTTGATCACATGGGGTTCGCTCCACAGGTCCCAGCCGAGCAGGGCCTTGCTGCGGGAGGCGTGCGCGGCGAGGGCGCGATAGAAGGCGTTGTCGGCGCGGCGCACGCCGGGGTGGTCCCGGCAATAACCGGGCGATGACTCCGGCCGGATGGCCTGCCCGCCGATGGAGACGAAGAGCGAGTCGGGGTATTGTTTGCCCACCCATTCCGGAGCCGAGTCCATGTAGACCTGCACGAACACGCGCAGGCCTTCCTCTTCGGCCAGCTCCAGCAGCACGTCGAGAGTGGAGAAATCGTACCGGCCCGGCTCGGGCTCGGCCGAAGCCCAGTCGACCCAGCAGCGGAAGGCGCGGAACCCGAGGGCGCGGATCTTGCGGACGTCCTCGCGCCACAGCTCCTTCCTGGCGCGCGCGCCGGGTTCGAGCATGGGGGCGCGCGCCTTGCCGCCGCCGTACCACACCGTCACGGGCAGTTCCTGGCCCGCGGCGGCGGCGGCCAGCAAAACCAAAATCCACAGGTTTTGTTTCATGGCTCCACCCGGAACAGCACGCACTGCCGCGGCTCGAGCCGGTGCGCGAAGCCGCCGTGGATCTTGCCGAGGTTCCTGCGCTTCAGCACGTCGAACACGCGCAGGATGGCGCGCGTCCGCCCGAGGCCGAGCTCCTTCCAGATGATGTCGACGCTCACCGGGCGCGCGGCGCGGTTGACCAGCATCAGCGCCGTTTCGCCGTCGTTCAGCGGGCGGAGCCAGATTTCGGCGTCGGGATCCTGCCAGGCGAGCCGCGCAGGGCCCGCCGCCCGCTCCTCCACCTGCATGACGCCCACGTCGAGCACTTCCGGCTTTGCGGCGCGGCCCATGGCCCACTGCGCCAGCGCGCAGGAGGGCGCGGCGCTATTGTCGGACAACGGGAACAGAGCGAGCCAGGCGAGCCAAGGCAGCACGCCCTCATCATACCTGCCGGGCGGGCGCGTCAGCGGCCGTTGGTTTTCCAGCGCCGGGCCACCAGCAGGGCGAGTTCCAGCGCCTGCTCGTAATTCAGGCGCGGGTCGACCTCGCTTTCGTAGGCGCGGGCCAGGTCCTCGTCGCACAGGCCGCGCGCGCCGCCGGTGCATTCGGTGACGTTCTCGCCCGTCAGCTCGATGTGCATGCCGCCGAGGATGGAGCCGCAGCGGTGATGGATGTCGATGGCCTGGCTGAGCTCGCTTTCGATGTCGTCGAAGCTGCGCGTCTTGAACCCGTTCACCGTGCGGCGCGTGTTGCCGTGCATCGGGTCGCAGATCCACAGCACCGAACGGCCTTCGCGGCGGATCGCTTCGATGACAGGCGGCAGCTCGTCGGCGATGCGCGCCGCGCCGTAGCGGTGGATGAGGACGAGGCGGCCCGGCTCGTTGCCGGGGTTGAGCTTTTCGGCGATGCGCAGGATGTCGTCGAGGCCCAGGCCGGGGCCGATTTTGACGCCCACGGGGTTGGCGATGCCGCGCAGGTATTCGATGTGCGCGCCGTCGGGCGAAGCGGTGCGGATGCCGACCCAGGGGAAGTGCGTGGAGAGGTTGAACCAGCCGGGGCGGTGCGGCACGCGGCGGGTCTGCGCCTGCTCGTAGGGCAGCAGCAGGGCTTCGTGCGAAGTGTAGAAGTCGATGCGGTCGCTGCCGGCGGCGCTGGCGCCGAGGATGTTTTCCATGAAGCGCAGGCTCTCGGTGATCGAGTGCAGCATGCGGCGGTACTCGTCGGCCTGCGGCGAGTGGCGGGTCCAGTCGAGGTCCCAGTATTCGGGGTGGTGGAGGTCGGCGAAGCCGCCCTTGACGAGGGCGCGGATGAAGTTCAGCGTGAGGGCGGCGCGCTCGTAGCCGCGGAGCATGAGGGCGGGATCGGGCTTGCGCGCCTCCGGGGTTGGCTCGGGGCGGTTGACGAGATCGCCCCGGAAAGCAGGCAGGCGCCGGCCGTTGATCTCCTCGAAGTCGGACGAGCGCGGCTTGGCGTACTGTCCGGCGAAGCGCCCCACGCGGACCACCGGCTTGCCGGTGCCCTGGACCAGCACGAGGCTCATCTGGATGAGCACCTTGAGCTGGTTGGCGATGCGGCGCGAATTGCAGTCGGCGAAGCGTTCCGCGCAGTCGCCGCCCTGGAGGACGAAGCAGCGCCCGGCGGAGGCCTGGGCGAAGTGCTCCTTCAGGGCGACCACTTCCCAGCTTGTCACCAGCGGCGGCAGCGCAGCCAGCTCGTCGAGGACTTTCTGAAGCGCCTCCGGATCGGGGTATTCCGGCTGCTGGAGCGCAGGGAACCGCCGCCACGAATCCGGCGACCAGTCAACTCCCATGTGATTTCAGGGTAGCATTGGAGAGGTTCATGCGGATTCTGGCGGCGGCGCTGGCCGCCCTTGTCTTCGTCGCGGCGGCGGCCGCGGGCGGCCCGGAGCCGAAGGCGCGCGCGCGGAAGAAGATCGGGCTGGCGCTTTCCGGCGGCAGCGCGCTCGGACTGGCCCACATCGGCGTGATCCAGTGGCTCGAGCAGCACCGCGTTCCCGTCGATTTCATCGCCGGCACCAGCATGGGCGCGCTGGTGGGGGGACTGTACGCCACGGGCCGGGACGGACGGCAGATCGAGCAATTCGTCCGCGAGCTGGACTGGAGCGCGGCGTTTGCACCGTCGGTGGAGTTCCGCCATCTCGCGTTCCGGCGCAAGGAGGACCGGCGCGAGTTCCCCTCGACGATCGAGTTCGGCATCAAGAAGGGGCTGAAGCTGCCGCCGGGCGTTTCGCCGGGTCACGGCGCCGGGCTGGCGATCGGCCGCTTCGCCGCCGCCTACGACATGGTGGAGAGCTTCGACGAGCTGCCGACGCCGTTCCGTTGCGTGGCCACGGACCTGAAGCGGGGCAGGGAGGTGGTCTTCTCCAAAGGGCCGCTGACGCTGGCGCTGCGCGCCTCGATGAGCCTGCCCGCGCTGTTTGCGCCCGTGCAATACGAAGACATGCTGCTGGTGGACGGCGGACTGCTGAACAACCTGCCCGTCGACGTGGTGAAGAGCATGGGCGCCGACGTGGTCATCGCGGTCGCTCTGGAAAAGCCGTTCGACGCCGAACAATTCACCTCCCTGCTGGGCGTGGCCGCCCGCAGCATTTCCGTCATGGTGGCCGCCAACGAACGACGCAGCATGGGGCTGGCGGACCTGGTGCTGATGCCGGACCTCAACGGGCTGGAGTCGGACGACTATCTGAAGGCGGAGGAGTTTATCCGGCGAGGGCGGGATGCCGCGGCGCGGAAGGCGATGTGGCTCGAGCAGCTGTCCGTGCCGGAAGACGAGTACGAGCGTTATCTGGCCGGGCGCCGGAGCCGCCTGCAACCGGAAACGGTGAAGCCGCAGGTGATTGTGGTGGAAGGCGGGTTGGCCGAGAAGCGCCGCCGCGCGCTGGTGGATGCGCTGGCCGCGGACCCGAACCGGCCGCTCGACCGCGTCCGGCTGGAGTCGGAGCTGAACAAGATTGCGGGCATGGGGCGTTACGACGCGGTTTCCTATTCGTTCCTGCGCCAGCCCGGGGTGGAAGGGATCCTGATCCGCCCGCATCCGAAGCCGCACGGCCCGCCGTTTCTCAATATCGCCTTCCTGCTGGACGCCTCGCGCCAGGAGGGATTCCGCTTCGGCATCGGCGGGCGGCTGACGCTGCTCGATTTCGGCGGGCCGGCGTCGGAATGGCGCACCGATCTTTCCATCGGGCAGATCAACCGCGCCTCGAGCGAATATTACCACCGCATTGCCGGCGGCAAGTGGTTCCTGGCGCCGCGCGCGTTTTACCACGAGGACAGCCGGCCGCTGTACCGGGGGACGGACCAGATCGGGGATTTCATCAGCAAGCTGGGCGGCGCGACGCTGGATGTGGGCTACGCCTTCGGCCGGTTCCAGGAGATCCGCGCCGGCATGACCACCGGCCGGACGAGGATCGGAATCACGAAAGGGCCCGAAGTGTTCGAGCCGCTGAGCGGGCGGTTCGCCGACGTGCACCTGCGCTGGACTTACGAGGGGCAGGACAGCGCGCTGGTGCCGCGCCGCGGCATCCGCAGCACGCTGTTCGCCTCGTGGCTGCTGGACCACCCGGGCGTGGACGCGCGGCCGCCGCTGGCCGAGGCGTCGTTCAGCTACGCGCGCCCGTTCAACCAGAGGTGGTCGCTGCTGGCCGACACGGCGGCGGGGTTCACCGGATGGCAGGAGGCGCTCAACGCGCGTTTTGCCGTGGGCGGCGTCGGCCGGCTCGACGCGCTGGGACGCGGCCGCGAAGTGGGCAACCGCTACTATTACGGGGGCGCGCGGCTGTTGCGGTCGCTGACGAACGAGTCGCTCGGGCTGTTCGGCCGGTTTTATCTGTTCGTCGCGGCCGAGAGCGGCACGGCGTGGCGCGCGGGCTCGAACCCGCTGCCGCGCTACAGCGGCTCGCTCGGACTGATGGGCGAGACGGCGTTCGGCGTGGTCTATTTCGGCGGCGGCGTGGGAGACCGCGGCGACCGGCGGATGTTTTTCCGTCTCGGACGGGTTTTCTAGCAGGCCGCCGCAGCTGCCGGACCGGTCGCAATTTCCGGGGAAAGCCGTTGCCGGCGGGGCGCGAAAATCAGGATTTGCGCCCTGTTTCTGCGGCCGGGTCCGCGGCGCCTACAACAGTTTCCTGCGGAAAAATTCGACCGTCCGCTGCCAGGCGAGTTTCGCCGCCTGCTCGTCGTAGCGGGGCGTGGTGTCGTTGTGGAACCCGTGGTTGGTTTTCTCGTAAAAATACGCCGTGAATTCCTTGCCGTGCTGTTTGAGGGCCGCCTCATACGCAGGCCAGCCGTCGTTGACGCGCTTGTCGAGTTCGGCGTAATGGAGCAGCAGGGCGGCGCGGATTTTCGGCACGTCGGCGGCCGGGGGCTGCCCGCCATAGAAGGCCACGGCCGCGGCGAGCTCCTCGCCCATGCGCACGGCGAGCATGTTGGCCACGCCGCCCCCGTAGCAGAAGCCGACCGCGCCGATCTTGCCGGTGCAACCGGGGTGCGCTTTCAGCCAGCGCGCCGCGGCGATGAAGTCCTCGTTCAGCTTCTGCCGGTCGAGCTGGCGGAACAATTGCACGGCCTTCTCCTCGTCGCCCGGGTAGCCGCCCGCGGTGGTAAGCCCGTCCGGGGCGAGCGCGAGGAAGCCTTCGAGGGCGAGCCGCCGCGCCACATCCTCGATATAGGGGTTCAGCCCGCGGTTTTCGTGGATGACAAGAACGCCGGGCAGCTTGCCCCTGGCCGAGGCGGGGCGGCAGAAGTAACACCGGATGCGGCCGTTGCCGCCCGGCGATTCGACCTCGACGCGCTCCGTGCGCAGGCGCGCGTCATCAGGCGGGACCTGCTGCGCCAGCGCATAGTTGTGGCGCAGGCTTTCCCAGAGAGCGGCGGCGGTGACGCCGCCGCCGGCGAACCGCCGGGCGCCCTCGAGAAATGCGCGGCGGTCGATGTCGCCATGAACGTAGAGGTCGAACAGATCCAGCAAGGCCTGCGGAAAATCCGAGGCTTTTTTTCTCTCCATGGAGCCCTCCCCGGCAACGAGCATGGTATCACCCTGCTTGATTCCGCCGCAGGGTCGTCTATAGTTGAATACATGGATCGCCGCACTTTTGTCGCCGCTACCGCCGCTGCGCCGCTGGCGCGCAGCAGCGCCCCGCTGCCGAAGCGCGTTTACAAGGAAGGCGTGCAGCTGTCGATCATCGGCTTCGGCGGCATCGTCGTCATGGGCTATGAGCAGAAGGAGGCCAACCGCCTGGTGGCCGCCGCCTGGGACCGCGGAGTCAACTATTTCGACGTCGCGCCGTCCTATGGCGACGGCGAGGCGGAAATCAAGCTCGGCCCGGCGCTCGAGCCGTACCGCAAGAACGCGTTCCTCGCCTGCAAGACCACGCGGCGCGACGCCGCGGGGGCGCAGAAGGAATTCGAGCAGTCCCTGCGGCGGCTGCGCACCGACTACTTCGACCTGTACCAGTTCCACGCCGTCTCCTCGATGGAGGACGTGGAAAAGATCCTGGCGCCGGGAGGGGCCGGGGAGTTTTTCCTGAAAATGAAAAAAGAAGGCAAGGCGCGGTTCCTGGGCTTTTCCGCCCACCACGCCGGGGCCGCGCTGGCATTGATGGAGAAATTCCCGGTGGATTCCATTCTTTTCCCGGTGAATTTTGTCTGCTGGCACGAGGGGCATTTCGGCCCCCAGATGCTCGAAAAGGCGCGCGAAAAGAAAATCGCCCGGCTGGCGCTGAAGGGCATGGCCCACACCACGTGGCCGAAGGATCTGCCCCGCGAGCAGCGCAAGTACAGGAAGTGCTGGTACGAGCCGCTGGACGAGCCGGACAAGGCGCGCCTGGCGCTGCGCTGGACGCTGTCGCAGGAGATCACCGCCGCCATCCCGCCGGGCGAGGCCGCCCTGTTCGAGCTGGCCCTTTCGATCGGCGCTTCTTTCGAGCCGCTGAGCCGCGCCGAGGCGGAACGGGTGGCGATGATGGCGCGCAACAAGGAGCCGATCTTCCGGGCCTGAACTGCCAGGCCGGCCTGTTTCGGACGAACGTGGAAAGCCGCCCCGCGCGGGGCGGCTTTCGCATTCCCGGCGGGCGGCGGGCGCGGATACGATGGTCTTTATGCCATGAAGGTCGACGAGCGCAGTCCGTCGTATGCCTGGTTCGTGGTCGCCCTGCTGGTGCCGGTGGCGCTGCTGAACTATCTGGACCGCCAGATGCTGGCGGCGATGAAGTTCTCCGTGATGCAGGACATCCCGGATATCGGTTCGGAAGCCAACTGGGGCAAGATCCTCGCGTTTTTCAAGTGGACCTACGCGTTTCTCAGCCCTGTAGGCGGCTACCTGGCGGACCGCTTCAGCCGCCGCCACGTGATCGCCGGGAGCCTGTTCGTGTGGTCTGCGGTGACCTGGGCCACGGCGCATGCGGCCACGTTTGAGCAGTTGCTGGTGACGCGGGCGGTGATGGGCGTGAGCGAGGCTTTTTACATCCCGGCCGCGCTGGCGCTGATCTCCGACTACCACCTCGGCCCCACCCGGTCGCGCGCGGTGGGCATGCACCAGATGGGAATTTACGCGGGCGTCATTCTGGGCGGCTTCAGCGGCTATGCGGCCGACCACCCGGAGCTCGGCTGGCGGTGGATGTTCGAGATGTGCGGGCTGGCCGGCGCGCTGTATGCGCTGCCGCTGTTCCTGCTGGTGCGCAACGCCCCGGCGGCGGGCAGCGCCAGGCAGGCGCCGCGGACCTCGCCGCTGGCGGCGCTCGGCGAACTGCTCGGCAATTTCTCCTTCATCCTGCTGGTGCTGTATTTCACGCTGCCCGCGATGGCGGGCTGGATCGTGCGCGACTGGATGCCGGCGATTCTGAAAGCCGAGTTCGGCATCGGGCAGGGCAAGGCCGGCGTTTCGGCGACGCTGTACTGGATGCTGGCCGCGATCGGCGCCGCGCTGTTCGGAGGCTGGCTGGCCGACCGCTGGACGCGCCGCAACAAGCGCGGCCGCATCTACACGAGCGCCATCGGCGTCTTTCTCATGGCCGTGGCGATGATGGGCGTCGGCTGGTCGCCGCAGACGGGCCTGCTGGTTGTGGCGGTGCTGTTTCTGGTTCTGTTCGGCGCGGGCTGGGGCTTTTTCGACACCAACAACATGCCGATTCTGTGCCAGATCGCACGGCCGCAGGTGCGCGCCACGGGCTACGGCCTGATGAACCTGGTCAGCATCAGCTGCGGCGGCGTCGCCGACTGGGGCTTCGGCCGGCTGCGCGACCTGCACATTCCGCTGCTGGCGATTTTCGGCATCTTCGCCTGCGTGGCCGCGGCTTCGGTTGTGCTGGTATTGCTGATCCGCCCGAAGTACAACGAGCCGGCAGCCGGCTCGGGACAGTAGACATCCGCGGTCCGGTCCCGGAGGGCGCGCGGATTCCTTGCCTCCGACGTTCCTGACGCATCTTTTTCTCCAACTCCCGCAAATCCTGCCGATGAGCGAGACAGCGCGGGGTGCGGCCCCCGCGGGCGCGCGTGCAGATCCGGCTCCGCCCGGGGCGAGCCGGGACTCCGGCGTGCGGCGGCTACGGGGCACGCGCGGATCGAGGAGAACGGCCATGATGCAGACGCAACAGACCCAGGCGGCAGCCGGAGGCGTGGCCCGGGGAGCGGGAGGGAAGGCCCCGTGGGCGTTGGAGAACCTGCCGCCGTTTTCGCCGGTGGCGATGCGGCTGGTGGCGCTGTTGTCGGACGAGAACGTCCATGTGGACCAGGTGAGCCGGTTCATTGCCGCCGAGCCGGTGTTTGCGGCGAGGGTGTTGCAACTGGCCAACTCGCCGCTGTTCGCATTGCAGCGGCAGGTGACGTCGATCCCGCAGGCGGTGATCGTGATCGGGCTGGAGCGGGCGAAGGCGATCGCGCTGACGCGCGCGCTCGGCGATTTTGTCGCGCCGGTGCTGCGGCGCAAGGCGCTGGCGGCGTGCTGGCGCAACACGCTGGCGGGCGCCGTTCTGGCCGAGGCGCTCGCGCCGCTGTATCAGGCCGATGCCGGCGCCGCATACACGGCGGGCCTGTTGAGGGACATCGGGCGGCTGGCCCTCATCGTGAAGTACCCGGAGGCCTATACCAACGCGATCGAGATCGCGCGTGACGGCGGCGCGGGCCTGGTGGAGGCCGAGCGGAACCTTTTCGACATCGACCACTGCGAGGCGGGCCGCTGGGTGGTGGAACGAATGTTCTTGCCGGAAGAGATCAGCCGGTGCGTGGTGCATCACCATGACGCCGAGTTGCCCGAAGGATGGGATCTCGTGCACCTGGTGCGAACGGCGGACCGGCTGGCCGACGCTCTCGGCTACGGCATTGTGCCGGGGGCCCCGCAGCGGACCCCGGTGGAGGTGCTGGAAGAAGCCCCCGGCGCCAGCCGCCGGGCCCGGATCCGGCTGGAGGAGCTGGAGCGCGAGGTCGAGCGCCGGATTTCGGCGCTGCTATGACCGTGAGCCGCGCTACCTGAACAGCCGCTGCGCGAATTCGTACAGGCAGCGGCGCCAGGTCAGCCACTCATGCGCGGTGCCGGGCGACTCGTAGTAGACGTGCTTCACGCCGGCCTTGTCGAGGGCCTCGTGCAGCGCCTTCATGCCGGGCCCTTCCTCGGTGCCGATGCCCATCCAAAGCAGCCGGACCTTCTTGTTGAACTCGGCGGGGTTGGCGAAGGCGCCGTTGTACATCGTCTTCAGGTCAACTTCTCCCCGCAGTCCGGCCCCGCTGAAGTTGCCGATCCAGGCGAAGCGGTCGAGGTTGCCGAGCGCGGTCACGAAGGTCTGCATCCCGCCCATCGACAGGCCCGCCATGGCGCGGTTTTCCCTGCCCGGCGCGACGCGGTAGGTTCGCTCGATCATCGGGATGAGGTCGGTGAACATCATCTCGGTGAATGCCGAGCCGAAGTTCGGCCCGAATCCCCGGCGGGCCGGCGGCGCGCCCGGAGCCGGCGGCGCCGGCGGCCTGCGGTGGTAGAGCGAGTCGTCCTCGCCCGGCCTCACGGCGTTCAGGTTGTCCATCACCACCAGCATGGGCCGCGCCTTCTTCTCCGCGATGAGGTTGTCCATGATGAAGTCCATCCGTCCCTGGATGTGCCAGCCCGTCTGGTCCTCGCCCCAGCCGTGCAGCAGGTACAGCACCGGGTAGCGGGTGTTGCGGGCGGAGTCGTAGTCCGGCGGGGTGTAGACGTAGCAGCGCCTCCATTTGCCGGTGACCCTGGAGAAGTACCAGCGCGAGCGCACCTCGCCATGGGGCACGTCCTTCGCCTCGTAGTAATCCACTCCCTTTTCAGGGATTTCAATTCCGCTGTTGTACCAGCCGGACCCGAAGAAAGTCCTGCTGGAGGGGTCCGCCACCTGCACGCCGTCCACGATCAACGTGTAGTAATGGAAGCCCACCACCAGCGGCGGGGTCGTGACGGTCCACACGCCGTCCTCGCCGCGGGTCATCGCGTACCGCTTCCCCATGCTCACCTGCACGGACTTGGCCTCAGGCGCGGCCAGCCGGAAGGTGGCCCGGTTGTCGGGATGAACGCACGGGTACCTGGCTCCCGGAATATTCAACACCGAAGGCTTGCAATCTCCCGGATCCTGGGCCAGGCAAAGCCCGCATGCCGCCAGCGCGAGCGCAAGGATTCTCATCAGAACTGCTCCTTTCATTGCTTTCTCCAGAGATTCGGCAGGAACCTGAAATACATCAGGTGCCGCCAGGTGGCCCAATCGTGGCCGCCATGGCCGCCGACGTAATACTCGTGGCGGATATTGTGCCGCTCAAGCGCCTCGTGCAGCGCCACGCAGCGCGCCCCGATTTGCCCTTTGGCCTCTTCGGTTCCCTGGCCGACGAACAGGTACGCCACCTTTCGGTTCGCCTCGGGGTCGTTCAGGAATTTCGCCAGGGATTTCTCCGCATCCATGTCGCCGGCGCTGAGGATGCCGAACGACGCGAACAGGTCCAGCGAGCGCAGTCCCACGAACATCGTGTGGCGGCCTCCCATCGAGAGTCCGGCCAAGGCGCGGCCGCGCGGGTCCTTCCGCACGCTGTAGGCGGACTCGACCAGCGGGATGACGTGCTTGCGCAGCTCGGCCTCGAACAGGTCGAAGGTCAGCTCCACGTGCTTCGGGTGGTTGCGGTGGATCATCTGGTTGTTCGGGACCGCGATCACCATGGGCACGGCCTTGCCTTCGGCCAGGAGGTTGTCCATGATGAGGTCCACGCGGCCGTCGTAGATCCAGTTGCGGGGCAGATCGCCGCTGCCGCCCACCAGGTACAGCACCGGGTAGGTGTTGCGGCGGTCGTATCCGGGAGGGGTGTAGACGTAGAGGTCGCGCTCGCCTTGCGTGACGCCGGAGTGGTAGACATGGCGCGTCACCGCCCCGTGCGGCACGTTGCGCGCGTCATACCAGGCGGGCCCGCTGCCGTGCACCACCAGCGTGCTGAACGGGGGCATGGCCGTGGAGCCGGCGATGGTGTTGTTCGGGTCGGCCACCCGCACGCCGTCGATCAGGAAATGGTACTGATACATGTCCGGCGGCAGCGGCCCCACGGTGAGCGTCCACACGCCGTCGTCGCCTTTCGTGAACGGAACGGGCTTGTTCCCTTTGCCGAGCCCCGTGAGCACCGCGCCGGTCAGCAACACTTCGCGCGCCGCGGGGGCTTTCAGACGGAATACGACCGTCCCGTCGTCGCGGACTTCCGGGGAATTCAGCGTGGCTGTAAACGGGAGCAGGTTCTCGGTGTTCTTTTGCGGGCGCCAATCGAGATTGACATGGGATTGCTGGCCCGGCGCGGGCATCGATGCGATGCAGCCGAAAATCGCCAGAGCGGCCACGAGGCATTTTCTGTTCACGGATTTCCTCCGGAGTTGACGCGCGGCGGCATCCCGCCGGACGGGGGCGGTGCATTTGTCTGCGGCCAGCCGCATGCGATTCCGCGGCGCACAAGGCCGCAGGTGCAATGCAGGAGGCTGAAGCCTGCCGCCAGACGAGGGCGGCTCGTTTGCAGCCTGCTCCAACAAGGCGTGCGCGACAGACGGACAGGTTACGCGCGCGGCCGATGTCGGCTCGCGTGCGTGCGGGAGAAGCTGCCCCCTGTTGTCACCCGTTTTCCGGCAGCGGCCAGAATTCGGCCACTTCGAGCAGCACCGGGCCGATGAGGCCGGACTCGGCAAGCGGCGAGCTTGCGTCCCAATGCTTCCAGGTGGTGAACGTGATGCGGCCGCCCGGCGGCTTCGGCTGACCTTTCACGTACCAGTCAGGCAGCTTCCGGATGGCGCTGCCAAAGCCGGAGCGCGCCATGCCGCCCGCACCGTATTCGGCTTCCGGCGGCAACTGTTCATCGCCGATGAGGCGGTTCAGCCAGAGATTGGTGACCTGCACTTCCAGCCGGTTTTGTCCGCTGCGCAGCAGCCTGGTCACGTCGGCGCGGAATGGCGGTTTCCAGAACCGACCCGCCGGCTGGCCGTTGAGGAATGCCTCGGCGATCACCGCCACGCGGCCCAGATCGAGGAACACCCGCTGCGAGGGCTTCAGATTCGCGTTCCAGGCGAACTCCGCCTGATAGCGCGCGGTCCCGGAGAAGAAGCGCACGCCGGGATCGGAGTGCAGGTGCAGCGAGGCCAGCCTCTCCATGCGGATCGAGGCAGGGGCGCCGAGTCCGGGCGGGAAGGAAATGGTCCACGGGCCGGCCACTTCGACGGTCCGCGGGAGGGGCGCCACCTGGAGTTCGGCACCCTGCACGCCCTGGATGCGATAGCGGCCCGGTTCCCATAGCAGCAGTCCCGGCGCGGGCCGGCAGACGATCTCCACCGTGCGGTGTGGCGTGAAGCGCGGCGGGCCCTGCCTGGCGAGGGCGGCGATCTCCGGCTCGCTGAGCGCCCGCGGCAGCACTTCGGGGGCGCACTGGTCGCCTTCGAAGTATCCGGCGCCGTCGCTCATCAGGGATTCGCCGACGCCGGGATGGACCGTGAACCGGCTGCGCTTGCCGCGCGAAAGGAGCTTGCCGTCCACATACACCGCGGGCGTGTTGTCCTGGTAGACGAGCGCAATGTGCGTCCATCCGGAGAGTCCCGCTTCGGCCACGAGCACAGCTTCCAGCGCGCCACCGGCCCGCTCGATCACGCTGACGCCGTTGCGGCCTGCCACCAGTCCGCAGGCGGCGTGGCCCTGGCCGTAGAGCTTCTGGCCTGCCGGCGGGTAGAAGAGGAAGCTGTGCAGGTCTCCCGCCGGGTTCCAACCGGTGGTGCGCGGCGGGGTCAGCGTGGCGAAGGAGTCCGGTTTGCACCAGACGGACACGGTGAACGTTCCGGCCGTGCCGGCGTGGCGGCCCCGCGCAGGCGGCGGGAACGCCGCCGTGGCGAGGACGGCGGCCGCCTCCCGCGACACCGATGTGACGGCGCGGCGGGGCGCACGGTTGCGGAAGACGACAAAAGCGCTTCCCGCGGGATCGAGCTGGAGCGGGACGTACGTCCTGCCGCCGCGCACCTCGAACACCGGCGCCGGCGCCATCTCGCCCG
>Ga0209162_1000801_pt1 | contig 33027 bp, 29 predicted proteins | sample YNPNPMetaG_FD_187121 | JGI IMG/M metagenome (GOLD analysis project Ga0209162, IMG submission 187121) | Anoxygenic and chlorotrophic microbial mat microbial communities from Yellowstone National Park, USA - YNP NP MetaG (SPAdes) (version 2) ...
TTGGAATCCACCTCGCTGATTCTGCGCATGGCCTTCAGTATGTCGTCCAGCTTGCTCTCAGCCCGCACTGCCTCAAGGGCCTCTTCCTTGGCCCTGGAAATGATGGGCTGCGGATTGATAACCTGCCTATTGTTTTTGCCTTTTTGTCATAACAGATATTCCCTTCTCACATTGGACAGCCCTCGAAAGATATTGTCCCGAATGCGGCGATCCGTGCGGTAAAGGGTTGCAAGCAAGAATTTTATGGCCTCACGGCGAGTCTTGCCGGCAGATGGGCAGGGGTTCGAGGAGACCGGAAGCCCAAGCTCCTGGGCCATGCGGTCTATTCGCTCCTTGGCCACCAGGGCCAGGGGCCGAATGATGGTGAGCCTTCCCTTGAACATCTCCTGCCTTGGTACCATTGTGCTCATCTCACCTGCGTAGCAGAGGTTTAAAAAGAATGTCTCAATGAGGTCGTCCTGATTGTGTCCCAGGGCCAGTTTATTACAGCCCAGGGCCGCAGTCAATTGAAAGAGCCTCTTTCTGCGCCACATGGCACAGAGAAAACACGGGCTTTTACCCCGATTTATCGAGGAATGCGCCAGGACAGCGTAATCCGTGGCCTCCATGTGAAAGGAAAGCCCCATTTTTCGAAAGAAGTCAGGAAGCAGGCCTTGAGCCTGGGCATGAAAGCCCATGTCCAGATACACTGGCAGAAGGGAGTAGTTAATGGGCGCCTTTTTCAGCCAGTGGTTCAAAAACCACAACAACAACAGGCTGTCAGAACCGCCTGAGACCGCCACCAGAATGCGGTCGCCGTTTTGCAGCAGACCGTATCGGTGAATGGCCTCTCCCACCAAATGATTGACTCGTTTTTTGAGATATCCCATAAAAAGGCTATCTCAGGGCGCCCAATGGCCTTTTTGCAAGAGCACCGTGGCATAGCAGGCCATGCCCTCACCCCTGCCAGTAAACCCCATGCCCTCGGTGGTGGTGGCCTTGATATTGATGGCCTCGGCCGAAACATCGCAGACCTGGGCTATTTGAGCCTGCATGGCCTCAAAATATGAAGAGAGCTTGGGGGCCTGGGCCACCAGAGTGATATCTGCATTTAGAAGACTGAAACCCTGGTCATGGGCCAATTCCATGACCTCTTTTAGCAGCAAAAGGCTCGAGATGTCTTTGTAGCGCATATTCGAGTCTGGAAAATGGGCGCCTATATCCCTTTTAGCCATGGCGCCCAAAATGGCGTCACACAGGGCATGTAACAGGACATCTGCGTCGGAATGGCCTTCCAGCCCCAATTCATAGGGAATCTGCACTCCGCCAAGCATGAGCCGTCTATTGGGCACCAGCCTGTGGGCATCATAGCCCATACCCACCCTTATGTTGAGCGCTTGAGAAGAGGCATTGGGTTGAAATGCAGGCTGGCCTGCCTGTCTTGGGCGTTCAGGCCGTCTTTCTTGTGCCCTCAAAACGAGTTCGGCCAGTTCCAGGTCAGGAGGCTCTGTGATCTTGAAATTGCTCCACTGGGAGACCAGTACGGCCACGGGTATGTTCACCAGCTCCAAAAGGCCTGCTTCGTCCGTGGCAGAGATACCCTGGGACTCGGCCTCCTCATAGGCCTTTAGCAGGTCCGCCTTTTTGCAGACCTGAGGGGTCTGAGCCAAAAAGAGCTGTTGGCGAGGCAAGGTGCGCAATACAAACCCATTCTCGTCCACCTGCTTCACCGTATCTTGCACAGGGCAGGCCAGAAGGGCTGCCCCCACCTCCTGGGCCAGCAGGCAGACCTCCTCTATGGCATCAGGCCGCACAAGGGGCCTTGCTGCGTCGTGCACCGCCACCCACGCAAATGCAGAGTCAGTGGCCAACAGGGCGTTTTTGACGGATTCCTGACGGGAGGTGCCGCCCTCCACCAGCCGTATGGGCTTGACACTCATGAGGTCCTTTAGGGCCAGGCTGGCCTGCTCCATATATGCCGCTGGCACTGCCACCACCACCTCTTGAATGGAATCAGCCGCAAGCATGGCGCTTACGCTGTGATGAAGCACGCTTTTACCAGCGAGCAACAAAAATTGCTTGGGAATGGGCGAGCCGAAACGCACACCGCTTCCACCTGCTGCAACTATGCCTGAAACATTCATATCAGCACCTCAACACCCTGTCATTCAAATACCTTTCCTGGATTGAGAATCCCCTTTTCATCCCACACCCCTTTTATGGCCTTCATAAGTGTCACGGCCCTGTCCCCCAATTCCCTTTTCACAAAGGGCCTCTTGGTCAGGCCTATGCCGTGTTCTCCAGAGAGGGTTCCGCCTAAATTCAGTGCTATTTCAAATACCTCTGCCATCACCTTTGAAATCAATGGGCTCTCAGGCCCCTCCTGAAACAGGCAGTTGACATGCAGATTGCCGTCTCCGGCGTGGCCGAAGGTCAGAATCTGTACTCTCCCATACCTGTTTTGCAAGGCAGTTAGGCGTGTAATGGCCTCTGGCAGGCTGTGCCTGGGCACGCAGATGTCTTCGCTGATGCGGCTGCGATAATTCAGCCGCCTTATGGCAGGCGATATGCCCCTTCGCAGGGCCCAGAGCCTTTCCACATCCTGCGAGTCTTCAGCTATTCTGTAAAGTAAAGCGGCGTTTGACCTACAGCAATTCAAAACCGCCTCCAGCTCGTATGAGACCGCCGCAGGCGTGCCGTCCACCTCCAAAAGCAGCATGGCATGGGCCTCCTCAGGCACTGCATGAGGCATCTCTTGTGCGATACACCTAAGGCACATGGCATCCAGAAACTCAGCGGTGCGAGGCAGAATACCCGAGGCAAATATGGAGGCTATGGCATTCATGGCACAGACAGCACTGGGGAAAAAGGCAAGCAGGGTGCCTATGGCCTGGGGTTTGGGAATCAATCGCAGAAAAAGCCTGGAGAACACGGCCAAAGTCCCCTCAGAACCCACCAAAAGCCTGGCAAGGTCATAGCCCACCACGCCCTTGGCAGTGCGCACCCCCACCTCCATGACCTCTCCATCGGCCAAGACCACCTCCATTCCCATGACATAATCCCGTGTCACTCCGTATTTTACGGCCCTGGGACCGCCTGCGCAGGTGGCCACATTGCCTCCCAAAGTGCAAAAGGCCAGGCTGGCAGGGTCAGGTGGATAAAAAAGCCCTTGTCTCTCCACCTGCCTTTGAAACTCACCGGTCACCACTCCAGGCTCCACCTCTGCCAGCAGGTCTTCGTGAGAGATGTCAAGGATGCGGTTCATGCGTGTAAGCACCAGGGCGATGCCGTTTTGAGGGACACTGGCGCCTGTGCGGCCGCTTCCCGCCCCCCTCGAGAACACAGGCACCCCTTCCTCATGGGCAAGTTTGAGGGAGCGAGAGACCTGCTCTGTGTTGACCGGCATCAGGACACAGGCGGGATACGAGGTTATTCCACTGGCATCATAGGAATAACAGGAGAGGGAGGCTGGGTCTGTAAAGAGGTTTTCAGGGCCTACGGCCTGCTTCAAGGCATCGAGAAATGAGGGTTTAAGGGTATTCATGCAGCGATTCAAAAGGCGCTGTCATTTTCCACGCCACCTCATCTTCTCCAGTTGAGTGGAGAGGAACTCCACCTCGGACTTCAGCCTACCGCCTTCCTCTATGACCTTCTGTACGTGTTTTAAGGCGTGTATAACGGTGGCATGGTCCCTGCCAAAGGCCTTACCTATGGTTTCCAAGGGTTCATAGGTATATTGCCGAGCCAGATACATGCCGATCTGGCGGGGCCACAATACGCTTCTCTTCCTGCTCCTGGAGGTGAGTTCAGCGGTGGTCAGTTTATAAAAACGACATAGGAGATCCTGAATGGTGGGAATGCCTAGGTCCATCTCAAGAGACTGGCCCACCATGTCGCTCACCACCTCCTGGGCTAACTGAAGGCTGACCTCCTGTTTGGTCAATGCGGTACGCGTCAAAAGACCTACCACAGCCCCTTCTAACCGTCGCACATCCCCAGTTAGATGCTCAGACAGATAATCCAACACCAGATCGGGTATGGTCAAGCCATTTCTAAAGGCCTTGAGGGCCAGAATCTGATACCTGGTCTCTTTGTCAGGCTCATCTATGCCGGCCACTATGGCGGTATTAAGACGGGAACCCAATCTTTCATGCAGGCTTGCAAGCAGGGCTGGAGGCTGGTTGGCGGTCATTACAATGGTCTTGCCGCTGTCTATGAGCGTATCCATGATAAGGGACAGCTCTGCCTGAGTGCGCTGTCTACCCGAGAGGCAGTGCACCTCTTCCAGGAGTAAAATGTCGCATTCCTGCTGATATCTCTGTTTAAAGGCCTCAAATTGACCGTTTTTAGCGGCCTTTACCACCTGATTAGTGAGATCATTGGCAGAAAGATAGGCCACATGTAAAGATGGTCTGTTCTCCAAGAGAAATTGGCCAGTGGCCTGGGTCAGATGGCTCTTGCCAAGACCAGAAGAGGAATGCAGATAGAGAATATGGCCTTGACTTATTTCACCTTTTACAACGGCCCTGCAGACGTCATGCGCATATCGATTACACGCGCCAACCACGAATTCTTCAAAGGAATATTGCTTGCGAAATCGCACTGATACAGGCCTGCTGACATGAAAATCCGGCAAAGAAGCCTGTTGCATAGGTCTTCCAGGTGGGTTGACCGCCTCTTTAAGGTATGCGTTGGAATAGTCAGAGGTGAGACGAATGGTACGATTTTTCAGCTCTGGACAGTTCAAGAGCAACGGCAGGTAGTGTTCCTGCACCCATGAGGCAAAAAAACCATTGGGGCATCCAAGGATCAGGGCATCTTCTTTGGCATCTACGAGTTGAATGGGCTCTATCCAGACCTCGAAGCTGCTTGCAGGAATATGGGAACGCAAACGCTCTTTGATGTTATTCCAGATACTCTCCATTAGATATATCTCCCATTTTCAAAACTTCCCTGAACGGCGTTCGCCGTTGAAGTGAAGTCACCAGGTCTTCCTCAAAAATAATGTTTCAGATTCATACAAGACCGTCACGCAACTGTCAAACAATGGTGCCTGTTATAAAATCACTTATCAGAAAAAAGAAATAGCACTACAGGATATGCCCTAACGATTTGTTTTGTTTAGCTATTTGAAATGAATTTTGATAACCCTTTAAAATCCAAGCCTTTTTTGTGAATAAAAAATCCAATAAATCAAAGAGGTTATGCTGGCACTGTTTTTTAACAGGTTTTCAACATTCTATTTTCTCTTTTTTTCTCATTTTTTTGAAATTTTTCTCATTTTTATACCTTGGCTCATTATCTGGTGTTTTTTTCATGATGTTATTTTTAAAGGGCTTTGCTATCATAAGCCATGCATCGATCTCAAGCCGTATTTCCAATGTTGAACAGGGCCGTTGAGACCAGGCTCTTTCCGGGCTGTTCCATAGCCGTCTGGCACAGGGGAGAGGTGCACCTCATGGCCCACGGCAGGCTCACATACGAGGAAGGCTCTCATCAGGTGACTCCTGATACCTATTACGACCTGGCGTCCCTCACCAAACCCCTGGTGACCGGGCTTATCACCCTTCATCTGTGCAGCGAGGGGGTTCTTTCTTTGGAGATGCCCATGAGCAGATTGCTGGGAAAGGACGCAGGCAGCCTCGCTGAGATTCCATTAAAACACCTGTTGTCCCACTCCTCCGGCCTGGCAGCCCATCTGAATCTATATGAGCTCCTAAAGGACATAGGGCCTGGTGAAAGAAAGGCCGCCTGCCTCAAGCTCATCAGCTCCCTGGCATTGGAGGCCCCGGTCCCCACATACAGTGACCTGGGTTTTATCCTGCTGGGCATTCTTCTGGAAAAACTCACTCAAACCCCCCTGCATGTCCTTTTTGAACAAAGGATTCTACCTGGGCTTCAGACCGAGCAGCTCTTTTTTCTGCCCATTCATGAAGATTCAATGGAGTCAAGCAGGTTAAAGGAGGCCTTTGCCCCAACAGGCTACTGTCCCGTACGAAAGACCATGGTGGCAGGCCAGGTAAACGACCTGAACGCCTGGTGGCTTCAAGGCGTGGCAGGCCATGCAGGGCTCTTTGGCAATGCCTCTGCTCTGCTTCAGGCCCTTGTGCGGCTACTGGAGATACACAATGGCCGCATTCGCTCAAGGCTTATTCCTGGCAACTGGCTTCAGACCTTTTTCACTCCTGTTGCAGGCCCGCATACCCGTGCATTGGCCTTTGACACCCCTTCCCTTTCCTCCAGCTCAGGCAGATATTTCTCAAACCATACAGTGGGGCATCTTGGCTGGACAGGTTGTTCCTTCTGGATGGATCTAAAACAGGAGGTTATAATGATTTTTTTGTGCAATCGGCCGTTTCCCCGTGCGGATAACACTCAAAACATGAATGAAATGCGCAGATTCAGGCCAGCCATACACAATTTATTATGGGAAACCCTTATAAAATGACAGGAAATAGGACTAATGCAGCGTATACTTGAAGTAATTTTTGAAATCATCAAAAACCATGCACCATATCTGGCAGGTGGCGCTGTTCGAGACCTGCTGCTTAAAAGACCTCTAAAGGATTTGGATATAACAGTAAGCCATGAGGCTATGGAGTTGGCAAGGCGCATAGCAGCCCGCATAGATGCCACATTTGTGCCCTTGGACATGACAACGGATACGGCTCGAATCGTGGTGTCTCGAAATCTGGTGGTGGACATCAGCTCCTTTCGTAAGGCCTCCCAAGATATTGTGGAAGACCTGCATGCCAGGGACTTTACTATAAATGCCATGGCCATTCCCTTTGAAAAGGCCATTTTCTTGCTCAGCCATCAAGACATGCCTCCATATCCTTGGCTCATAGACCCATTAAACGGCCTGAATGACCTAAAACAGGGCATCCTTCGGGCTATAGGGCTAAAAAATCTCCTCTCTGACCCACTTCGCTGTCTAAGGGCATATAGATTCCATGCCCAATTAGGCCTTACTATAGAGCCTCAAACCCACCAATGGATTCAGGAGGTGGCACCAAGGCTAAAGGATGTGGCCATGGAGCGCATACAGCAGGAGATGAGTCAAATACTGTCTGTGTCCAGCTCTCACCACACCATTTACCAAATGGCCCACGACACCATCCTCTTTGAAATACTGCCGGAACTCAAGGCAGGAGCAGGCATGGAACAGCCCGGCTTTCACCACCTGGATGTCCTGCAACACAGCCTCGAGACCCTGGCCTGTCTGGAGATCCTGCTTCAGGACCCCCGAAAAAAGTTCTCTCCCGTTGAGCCTATCGAGGCATGGATTCAGGGAAACCCCTCGCATATCGAGGCCTTGAAATGGGCGTCCCTTCTGCACGACATAGCCAAACCTGTGTGCCGGTCTGAAAAAAACGGAAGAACCACCTTTTATCAGCACGACAGTCAAGGCAACAGCATGATCAAGGCCATCGCCGCCCGGCTGCGCTGGCCTCGGCACACCATGCTCATGGCATCCACCCTCGCCTCCCTGCACATGAGGCCATTTCATCTGCTCACAGACATGGAACGCCGCAAGGCCCATCCCACCAAACGGGCCATGCGCCGGCTCCTGAACCACCTCAAGCAGGACTACCCTGCCCTATTCCTTCTGGCCATGGCAGACAGCATGGCAGGCTGCGGCCCTCTGAAACCGGCTGACCTGGACGAACGCCTCTCAAGGCTCTGGGCCATAGTACACCATTTCTATGCCACTGAATTGCAGCCCATTCAGAACCGCAAACGACTGCTCACAGGCAAAGACATTCAAGAGATTCTAAAGATCACTCCAGGCCCCATCATCGGCAGGGCACTAAACGAGCTGGAGATAGCGGAGTTGGAAGGCCGAGTCAAAAACCGTGAACAGGCAGTGAGTTGGCTAAAGGAGTGGTATGTATCTCTCTCTTAACAGGTATCTCAAGGACAGGTTTGGGAAAAGGGTTCAGAAGATTCCCCTGGATGCCGAATTTACCTGCCCCAACAGGGATGGCACAAAGGCCACAGGCGGTTGTATCTATTGCAATGAAAAGGGGGCTGGCACAGGGGCCCTGGCCAGGGGAACCGACCTCAGGACACAACTGATACAGGGCATGAAATGGGCAAATAGGCGATATGGCGCTCAAAGATTCTTGGCATATCTCCAATCCTTTTCCAATACCTATGGCCCCATTGAAAGGTTACGAGACATCTATAGCACGGTGTTAGGGCCCAAGGAGGTAGTTGGCATCAGTATCGCCACAAGACCTGACTGCATCGACGAAGAACGCCTGAGGCTCATAAAGGAGGTGGCTGGCCAAAAGCTGGTGTGGATGGAGTACGGGCTTCAGAGCGCCAATGATGCCACCTTAAAACGCATAAATCGAGGGCATAGCTTTCAAGACTTCGTAAATGCGGTAAAGATCACCCATGAATTTGAAATACCCGTGTGCTGCCATGTGATCTTCGGCCTTCCAGGCGAAACAGCAAAAGACATGCAAAACACCATAGAACAACTGCGAATCCTGAAGGTAGAAGGCATAAAATTCCATCAGCTCTCTGTGTTGAAGGGGACCTTCCTTCAGCAAATGTGGGAACGAGGTGACTATGAACCCATTTCACAGGGACTTTACACAGACCTGGTGGCCTGGGCAATCAAACGCCTGGGAGATACATGCGTTGTACACAGGCTTACAGCCGACCACTCTGCCGATAGCTTACTGGCCCCCCTCTGGTCATTGAAAAAGGCCGAGACCATTCAGATCATACATAAAAAACTAATAACTCATGGCCACTCAGAACAAATTACCTAATTCACAAAATTCCTGTTGACAAACTGCGTCGAGGTGGTTAAAAGATATTCCAAATGAATAGCCATTCATTTAATAAAAATCGAGGGAGGAATTCCATGAAGAAAAAGACATTGTCTGTTTTGGTGGCCATGGCCTTTGGTGTAATGGGCGCTGGTGCAGTGATCGCCGCTGGTACAGGTCCTGACACCGCTACCATCAAAGGGCCGGCCGGTAAGAAGGAAGTAGTTTTCAACCACAAGGCCCATCAGGCCAAGGCAGAGTGTGCCAAGTGTCACCACAGCAAGACCGCTGACGGCAAGAAGGGGCCATATGAGGCCGGCAAGGAGGCCAAGTGCTCCACCTGCCATGAGCTCGGCAAGGCCAGCGACAACATGCATAAGAATTGCAAGGGTTGCCACGCAGAAAAGGGCGGTCCCACCAAGTGTGACGGTTGCCATAAATAATTTCATTTTCACATAAGCCCCTAAAAGGCGTTTCATTCACATGTGGATGAAACGCCTTTTTATTTCCCATGTCCCTAAAATCCCTATCATTTATGCTTCCGCTGGGTTTTGCCTCCGGCCTGCCCCTTGCCTTGACCGGCGCCACCTTACAGGCATGGTTGACCGTAGCAGGCGTGGACATGACATACATCGGCATCTTTTCCTTAGCCGCCCTGCCATATACCCTAAAATTCCTCTGGTCCCCCCTTTTGGATCTCTATTCCTTATGCAAATTAGGTAGACGCAAGGGTTGGATACTTTTTTCTCAGATGGGGATCGTCGCATCGCTTTTAGCGCTTGCCACCCTGTCGCCTACAAGGCATCTCTGGTCTATGCTGCTTTTCACCTTTCTTATTACATGCCTTTCCGCTACACAGGACATGGCCATAGATGCCCATCGCACCGAGCTACTTGCACTCGAAGAAAGGGGGTTGGGGGCATCCCTGACCATCACGGGCTATCGCCTTGCCATGCTTGTGTCAGGCGGACTGGCCCTGATCCTGGGAGACCACTTAGGCTGGCCATGGACCTACGCCATTATGGCGGCCATTATGGCCGTCAGTGCTGTCATCACCCTTTTTGCCCCTGACACTCACCCTACGCCCATTTATTCAAAAAACAAAGGGCTTATGATGGCCATTCAAGGCCCCATAAAAGAGTTTTTTCTGCGCAGATATGCCCTGTGGCTGCTCTGGCTCATTCTGCTCTATAAATTAGGCGACGCATTAGCAGGCGCCATGACCACGCCGTTTTTGATTCGAGGTCTGGGTTTTAGTCCCACAGAGGTAGGTCTGGTCAACAAGACCATTGGGTTGATCAGTGCCATTCTGGGAGGCATAAGCGGAGGCGCCATCATGCTGCGCCTCAATACCTATAGGGCCCTCTTGGTCTTTGGGCTGTTTCAGGCCGTCTCTAATCTGGGATTTTGGGCCATGGCGCTCTTGGGACAAAACATGTATCTATTTGTAGCATCTGTTTTCATAGAGAATCTGGCAGGAGGTATGGGCACAGCAGCCTTTGTAAGCCTTCTCATGTCCCTGTGCCATAGGCAATGGACAGCAACCCAATATGCCCTTCTATCAGGGCTTGCAGCCATGAGCAGGGTCGTAGTAAGTACGCCTTCAGGGTGGATAGCAGAGCAGATGGGCTGGCCCTGTTTTTTCTTCATGACCTTTTTGGCGGGCCTGCCAGGCCTTGTTATTCTATATCTTTTGCAAAAACGCAGCCGTTTCTTTACAGAAGGCCTTCACTAATACCATGAAACTACCCTATCTCACAGGCCGTTTTGTACCTGTACATTCAGAACTGTTGGACCTAATTAGCACCACGACCAGTGACCTCATCTGGCTGGACACCAGTCTGCATACTCCACAAGAACACACCGCCTATCTCTTTACAAATCCCGTGGGCATACTGCGATGTGATGACCCGCAGGAATTGTTGAATTTCTTTCAGGGAATAGAGCAGGCATTGAAAGATGGCCTGTGGCTGGCGGGATGGTTTTGTTATGAATTCGGCTACCTCATGCACCCTCGGCTTTCTCACCTCATAGACATACATAGGCCCAAGCAGCCCCTTGCCCTTTTGCTCATCTTTAAGAAACCAATTATTTTCAATGAAAACAGTAAGTTACCGCCAACTATATCAAATCTACTCCAAGATATACCGCCATTAAATATAAATGACATATGCTTGGATGTGACACCAGAGCAGTATGCGCACGCAATAGCACGCATTAAACAATATATCTGCGCAGGGGATAGCTATCAGGTGAATTACACCCTGCGCAGTCGCTTTCAAGTACCGAATGGATTAAATGCCCTATCCCTGTATCTCAAGCTAAGGGAGATGCAGCCTGTTTCATATGGCGCATTCATGCGCATAGGGCCCACTCAAGTGCTTTCGTGTTCCCCTGAACTCTTTTTCAAAAAGATAGGGGAGCAAATCATCACCAGGCCCATGAAAGGCACGGCCCAGCGGGGCAAGACTCTAAAAGAAGACATGGAGGTGGCCCAACAGCTTCAAAAAGACATCAAAAATCGGGCTGAGAACATCATGATAGTGGACCTCCTTCGAAACGACTTAGGTCGCATCGCTGAGATAGGAAGCGTGAAGGTACCAGAACTATTTCGTGTAGAACGCTATTCCACCCTGTTTCAAATGACCTCTACCATTCAGGCTAAGCTGCCACGCCATATCTCCTATGAAGTGCTGCTGCGCAGCCTCTTTCCCTGTGGATCAGTAACAGGGGCGCCCAAGCTGCGCACCATGGAGATCATAGCAGAGTTAGAGGGCTCGGCCAGGGGTATCTACACAGGTGCCATGGGCTTTATATCGCCCCACGGCACCTCCTGTTTCAATGTGGCCATTCGCACATTGGTCATAGAGGAAGGACAGGGGGAATTGGGCATTGGAAGCGGAGTCACCATAGGATCTGACTCCGCTACAGAGCATGAAGAGTGTCGGCTCAAGGCCGCCTTTCTTTTGAGGTGCAGTAAGCCAATGCCGTCCTTTGAGCTTTTGGAGACCATGCTATGGGATCCCACTACCCTGCAGGATGGCATACCCCTCTCTCCCTATCGTCTGCTGTCCCGTCACCTCAAACGCATGTCAGACTCGGCCCATTACTTTGATTTTCCCTGGGACCAAGATGGGATTTTAGAGAGACTCAAAACCCTGTCTCATGAGCTCCAGGGCCGGAGCCTGCCAGCCCGTGTGCGCCTGACCTTGAACCGCCACGGCAAGCTCACCCTCACCTGGCAGGACTACAAACCAGACACAAGCCTTGAACCAGTGGTCGTCTCCATTGCAACCACCCGCACATGTAGTACGAATGTGTTCCTATATCACAAAACCACCTTTAGGCCCCTCTATGATGCTGAATACAAAAAGGCCATTTTAACTGGCTGTTTTGACTGCATCTTTTTAAATGAGCGGGAGGAGGTCACAGAGGGTGCCATCACCAATATCTTCATTCAAAGGCACGCCTCCAGCCTTAAACTCCTTACTCCACCTGTCTCCTGCGGTCTATTAAATGGCACCCTGCGTCAGGAGCTACTGGACACAGGAAAGGCAGTGGAGGCTACCCTCTCGTTAGAAGACTGTCTTTCAGCCCATGCCGTCTTTGTGGGCAATTCTGTGCGTGGGTTGAAACGGGGCCGCATTCTAACTAATTCATAGACTACCAACGCTCAGAGCGTGATTTGAAATTCCCTGGATTCCCCTGGTGCCAGCACAATGACCTCTGTTTCCATCCCCAATTTCAAAAGTTCTTCCTGAAAATTCCCTGGAGTGCCCTTTAACACCGGAAAGGAGGCATAGTGCATGGGAATCACTCGTGGAACCTGAAGCAGCTTCACCGCATAGGCTGCCTCTTTAGGACCCATTACATAATGGCCACCGATGGGCAACATGGCCAGATCAGGCCTATAAAGCTCATGAATCCAGGCCATATCCCCAAAAAGCCCTGTATCGCCTGCATGATAAATGGTTATGCCATCCTCCATGGCTACCACGAAACCAGCAGGGCAGCCGGCATAACGGTGCTCCCCTGCCTCAAGATACGAGGAGCTATGCAGGGCCTGAGTCATGGTGATGCGCACTGTCTTTGTGGAGTATGTGCCACCTATGTTCATACCCGTCACATTGGGCAGGCCCTTGGTCAACAGGTACTGTTGCAATTCATGAATGGCCACTACCTCTGTGTTAGAATGACGGGCCATGGCAATACAATTGCCCAGGTGGTCGCCATGTCCATGGGTAAGCAATATGAGGTCAGTGGGCAGTTCTGAAATGGTAGAGGGGGCCAGAGGGTTTTCAAGCCACGGGTCTATCCAGATGCCGATGCCATTGGCAGTCAAGAGGTGAAAGGCCGAATGCCCAAAATAGGTGATGGTTACAGTCTTCATGGCTCTAACTCCTTAAAAACAGGTGATATATTATTTAGTGTCTCAAGGGAAGCTGGCTGAAAATCCAGGAATGAAAAGATCCTGGCCTCCAGGACCTGTGCCTTTTTCAGTGTAATGCCTATACGTATGCGTCGCTCCTCGGTCTGGCCATATCGCCTCATAATGTCCATAAAACGCTCTGAAAGCCCAACGATCTCCGTATGCCGCACCCGTTTGTCCGCATAATTCACCACGTGCACTTCCGTCAAGACAACTGACCTTTCCATGGCCTCGTCTATGGCCACATGCCTTTCAGCTATTTCAGCTACCTTCTCATAGCCATAGCCCCTCAAAAGCGCCCCTGCTGCCTTGGCATGGTCCACACCCTTTAGAATGCCCTGCATCTTGGCAATGTCATGTAACAAGGCACCTGCCACTACCAGGGCTGGGTTCAGATCAAGGCCCTTTTTGCACAGGGCATCGGCTATATGTTGACCTACCTGGGCCACACGCATACTGTGTTGAACGATATGGGAAGGGACATCATGTCGGTCCAACAGTTCCATACATTGAACTATTGTGGGCAGGTGCAACCATTGATTCATATCCATATTGACAATCTGAAATTATAACTTAATGTTACTAAATAATAACATTCTTCACAAGGAGTAACGAAATCTATGCCTATTTATGAATTTATCTGCGAAAAATGCAAGACCATCTTTGAAACCCTGGTGCTCTCCTCCAGAGGAGAACGGGATGTAATCTGTCCAAAATGCAACACACACCAGGTAAAAAAGAAGCCCTCTGGTTTCAGTTGCAGTTGTGGAAGCGACAGCCTCAAGCCAAGTTTTAGCGCCAGTTGCTCAAGCGGCCCCACAAGGCGCTTCGGCTGAGGCTAATCCCTCCTCCGGCAGGCTGCCGGGTACACCCTTAGAGATTGGCCCTAATGGCCATCGTGTGAGCGCATTCATCTCTGTGAAAATTTTTTTTATAATATTCTTCAAAGGGCTTGACCATTTTCTTGTAACTTCTAACCTTGCCATCTCCTATGCCATGTTGACAACCTGAATAGCTAAGACATGGAAGGGATGGCGAGGGACTGTTTTTTATTATTGACTACAGGAAACCCCAAAATAATTAAAATTATCAATCTTTAGATATCTTAGGCAGTTCAATGCCATAAAGTTGAATCTTTCTGCGCAGTGTATCCTTGGAGATGCCCAACTCCCTGCAGGTGGCCATCTTGCGAAAACGATTGCGCTCCAGGGCGGTATAGATGGCCCTCTTTTCTATCTCAGCTAAGCTCAAGGGTTTTTCCAGATTAAGGCCCTTTTGCTCCTTTTCCACGCTCATGACATTGAAGGGTTCGGGCAGGTGTTGAGGCTGAATCCAACCTGTAGTGCAGAGGATAAAGGCATACTCCACGATATTTTCCAATTCCCGAATGTTGCCTGGAAAATCATATTGCATCAACAGATACAAGGCCTCATCGGACATACCTTCTATGGACTTATCCTTCTGAATATTAAATTTATTGATAAAATGTTGCACCAGAAGGGGGATGTCGTTTTTGCGCTCCCGTAGCGGAGGCAGGGTGATCTTCACCACATTTAGACGATAGAACAGGTCTTCCCGGAACCTATCCTCCTTCACCAATGCCGCCAGGTCCTTATTGGTGGCCGCTATCACTCGCACATTGGCCTGCACCGGCTGATTGGAGCCCAGGGGTTCATAGGTCTTGCTTTGGAGCACCCGCAAAAGTTTCACCTGAAGGGCGGGTGAGATGTCACCGATCTCATCCAAAAAGATGGTGCCCTTTTCAGCGGCAGCAAACCTGCCAGGCCTATCCTTCTTGGCGTCCGTAAAGGCGCCTGCCTTATAGCCGAACAGCTCGGACTCCAGCAGGGTATCTGGCAATGCCCCGCAGTTCACCGCAACAAAGGGCCCCTTGGCCCGATTGCTGTAGTTATGCAGGGCGCGGGCTATCAGTTCCTTTCCCGTGCCGCTTTCGCCCAGAATCAGGACATTGCTGTCGCTTTTGGCGATCTCGGGCAGAATGTCGAAGATGCGCTGCATGGAGGCGGTTTTACTGATGATGTCTCCAAATGTGTAATATTGTGTCACCTGTTTGCGCAGCGTCTGAATCTCGGTCAGGTCTCGAAAGGTCTCCACTCCACCGATGACATTGCCTTCATCATCCAGAATCGGGGCAGCGCTTATGCTGATGGCAATACGCCTTCCTGCTTTCTGCTCTATCTGGGCCGAACAATTGAGCACGGCCTGCCTTTTCTTCATGCTCTGATTTAATGCACAGGCATTTCCGCAGATACTGGAATGAAAGACCTCGTGGCAGTGTCTGCCGATGGCCTCTTCCGCCGTATATCCGGTTATCTTTTGAGCCGCCTTATTGAACAGGGTGATGCGAAATTCCTCGTCCACGGTAAATACACCATCAGCTACACTGTCCAGAATCAACTCCTGCTCCACGGACTTGGTGATATCCCTGAAGGTCTCCACTCCACCGATAAGATCGCCGTTTTCATCAAAGAGCGGAGCGGATGCAATACTGATGGGTATTGTACGGCCTGTGGCTGTCTTGATGAACACCCGCTGACTGCTCAGGCGCATGAGACAACTTACGCTCCTGGCAAGCAGGCAATTGGAATCACATATATTGGACCTGAAGATGTCCTTACACCTCTTGCCGATCACATCCTCCCGTTTCCAGCCGGTTATCCGTTCGGCAGTCTTATTGAATTCAATGATGCAAAAATCCTTGTCGATGGTAAAGACACCCTCGCTGATGGCATCAAGTATCAGGTGAGCCAATTTTCTGCATTCATCGTTCATGGGAAGCCGTTTGACGGCAAGCCATGCACGCACACCAAATTCATCGGCTAAATTTTTCTCATCACTCATACCAGCGGCCCAATCTCCTTTAGATGTTGAAAAACCCCATTTGAAGCTGTAAGGACATTCAGCCAGTTCCTGCCAAAGTCCGAAAGGGATAGGGCCGCCACTTGATGCCCTTGCTTCATACAGACCTCAAGGGATTTGCCTTGCATCATGGCATGGAGAAACCCTGCATTAAAGGCATCCCCTGCACCGGTGGTGTCCACTACTTGCGCCACCTCACAGGCATGCACATGCAACACAAGGCCATTGGCCCCAAAGGCAGTGGCCCCATGTTTGCCCTGTTTTACCACTATCACAGCCCCTTCTGCCTCCTCAAAGATGTGAAAATCTGGCTTATGCGCAAAAAGCATGGCCAAAAGCCTTTTTACACCCTCCTCCACGGGTTTACCAGTCAGAAGACTCACCTCATGGCCTGTGATAAACAACAGATTGGTGCGCCGCAAAAGCCTTAAAAGCCCCTCGATGCCCAAGGAGGCGTATATCTCACCTGGGTCTAAACTTAAAAGCTGCTGACTGGTAAGACCCTGGACAAGTGCCTCCTGTAACCATATTTGGCTCACATCAGAAAAGGAAGACAGGTGCAGAGAGCGCACATTTACCAGGGCATTCGGCCAGGTTTCGGGCAGGGAAGAAAGGGCATTGCAGGCGGAAAACACACAAAGCCCCCTGTCCCTACTTCCTGGGCTTAAGAGCACAAGACACACCTGATTCTCGCCAAGTCGTTGCACCAGGGCGGTATTTACACCCTTCATGGAGGCCAGGACCTCATCCCCCGCCTCATTCGCTCCGGCTACTCCCAAAAACAGGGTCTCATGGCCCAAGGCAGAGAGGATGCAGATGGTATTGGCGGCAGAACCGCCTCCGCTTTTGGCGAGCATGCGGCCGTGTTTTGAAAGGCGCTGCAAAATGGGGAAAAGCCTTTCATTGGGCAGCACCACCTCATGCCCAGGCTGAAGCTCAAGGCCTAAAACCTTCGAAAAATCCGCAAGTTGAAGCTCATATATAATGTCGAGATTTAAGGCTCCACAACCTGCGAAATCCATTTTTTTATTCATTGACAAAAGACTCATCTTGCAGCGCCATTATAGCCAGTGCATTCACCACACTGGCGGCCAGACCCGAGCCGCCCTTGGGCCCCAGGGATGTGATAAAGGGATATGACTTTGAGGCCAGCATCTCCTTGGACTCTGCACAATTGACAAACCCCACTGGCAGGCCTATGACCAATGCAGGGGTTGCCAGACCGCTATCCACATGCTCCATGAGCCTGATCAAGGCGGTGGGGGCATTGCCTATGGCCACGATGGAGCCGTTTAAAATGGGCAGGGCCTTGTCCACGGCAGCCATGGCCCTGGTGATGCCATGGGCCTTTGCCTTCAGCCTCACATCCTCATCTGATATGTAGCAGACGGCCTTGGCGTTCAATCTTTGAAGCCTTCCTGTGGTGATGCCAGCCAAGAGCATGTGAGTATCTGTAATGACATAACAGCCGTTTTTCAAGGCATTTATCCCTCTTTGCACTGCATCTTTGTGAAAACGGGTGGTCCTGGCAAACTCCACATCCCCTGCTGCATGAATCATGCGGCGCACGATGGCCCACTCCTCCAGGGAATAACCGTGTTCAGGCACTAATGCCTCTATGATCTCAAAGCTTTTCTGTTCAATGTGTGCAGGCGAAAAAGACATTTAATACTCCTTTGAAATAACATTCGCACCTTCACATGCATGTACAAAGGCCTCAGCCACTTGAGGATTGCTGGCAAAGTGCAGGTGTACGTAGCTACCCAGGGCATTTTTGATATAAAAGCCCTCTAAACCCAAGGATTGCATGCGTCCATTTAATACATCATAGACCTGTGTGACCCCATTTGGGCCTTCATGGGGCTTGAGGACAGAGTAGTGAAATTCGTGGCCACGGATACGGTCTTGGGCCTTTCCCAAGATGCACTGGGCCTTGAGGCAGACCTCACGATAACCCAGGGCAGCAAAACGGTTCAACAGATGTGTATCAAAGGGAAAGACGCCCACCATCTCATGGTTGCCAGTGTGAGTCTGAATATGCCTACAGAGATACATAAATCCACCACATTCGGCATAGATAGGCATACCTGCCTCAAATGCCTGAAGGATTCCCCTTCTCATGGACACATTGGCCTCTAATTCAGCGGCATATAGCTCTGGATATCCTCCGCCCAGATAAAGGCCCAAGACACCCTCAGGCAATCTTGTATCCTGCAAAGGGGAGAAAAAGACCAATTCAGCCCCTGCCCTTTCCAGGAGCTCCAGGTTCTCCTGGTAATAGAAACAAAAGGCCTTGTCCCTTGCAACCCCTATGGGAACAGCCCTATTAGGTCCGGAAGACCATAAAATTTCACGCCGTTGAAGGCCTGTAATGTCAAGGTCGGCCTTTAGGTCCTGCAACAACAGGTCTATATTCAAGGATCCTTCCATGAGCTCTGCTAATTTTTGTATTTGAGAAGGCGTTAATGCTGTATCCTCTGCTGTCACCAGCCCCAAGTGACGGTGGGGCAGAGAGAGTTTCTCATCCTTTTTTATACCCCCAAGACATGTGATGCACGGCAGATGCGCTATGGAATCCTTGAGAATTTGCAGGTGATTTGCGCTTCCAATACCATTAAAAACCACCCACTTGATATTAACACCTGCGTCAAATTGGGAAAAACCCTGCACAATGGCAGCGGCGCTTTGCGCAAGCCCTCGAGCATTTATCACCAAAAGCACGGGCAGGGAAAGCCATTTGGCCATTTGGGCAGTAGAGCCTGGGCCTCCTGCCGGGCCCACTCCATCAAAAAGCCCCATGACCCCCTCCACCACCACCAGATCACTTTTTAAGGCCTGCCTGGCAAAGATGGCCCTGTTTACCTCCTCTGACAGCATCCAACTATCCAGGTTGCGGGATCTCTTGCCTGTGATGTGAGTGTGATGCCCTGGGTCTATAAAGTCCGGACCTATCTTACAAGCAGAGACTCGCAACCCCCTTCTCACAAGGGCAGCAAGCAGCCCCAGGGTAATGGTGGTCTTTCCCACTCCACTTTGCGTGCCTGCCACTACAAAGCCATTGGGCATGGGGGCTAAGGTGATAAATACACCTGAACACTCAGGTCAGGATAGGGTTTATTGCTGTAAAGAACCACTGAAACCTGCATAGAGCAGAGAATAACGAGCCCATAAGGCAGTTTGCAATGGCAAGGCATCAGCACACAGGGAGTCAATGCAAGGCATCCCTACAAAGCCAAAAGAATGTGTCCAAAAACGCAGCCACCATATGGGAATAGCAGATGGTGCAGGCCATATCCTTCTGATCAAACAACCCCTTTTTATTGATGAGCTCTATCACACCCACTATCACGCCATCCATGATCAAAGGAACCGCCAATATGGATTTGGTGCTGTATGCAGCATCCTGATCTATCCTGGCATAAAAACGATTGTCATAGGTGGCATCATTTACAACACCGCTCTGTCCGTGCTGATACACCCAGCCCGACAACCCCTTATCCCATGGGACCTCTTTATTCAACAGCTCTGTATCCTTTGGCCCCACTGGCACAATAATCCGCAAACTAGACCTGTCACAATCAGCTACAAGTATGGAGGCTGACTCCACCTGCAGGTGTTCACACAACATGCGCAGACTCTCCTTTAAGATGTTTCTATGGAGCTTTGGAGACATCAGCAACAAGGCTATGCGCACAAAAAAGATCATGTCGTTTTTGGTGAGCTGGGCCAAGAGCTTAGCAGGCAGCATGCGCTCCAGATAGAGCATTGTGGCATCCATCTGGTTCATATCATAGAATTTGACAAGTAGATTATTGACCAGATGTTGGGAGGTCTTTTGGCCAAGCTGTTTCAATATATTGGGCAATTCCTTTGCCATGGCCTGATGACAAAGGATCTTTTCTTTACCTGCTGCCTGCGCATTCAGCTCTATGCGGTCCTGCATGGAAACAGCCGCTACCTGTTTATCATGAATCCGGTTCAGATTGGTGACCACTATCTCCAGATATGGATTGCGTTCAGTACCGAAAAAGACAGAAAGATAATCATACATGTGCCCCATCTCATCCAGCTTGGGCATGACAGTATTGACAATAAAATCGCTGGTTGAGTCAAAAAGTTCGTGTATGGAATTATAGACCCTGACACCGTTTTCCCTCAAAATATCCTTGCCCACACTCTCATAGGCCTCCAAAAACTCGGCATACAGGAGTGGCAGCCTCTCTAAATAAAAGACATCGGCGATCTGGGCCATGATATCTGCGGTGACCAGGAGTTGTGTCAAGAAAAACAACAGATTGTCCTCCTTGAGCACAGGCTCCACTTCCACTGTGCCATAAAACTCCGTGGCCTGAATCATGGCTGCGATCACCTCGATTTCCCCCTCCGACCACTCCTTGTCCTGCAGATAATCGGAAAGGATTTTGACGCTCCGCTGCACATGGATATAGGTGTGCTTGGCGCCCGTGCCTTGCAGATCGCCCTTGTCCTTCAGATAACCGGAGTCATGAAACAGGGCTGCGATGACACCCATTACGAAATAGGAAATCGGAAATTTTTTGTCCGGATGATAGCGATTCCAGCCTGCCATCATTCTGGCAGCGGCCAAGGCCACATCCTCCACATGTTCAAATGTGTGATAGGCCAGGTCACATGCCTCATAACCAGGCCATTCGCCTGCATACAACGCCCTTACATCCTCATAAATCGAGCGGAGCTCAGGCTGTTTCTGCATGTACTCTTCCAGACAAATAGCATCAATAAGGTCTATGGCCAACGTTTGTTCTTTTTTCATAACCCTGCACTCTTTCAGTTTTTTATTTTTTGTTATAAAACACAGGACATGTTAAAATCAAGCACAAAAATCAAAATTTATAGTTTTTTAACATAGCAGAAAATGCACATAAAAACCAGTAGAGTGATGCGATGCTGACCGATTCTGAAAAAGATATTCTGAATGCCGTCTCGATTCCGATTCTTGTCATGGATGGCCTCGAAATCTTCTTTTCAAATCAACAGGCAACAAGGCTCCTTGACTTGAGACATCCCGAAACCCTGAAGCGCCTCAAGGAGATACTCAGCCATCTCCCTGTTGAAACTGGCAAGATACAAGATGGGGCCACTCACACCATCAAATTCGCCAGCAGGTCCCATGAGCAACAGACTCTAAAAATCACCATGCATTCGGTGGGCTCCCTGCTTTTTTGACCATCAGGGACATCACCAAGGAGGCACAACTTCTACAGGAATTCATACTGCTCAAAAAGGAATTGGAGGCCCAAAAGGTCCTGAAGCAGAAACGGGATGCTGAAATACTACACCTGCAACGCAATATCGACCTGGTACGGCATGCCTTTTCAGATGGCATAGCCATTATTGACAATAATCTAAACATAATAGAAACCAATACATACAACAAAAATAATGGATACGAACGCTTAAAAAGAAAAAAATGCTACGAACTCATAGGTAAACGAAGACAATGCGATAACTGTCCTTTGATATCTCATGCCAAATTAGACCTTAAAAAAGAAATTATAGGGCATAAAAAAGAGGATAAATATATCACAGAAGAATGTATTGCTTCACCAGATAGTAACAATTATATCCTTATATTCAAAGATACCACCAAACAGATCAAATTGATAGAAAAGATCAAGGAACAGCAAAATACCATAGAACATCAGCGCGATATATTCATGCATCTATCTCAAATTATGACAGAGATGCAACAGAACATTAAAACAGAAGATATAATATATAATTTTCTAAAAACACTCATTAGATTACTCAATGCCAATTCAGCAATCCTATTGGTAGAAGGCATCAGAAAAAAAGGAGCACCATGGCTCTCAATAGCCATCAACATGTCACAGGAACAAGTGGATTCTTTTATAAAAGAATTTATGAAACATCCTATGCGCAAACATCAAAGCATCTTCATACATATAGATAAAATGCCTGATACTCGATATAGCTGGGAACAGATACCGATTTATAAGACAATAGACAAACAGATCGGCATATTGATATTGGAGACAATAAACAAACCAGCAGATTATCAAGCAATTCTTACGACATATATGGATGCATTAAATAGTTATTTGAATAATAAACTCTTGAGCATGCAACTGGAAGAACGTGCCAATATAGACGGCCTTACAGGGCTTTACAATCGTTCATACCATGAGCTTATTATAAAAGAATTACAAATCAATGCTGCAAAATATAAAACACCATTTGCTGTAATCATGATTGACTTAAACGGCCTAAAACCAGTCAATGATAACCATGGCCATGAGGCAGGAGACAAGCTTATCATAACTACAGCCGAACTGATTAAAAAGACATGTAGGACAGATGATATACCTGTCCGCTTGGGAGGTGATGAATTTTGTGTCCTGCTTCCACAAACCGATAGTCAACAGGCCGCAATCGTCGCAGAACGCATCAAAACTGTATGTGAAAATGAAAAATTATTGCTGCCGAATGGTACTGAAATAAATATATCGTTGAGTATGGGCTATGCCGCTTCGAATGAGGTCGCTCCAGAAGAGGTCCTAAAAACAGCTGATGAACGCATGTATGCTGACAAGGCCAAATACTATGAAACACATGAAAAGGCGAGATAAAAGACTCAAATCAATCTCATGAATACCTGATTAGCCAATCGTCTGCCGGTGCGGCTGAGAAACAATCTATTCCCCTCCAAAGTGACTAACCCCATATCCATCAATGAATATAATGTATCGCCATAATACCTTAAGGGATTTATATGAAATCTGGTCTCCATCCCTGAGATACTGATGCCACTTGCCCGTCTCAACCCCAACATCATAGTCTCTCGAAAATGAGCCTCCTCATTCAGACACTCTACCTCGGCCACAGGCAATAGGCCGTCGGCTATGGAGTTCAGATATTGAGTGAAGTCGGCTGTATTGGAAATGCGTTCACCGTTGAGAAAGGAAACAGCGGCACAACCCAGGCCCAGGTATTCCCCATTGCTCCAGTAGTTCAGGTTGTGCCGACACTCAAAGCCAGGTCTTGCAAAATTGGAGATCTCATAGAGATTGTAGCCATGGCTCATCAGAAAATCTTCCATATAATCAGTAAGTTGCAAGACAATATCTTCTTCAATGACAGGCAGGAGGCCGTCACGATACATGCGCTCCATGGGGGTGCCAGGTTCCAGGGTCAACTGATAACACGAGATATGGTCCGGGGCCAGAGCAAGAAGTATATTCAGCTCCTGCCGCAGGTCTTTCAATGTCTGACCGGGCCATCCGTATATAAGATCCACGCTTACGGCATCGAAACCAACGGCCCTGGCCATTTCACAGGCATTGAGTGCCTGCACTGTGTCGTGCAAACGGCCCAGGACATGAAGCCCTGCATCGGAAAGGGATTGCACGCCGATACTTATGCGGTTTATTCCCATATCCCTACATGCACCCATCCATTCCAGAGAGGCTGAATCAGGATTGACCTCTATGGTCGCTTCCGGTCTTTCATGCCAGTGAAAAACAGACCTGAGCGTTTCAAGCAGCGGTCTCAGCGCATGAGAGGCAAGCAGACTCGGAGTCCCTCCACCCACATATAAGGTTTGAAAACAGAGTGAAGAAACCTGGGCGCTGCGCAGCGTCGCCTCGCGGCATACCGCCTGAATGTAAGGGGCACAAACCCCATGGTCATGAGGGCCTGAAACAAAATCACAATAGGGACATTTCCGCCGGCAAAATGGAATGTGGACATATATGCCGGGCCCATCACAGCGCCCACCTGTTTCAATGCCGCGCTGCATCACAGAGATACGGATGTGTCAGTTGCCGCTCATCAGGCAGATATCTGCTCAGAAAATCTTCTAATATCTCCCTGGCTTCCTGAGAGGTGCAGGCGGTCAACAATCTGTTCACCAGTTCCCTGCACAAGCCGGCATTACACCTTCTGATGATGTGTTTGACCTTTGGAATGGAATCGGCATTCATGCTGATCTCGTCCAGTCCCATTCCAACCATGATAGGGGTGTAGGCAGGCTCGCCGGCCATCTCACCGCACATACCGACCTGAATGCCTTGCAGCCGGCCGGCCTCTACAGAACGATGAATCATGCGCAGGATACCGGGGTGCAACGGGTCATACAGGTGCGCCACATGTTCGTTTACGCGATCTATGGCCATGGAGTACTGAATCAGGTCATTGGTGCCTATGCTGAAAAAATCCACCTCCTTTGCCAGGAGATCCGCCATCATAACCGCTGTAGGCACCTCGATCATAACGCCCAGTTTCACATCTTCATCGAACGGAATCCCTTCAGCCCTCAATTGTTCTTTGACGCTGTTTAAATGCACTTTAATCTGTTGAATCTCGCTGCATCCTGATATCAATGGGAAAAGTATGCGTAATTTCCCGAAGGCGCTCACCCTGTAAATAGCCCTGAGCTGTGTAAAGAACAGGTCTATCTCCTTCAGGCAGAGTCGAATAGCCCTGAGGCCTAAGGCCGGGTTGGTCTGTGGACTGACAGGCAGTGAGGACAGGAACTTGTCACCGCCCACATCCAGAGTGCGAATGGTCACGGGTTTGGGAGACATTCTCTTCACACATTCAAAATATGCCTGAAACAACTCATCCTCACTAGGCAGATCATTTCTTCCCACATAAAGAAACTCTGTACGCAGAAGCCCGACGCCTTCCGCTCCGCTTGCAATGGCCACATCCAATTCATCAGCCAGTTCTATATTGGCCTGGACACTTACAGAGAACCCGTCCGCGGTAACCGCCGGCAGATGGGACTGTAACAACATGGCCTGACGATGCTGAATATAACAGGCCTGCTTGTCGGTATAGTGAGCAATTATGTCTTCATCAGGTCGTATAAAGATATCACCGGTGATACCATCCACCACGATATCTTCACCTGTAAATACATATTTGGTGACACCTGCCACGGCCACCACTGCCGGTATGCCAAGGGAGCGGGCGATAATGGCGGTATGAGATGTACGGCTGCCCATCTCCGTGACAAAGGCCAGGACATTTTTACGGTTTAACTGAATGGTGTCGGCAGGAGAGAGGTCATGGGCAACGACGACCACAGGGTTTGTATGCTGCTCCATCGGTATCCCTTGCGTTCCGCTCAGAATATCCTGAATACGTGCCACAACATCCTCTACATCGTGAATCCTCTCACGGATATAGGTGTCCTGAATATGGCCGAACAGCCGCCTGACATGATTCAGGCTGTGATCCAGGGCCCATTCCGCATTGACCATCTTGCGCTGAATCATGTCGATGCTCTTGTCGAGGATCATGCTGTCTTTGAGCATGAGCTGATGGGTTTCGAGAATAGCGATATGTTCACGCAATTCATCCTGCATCGACCGCAGCATGGCCTGTATCTGCTCTCCGGCCTTTTGCACCGCTGCACGAAGTCTCTGCACCTCCGATTCCACCTCATGCTCGGCTATATAGGTCTTGAATATCCGTCTGTTGCGGCGGTCCAGCACAAAAACCCGGCCTATCGCCACTCCGGGTGATGCACTGATGCCCTTCATGTGCAGCATGCCACCATTATCTTTTTCAGTCATTTTTTCAGTCATATTCGGCAAAACCTGTCTCTATCAACACTTGAAGGGCTGTCAGCGCCTCCAGTTCATCAGGGCCTTCGGCGGCAATGGTAAGACGGGTGCCTGCAGGACACGCAAGAGTCAATACCTCCAGGATACTCTTGGCATCCACTCGTTTTCCATCTTTAATCAGCCAGACATCTGAGGCAAAACGGCTGGCCAACTGTGAAAAACGGGCCGCTGGCCTGGCATGAAGCCCCAAACGGTTTTCGATGGTCACATGTATTTCGTTGGACATACCGGGACTAATCCATTATCACCTGTCTTCTGCCCATGGCATCCACAGGGGTAACTATACCATCCCGTTCCATCTGCTCTATCATGCGGGCAGAACGATTGTAACCCACGCGAAGCCGACGTTGCAGCATAGAAATAGAGGCCTGGCCTGTCTCCTTTACGATTCGCACCGCCTCTCTATATTTCTCATCTGCATCGCTCGTGTCAACGGCGTCTTCGTCGTCTTCTTCTCCGTCACACGGCTCTACAACACGCGAGTCGTATTGCGGCTCTCCCTGCTGGCGCCAGAACTCCACCACTCGGCCTATCTCCTGTTCAGAGACATATGCGCCGTGAATACGTTGAAGACTGGCCGTGCCTGGAGGCAGAAAAAGCATATCACCCATGCCCAGCAACCTTTCTGCGCCCATCACATCCAGAATGGTGCGGGAATCCACCTTGGAGGAGACCTTAAAGGAGATGCGGGCAGGGAAATTGGCCTTTATAAGCCCTGTGAGCACATCCACAGAGGGCCTTTGCGTGGCGATGAGCAGGTGAATGCCTGCTGCGCGCGCCATCTGCGCCAGCCGCGCTATGGAGGTCTCCACCTCCTTGGAAGAGACCATCATGAGATCGGCCAGTTCGTCTATAATAATCACCAGATATGGAAGGGGCTGCTCCACGGTCTTGTTGTAACCCTCCAGATTTCTGGCCTGGGCCGCCTCCAGAAGCTGATACCTGCGCTCCATCTCCAAAACAGCCCATTTGAGGGCCCGTGTGGCGTCTTTGGGCGCGCTGACCACCGGATGCAGCAGGTGTGGAATCCCTTCATAAAGGGACAGTTCTATGCGTTTGGGATCGATGAGCAGCAGCCTCAGACTCCTTGGGGTCTGGCAATACAGCAGGGAGAGGATCATGGCGTTCAAACCCACGCTCTTTCCGGTACCTGTGGCACCAGCGATGAGCAGATGGGGCATTTTTGCCAGGTCCGTCACCACAGGATGCCCCACTATATCCTGGCCTATGGCCAGAGGCAGGGCACCTTTATGCTGTTTGAAGGCCTCACTGGCCAGCAATTCCTTCAAAAACACCACCTGTCTGTGTTTGTTGGCCAATTCTATGCCTATCACACCCTTGCCTGGAATGGGCGCCACAATGCGCACGCTCTGCGTCTTGAGCGCAAGGGCCAGGTCATCAGTGAGGCTTGCGACCTTGTTGATCTTGATACCAGGCGCAGGTGAAAATTCATACATGGTCACCACAGGGCCAGGGCATATCTCCACCACCTTGCCTGCCACTCCGAAATCCAGGAGTTTCTGCTCCAGGATGCGGGCATTGGCCAGGTACTGGGCCTTGTCCGTCTCCTGTTCATCATAGGTTGGATCATTCAGAAAAGAGATGGGCGGAAGCCGGAACTCGCCTTCATAGGCCCGCATCTCGGCATCGAAAGACCTCTCGGCCTTGGCATCCACAGGCTGTCTGGCCACCGTCTTCTTGATTACGGGCTCGTTTTTTTCACCGCTCATCCCTCCATGCCCCTGGACGACCGCATCTAAGGCCCCGGTTTGCTGAATCCCATCGGCAGCCGGTGAGCCCCGGCCGGTCAACTCCCCGGCCTGCCTGAATGCCGCCTCCACAGGCGCGGTAGGCACAGGGCCGCTGAATTCAAAAAAGGCTTTGACGGACGACCAAAGCCAGCTTGCAAAGGAAAACACCCGGTTCCATGCAGCAAAAAGAGAAAATGGCGTACCTGCCACAAGACCAGCCAAAAACGCAACAAAGAGCACGAGAAAGGCGCCTACATGCCCCACCCACTTCAACAAAAGGTCTGACACCAGCAGACCGCATACGCCACCCGCTGTTCCAGCCTCGCCGAAAAGGGCGGAAAGACCGGCACTGGAGACCAGAATCGCTGTCCAGCTGGGAATAATCCAGGCTGCCGATCTTACGAATCTTTTGGAAAACAATCGGGAAACAGCAGCAAAACCGATGCCAGCCGGCGCCCACCAGGCGGCCACTCCCAGCATCTGATACAGAAACAGTGAGAGATAACCGCCTATAACTCCAAGCCAGTTTCTGTCCACAATGGACTTGCCGGCCCCGAAATGCAGCAAAATGGCATGACTGGTCAGGGCAATGGTCACAAAGAAAAACAGGCCGAAAAGGAAAAGCCCCTGTAGTTCAGCGGACGAACCGCCTGACGTCTCTTTCATGGATTCCTGCATGGGTATTAGCGCATCAACCCCTGTGCCCTGGAGTAAAAGCACCCCCAATCCAGGGCGGAAGCCAGCTTTTTCACTTCACATTCGGTCATATTCCGGCCTTCTATCGTCAAAATAGGGCGCGCATCTCCGGCACCCATGACAGCTATGCTCACCAGACGGGCCTTCGAGTCCAAGACAGTATCCATTCGATAACCGTTCACCTCTCCGGACACAGGCCCACACTTACATGGCCCTGTGCAGGGCACAGCACACTGCAGGAGACAGTGCTGCAGGGTATCAGGAAAGGTAGTGGACAGGGCGTCTTTTGTGAGGGACGGCCCGGTCTGAAACTTGATGACCATAGCCGCATCCGCCCTGCGATATTCACGCAGGGCATAGGTGGTTGCCTGGCCATCCTGACTCACGGTAAGACCAGTCACCTCGCCTCCAGTCCAGCCCTTCAACCCACCGAAACAGGCCCCAAGGTCTTCCCATGAGGCAGTCCAGGCAGGGACGCCCATGCCAAAGGCCATGACCAAAGACAGACCTGCGATTGTAACGATCAAATGAATTTTCTTGCCCATTTTCCGCTCCTTTAGATTTTATTCAGACCACAATACGCTATGCACGATATCTCAATACGGCTGCCTGCCGGAAGCCCTGCAACCTGCACCGTCTGCCTGGCCGGCCGAGGCACCTCCGGAAAATAACCCTCATAAACCTGATTCATCGCAGCGAAATCCCTCAAATCCAGCAAAAAGACATCGGTTCTCACCACATGCTGCATGTCCAGACCGGCCTTGTTCAAAATGGCCCGAATATTCTGAAGGACCTGATGAGTCTGGGCCTGAATATCGCCCTCCACCAGCGTTCCTGTCATGGGATTCAGGGGTATCTGGCCTGAGACAAACAAAAAATCCCCTGCCAGAATCCCTTGAGAATAAGGGCCGATGGCCTTGGGGGCCTCATTTGTAACTATGGCTTTTAAGCACGACATAACAGACCTCCAAATGATTCCTTCAAAAAGGCCGAAATAAGGGCTATGGCAGCCTCTATATCCGACTTTCGGGCCATCCCCACAGCACTATGCAGATACCTCACCGGCACCGAAAGGGCTGCTGCCTGACTTCCGATCCCATCCGACTGATATGCAGCGGCATTGGTGCCCCCTACCTTCTTTACGACAATCTGATGGGAGATACCATTTTTTTGAGCCACCTTCACTAAATGCAGGGCTAACTGCCTGTCTGAAATAAATCTGGAGTCAGACAGCCGAATCTCCGCACCTGCACCCAAACAGGCCAGACGCCTATGGTTGGGCACACCAGGCAGGTCATTGGCCACGGTCCCCTCCAATACCACTGAAAGGTCAGGCCTTATACGCCTTGCCAGCACGGATGCGCCCTTTAGGCCTGTTTCCTCTTGAGCAGAGAACACGGCCCACAGGTCAAATGGAAGGCGCTCACCATGTAAGGCAGTTAGAACCTCCAGGAGTACAAACACCCCCAAGCGATTATCCAATGCCTTGGTTTGAATAGTATATGCGTCGTCATGCCAATAGTGGGCAAAGGTAATGGCGTCTCCCATGGTCACTATGCCACCTTCCGCCAAGTTAGGTATGCCTGTGTCAATAAAAAGCTCATTTATGTCCAGGGCCTCATCTTTACCATTTAAATGCGGCGGCAAGGTGGCTATGATGCCTGCCACAGGCTCCTTTCCCCAGATGACCACCGGCTGACCATAGAGCATAGTGGCACTCAGCCCACCTATTGGAATAAAACGCACAAAACCATTGGGCTCCAAGTACTGGACCATCATGCCCACCTCGTCCATATGGGCATCCAAAAGCAGACGCGGGCCATCACCCGGAATGTGTACTAATAAACTACCCAGGGGATCCATCTCCACTACATATCCATGGGCCTCCAGATGCTCCCTCAGAAATTGTGACAACCTCTCTTCACTCCCAGATACTCCAGGCAGTCCAGTGAGATTTTTTAATGTTTCAAGATGCATAATTACCTCATGTTATATTTAAAACATGATTTATAACTCCCCAAAAATCTGTATCTATTTCCAGGTCAATCTCTAACATCCAAAACATGGAGGCATAGTCCCTCAAGCATGACATGCATTTGAGTTTAACCATATCCTTATGAGTGGTAATAAGCTGGTTACATTTAAAGGTATGGGCCAACACCATCAATTGGCGCACATCTTCTTCTTTATATGCAAAATGGTCTGAAAATGAAACAGTTTTTTTAATATTTGCACCCAATGCCCTCAAACTGGTATAAAAGGCCTCAGGGTCAGCCAGGCCACAAAAGGCCAAAACCGGCCTGTCTTTTAGGTCGCTAAGGGGTATGTGCACGCCCATGGAGTCACGAAGCCCAACTGAACGAATGCGGCTAAAAAATAAAGGACGATCATTAAAAAGCCTCAGCTTGGCCTGAAACCTGGCCTTTTCCTCGGCCATTTCCTGCGGCTGCATGGCCTTAGCATCGGTCAAAACAAACACATCCCCTCGATTTAAAGCGGATAGCGGCTCTCTTAGATCTCCACCTGGAAAGACTAAGCCGTTTCCCAGGGGTCTTTTATGGCGCAGTAACACTATATCCAGATCCCGATATAGCCTGATGTATTGAAACCCATCATCCAGCACGATGACCTGGGCCCCCCATTCCAAGGCAAGCCTACCCGCCCTGTAACGATCCTGGTCCACGATCACACACACACCCTTTATTCCATGATAATAAAAGGCCTCTGCCAACATAAAGGCCTCATCCCCACATTCATCAGGTGTAGATTGAATATTAATGCCGTCCCATACCACCAACGGCCTCTGCCCCCCTCGTCCACCATATCCCCGGCTCACCACAGCTATCCTCAATCCCTTGGAAACCAGATGTCTGACTATGGCCCAGACATGAGGGGTCTTGCCTGTGCCTCCCATGGTGATATTGCCGATACTGATCACAGGGCATGGCAATCTTTGAGTGGAAAACAGGCCTTTTTGGTAAAAAAAGGCCCTAAGCCGCATAATACCTGAATATATGGGCGAAAACGGCCTTCCAATGGCAAAAAACAAGGGAAGAAGCCTGGAATCAACGGCCACGGGCATGTGTCAGCACCCTTTCAATAAGGTCCAGGTGTCTTTCTATCACATCAGCATCACAGGCAGCTATCCTCTTGGCCTGAAGCCCAGCCTCCTTTCGCCTCTCTTCGTTCGTCAAAAGCTCATACAACACGGACTCCAAGGAATCTGCTTCACACTCAAAGCCCCCGCCCGCTGCCTTAAGCCTTTGGGCCACCTCTTGGCAGCTCTCCACATACCTTCCAAAGAGCACTGGGACTCCATGTATAGCCGGTTCCAAGAGATTGTGGCCACCCACCGGCACCAAGCTACCCCCCACAAAGGCCACATCTGCCAAACTATACACATCAGCTAACTCACCCAAGGTATCCAAGATCAAGACATCGTAGTCAGTTGTCGATCGAAGGCCGCTTCGCAGACACGAAACCAGGCCGTTAGCCTCTGCAATCGACTGAATCTCCCCTGCCCTCTTCACATCCCTGGGGGCTATGACGCATTTCAGGCCAGGAATGGACTTCAGGAGCCCTGCATGGGCCTTTAGACAGACGGCCTCTTCCATTTCATGCGTGCTTCCGGCCACCCACACTCGCTTGCCTGTCAGTCCAAGAGAACCTTCAAGCAGTGACCGCTCCTCCTCATTTAACTCGCTGAGTCTTACGGCCTGCTTCAGATTTCCCAGGACAAGTATGCGCTCTGGAGCCAGGCCAAGGCCTAAAAGCCTGTTCTTGTCCTCTTGAGACTGCATACTAATGGCCTCAAGCCCGCCATAGAGCAGCATGGCCAATGACTTAAAACAGCCCAATCTCCGGGCAGATTTGGAGGAAATGGCACCATTTAACAGCAGGGAAGGAATACCGTTGTCTCGAAAATCCCATATCCAATTAGGCCACAGGTCGGTCTCGATAAATATCATACAATCAGGCCGGTACAGCCTGCGAAACCTGCGAATAATACAGGGAAAATCCAGAGGCGCAGGAATGCTGAACACAGCCTTTTTCAGATGTCGGGCTGGGCCGTCAAGCCAGGCATTCCAGGTGGTTAAACCTGTCTGGGTAGTTGCAGAGACCAACACCCTTGCATCAGGCCATCTCTTGAAAATCGCCTCCACCAGGGGCATGGCCGCCTTCCCTTCTCCCACTGACAAGGCATGTATCCAGAACACAGGCCCACTTGAAGAAACGCCATGCCAAGAAGGAATTGGTGGAGAAAACTGTGCCAATATGCGGCTGCGCCGCTTTGGAGAGAACCAGGCATATAAACGCAAAAAAAGCAGCAAAACAGGGCCGATTACGTAGCATATTTTATAACACAGTAAAAGTATTCGATGATATCCTGGCATGATTAGATTTTTGTCGATCAATAGAGGCTTCGAGAATCATCGCGGCCTTCCTTGCGGCCTTCCGTAAGGCCTTGTTTTTTCCATTCGCGAGTCCAGTGAGTCACTATCTCAGCAAGCATGGGGGTTACCTTTTCTCTTAAGGCTCAAACACATCCTCGATGCATTTGGCATCCAGAATCCGCTCTAACCAAATGTCCAACTGCTCAATGGAGGCATTTCGTATTTTTTCCAAATACATGGGCGCTATTTCGCCAAAACGCTTGCGCAACAGGCGCTCCAAGGCAGCGGCACGGCCTTTAAGGGTGCCTTCCATAAGACCTTCTTTGCGACCTTCTTTGCGGCCTTCCTTGAGACCTTCCATAAGACCTTGTTTTTTCCATTCGCGAGTCCATCGGGTCACTGTCTCGGCAAGCATGGGGGTTATCTCCTTTAAATCTTGAAATTCTGGAACGGGTTGAGCAGGTGAAACTCGATAAAGGG
>Ga0209162_1000802_pt1 | contig 33008 bp, 29 predicted proteins | sample YNPNPMetaG_FD_187121 | JGI IMG/M metagenome (GOLD analysis project Ga0209162, IMG submission 187121) | Anoxygenic and chlorotrophic microbial mat microbial communities from Yellowstone National Park, USA - YNP NP MetaG (SPAdes) (version 2) ...
GCGACTCGTTATCGTTGACAAAATCGCGCCCGTTCAGTGCCCGCCCCTTCAGGTCGGGATGGTTGATGTCAATTCCGCTGTCGATCACGCAGACCATCGGGTTGGCAGCTTTATCAGGCCAGATGATGTACGTATCCACGTAAATCCAGCTCCAGTTATCCCACAAATACGGGTCGCTGGGAAAAGCAGGGAGACTTTGCTTGCCGCTCAGACGGCGTATGGTGCGCAGTTGATCTGTGCTCATCGTCAGCGTGCGCTGTTGACCGGTCTTCGATAATTCTACAGCCCGCCGTCCAAACACATCTCCAGCGGGCAGCATTTCCTGGATGATCATCTCCACTTCATCCGCCGCGTGCGCCTCGCCGAGGGCGTTTTCCTCCGGTGTCCAGTAAATATAGTTCGGCTCGGCATACGCCACGCCCCCCACGCCGCTCAACTGTTCCGCCAGCGCCGGCACATCCGCATCCGGCGCAAAGCGCAGCAGGGCAGTGCTGCCAGAAACCTCCGCCACCTGCGCCCCAACTTCACCTGCCAGCGCTGCCGCCTGCGCCGCGGTTTGCTTGGGCGTCTGCCCTTCGGCAAAGCCGACGACCACCTCACCCGGCATATAGAGAACATCCCTGTTGATTTCCTGTCCGCCATCATCAGCGGACGCCGGCAGCGCCGCAGCCGGCAACAAACTCAACACCAGCGCCAGCGCTGCCAGCATACTGAGCAAACGAAAGATTTTCATGATCTTCGTCCCTTTCTTATCTTATGGATGTGAACAATTGGTTATGAACTATGAAAATCATTATGCTGCCTGTGCTTTCCTCCTTTCACAACAAGAAACCTTTTGCTGTCACACAAAAGCGCTCACTGGCATGCGACATCTGTCCTGAGGCAATAAAAAATACTGCTCATTCTTTTATTATAACAATCTGTGATGTAAAAACAAGCGCTCTGATGGATAATCTTTCAGCATCGCTGCATTACAATTTTGTAAGATTCTAAAATCATCCATAGCGGGCGGGATGGGCACGGCGTTCGGCTCTCTCCAAATGGATTTCCGGCTGCGGATGAAAATTTGCCCGGCTGGGGATAACAATTAGAGTTCTATAAGATTCTTTTCATTACGCTTGACTTCGGACACCGCCTGTGCATAAAATCAAGGTATGGAATATCAGGATTATTACAAGATTCTCGGCGTAGATCGAAAAGCAAGCCAGGAGGAGATTAAACGCGCTTACCGCAAGCTGGCAATGAAATACCACCCCGACCGCAACCCCGGCGATAAAACCGCCGAAGAGAAGTTCAAGCAAATTAACGAAGCGTATGAAGTGCTGGGAGATGAGAAAAAGCGGGCGCGCTATGACCAGCTTGGCGAGAATTATGCCCGCTGGCAGCAGGCTGGCGGCATCGGCGACTTTGACTGGTCACAGTGGTTCACCCAACAACCCGGCGGTGTGCGCGTAGAAGTGGGTGATTTTGGCGATCTTTTCGGCGAGAGCGGCTTTTCCGACTTTTTCAACATGCTCTTCGGCGGAATGGGCGGCGGGGCAACCCGCACGCGCGGGCGCCGCGCCGCTGCACAACCGCCGCAATCGTATGAACAGCCGATCACCATCAGCCTGCAGGAAGCCTATCACGGCACCCAGCGCGTATTGACCATTGACGGGCGCCGCGTGGAGGTGAAAATCCCGCCCGGCGCAAAAAGTGGAACAAAGGTGCGTATGGCGGGCGCTGTGCCGCTCGGCAATGGGCGTTCTGCAGACCTGTACCTTGTGGTTGACGTTGCTCCCGATGCCCAATACGAGCGCAAGGGCGACGACCTGTACAGCGAGGTGACCGTAGATGTGTTGACCGCAGTTCTCGGCGGGCAAGTCGAAGTTCCCACGCTCGCCGGAAAGGTGCTCTTAACCATACCGCCCGGATCACAGCCGGGTCAGCTCTTCCGCCTTGCCGGGCGCGGGATGCCAAAGCTGCGCAACCCGCAGGAACATGGCGATTTATACGTGCGATTAAAAGTCCAAATCCCCCGCAGCCTGACGCCCAGACAGCGCGAGTTATACGAACAACTGCGCAAGAGCTGACGTCAGGATTAGCGGACTTTCCTTTACGAGGTGGCACATGACAATGAAGCGACTTTTCCCCTTCTTTCTGATGCTTGTTGTATTCTCTATTGTGGCGATTGCCTGTCAGACATCCTTTGACTTAAACCAGCTTGCTCAACCGGCGACAGGCGTTCCCACACCGCAGGCGATCTTCATCACCCCGCCGCCGTTACCGACCTCTGCCGCCCCGCCTGTGGTGATCGGCGACCTGCGCCAGCAGGAAGACTTGCTGGCAGCAATATATGAACGGGTCAGCCCCGGCGTGGTGGCGATTCAGACGCTCTCCGAAACCGGCGGAGGGCTGGGATCGGGCTTTGTGTATGACCGCGAAGGTCATATCGTCACCAATTACCATGTGGTGGAAAACGCAACCGACCTGGAGGTAGATTCCCCCTCCGGCTTGAAGGTGCGCGGCAAGGTGATCGGCAACGACCTGGACTCCGATCTGGCAGTGATCAAAGTGGACGTACCCGCAGAACAGCTCACCCCGCTGACGCTCGGCGATTCCGACGCGCTCAAGGTGGGGCAGATGGTGGTTGCCATCGGCAATCCCTTTGGCTTAAGCTCAACCATGACGCTGGGCATTGTCTCCGCCAAGGGGCGCACGTTAGAATCAATTCGCGCCGCACCTGAAGGCGGTTCGTTCTCGGCTGGTGATGTGATTCAGACCGATGCTGCTATCAACCCTGGCAATTCGGGCGGTCCGCTGCTCAACCTGAACGGCGAGGTGATCGGACTGAACCGTGCCATCCGCGCCAGCGGTACCACCCTGACCGGCGAGCCGGTGAACAGCGGGATTGGCTTCGCCGTTTCAGCCAACATCATCCGCCGCGTGGTGCCTGTGCTGATCAAACAGGGAAAGTACGATTATCCTTATATGGGCGTGCGCGCCCGCGAAGAGATCAGCCTCATCGAACAGGAAGCGCTCGGGCTGCCAACGGCGGTTGGGGCGTATGTGGTGGAAGTGACGCGCGGCGGGCCAGCAGACAAAGCCGGACTGAAAGGCGGCTCACGCCAGACCAGTATCCCCGGACTGCTGGCAGGCGGTGACCTGATTATCGCAGTGGACGATCAGCCGGTGCGGGTATTCGGGGATTTGTTAAGTTACCTGATGAAGTACAAGAGTCCGGGAGATACGATCGTTCTCACTGTTTTACGCAACGGGGAACAGAAGAAGTTGACCCTGACGCTTGATAAGCGCCCTTAAGCAGTATCGGTGCAGCCGCCTATCCTTTTACTTCATATCCAGGAGGTTACGATGTTTTCCGAAACAAATTTGCGGGAACTGCTGGAGTTCACCTCACCTCACCCGGTTCTGAGTGTGTACCTGAACACCGAACCGTCGGAGGGAAATGCAGATGCCTATAAACTGCGTCTGCGGAATATGTTGAAAAGCGTGAACCTTCCGAAGGATGTGGCTGCGGTTGAGCGTTATTTTGACCGCGAGTACGACTGGTCGGGTCGAAGCGTGGCGGTGTTTTCCTGCGCAGGAGAAAATTTTTTCCGCGCTTACCCGCTGGCGCTGGCTGTGCGCGATTTTATCTTCGTCGGTGACCGTCCAAGCGTTAAAGTGCTGGCTGACTTAATGGATAACTATGGCGGCTACGGCGTCGCCCTGGTGGATAAACAGGGAGCGCGGCTGTTCTTCTTTCACCTGGGCGAACTGCGCGAGCAGGAAGGCGTATTGGGCGAGCTGGTGAAACATACCAAGCGCGGCGGCGCTTCGACTGTACCCGGGCGGCGCGGTGGAATTGCCGGACGAACCCAATATCAGGATGAATTGGTCGAACGCAACATGAAAGAGGCTGTGGACTTTGCCGTGCGGTTTTTCGAGGAAAATCACGTGCGCCGCGTGTTGATCGGCGGCTCGGATGACAACGTGGCGCAGTTCCGCAGCCTGCTGCCCAAAGCCTGGCAGAGCCTGGTCAAAGGGACGTTTGCGATCGGCATGACTGCCAGCCATGCGGAGGTGTTGGCGCGCACGATGCAGATCGGGAGCGAAGCGGAACGCCAGCGCGGAGCCAGCCTGGTGGAGAACCTGATCACCACTGCTCTGAAAAAAGGGAATGCGGTCATCGGTGCGGAAGACACGTTGAAGGTGGTCAGTGAAGGACGGGCGCAGACGCTGGTTGTCAGCGAAGGCTTTCATCTTGAAGGATATCGCTGCACAAACTGCCAGAACCTGACGCTGAGCGGGAATTCCAATCATTGCACGGTGTGCGGCGCAGCACTGGAAGCTGTGCCGGATGTCGTCGAGCTGGCGGTTGGCGAGACAATGCGCCGCGGCGGCGAAGTGGAAGTGGTGCGTTCTCACCCATCATTTGAAAAACACGGCGGTATGGGGGCTTATCTGCGCTACTGACCCGGCAGCGCAGCCGCACCATGGAGACACCTGAAGACGGCGAGGGGGCACTGAGTGCCCTCTCGATTCTTGTCTCACCAGGTATTGTAATGCACCCGCTCCGGCCGGTATCGGCTAACCGGCGGGGGGACTTTGGCTGGGTAGCCAACCGCCACCAGCGAGAGCGGATGCACTTCGGGAGGCAGTTCGACAAGCTGGCGGATGCCTTCGATGCGGATCGGGTCGGGATGAATTCCCAGCCAGACCGCGCCCAGCCCGATGGCATGAGCAGCCAGCAAGATGTTTTCAGTGGCAGCAGAACAATCCAGAATCCAGCGGTCAGGGCGCTTTTCCAGGCGCTCATCACCGCAAACCAGAATCGCCATCGGCGCTTCGTGCAGGCTTTCAGCAGCAATGTGAAAAGTGGTTACTTCTTCCAGAATCTCCCGATCATTCATTACCACAAAGTGCCAGGGCTGCGCATTGGCGGCGGAAGGAGCGTGCATGGCACATCGAAGCAGCGTTTCCACCATTTCCTGCGGCACCGCCTTGGGAAGAAAATGTCGCACACTGCGGCGGGTTAGAATTGCCTCAACGGTCTCCATAAATCAATCCTCTCCTTGTTCAACTTTCCGCACAGCTTCTTCCGGCGGCACATTTCCATAAATCACCGAGAAAATCCCCGGCAAGTATCGGTCCATTGTCCAAAGATTGGCATATACCTGATTGGAAATCAGCGCAGGGGTCAGACGGTCGTTTTCCACATCCAAACTGGTCTTGTAACGCACTTCCCCATCGTTATAATCCATCTCAAAATTGCCAATGCGCAGCCCATAATTGGCACGGGTGAGAAATTCCGCCATCGGCGGGCGTTTTTCCGGCGGGACATTGACCGGACAAATGGAGTAAAAAAAGAACAGGTGTTGTTCTTCATTCACCTGAGCATAGCAGGACCATTTTCCGTTTTTTCCCTGAAAGCTCATCTGCAGGATCGGGCGGTCATCCAGTTGCATAAAATACCATTCTTCGTCGGTAAAGAACTTGCTTACGATGTCAAACAACTCGCCCATTCTCGCTCCTCGATAAAAGATTCCGTCACACAGCAGCGCATGACCATCTGCATTGAACATTTTAATTTTAGCACAAGAAAAAGACCGTCTGCGCAACTTTTTTACAAACTGGAACGTATATATAACTGGAGGACGAGATGGCAAAAGAAAGAACACATGCGGCATGGTTTCTCTGGCCCTTCTGGGCAATCTGGAAACTGTTATTGCTGGTCATCCAGCTTACCGGGCGGGTTGTGGCGGCAGTGCTGGCGCTGGCTCTGATGATTGCCGGCTTTGTTGCTTCGCTGACGGTGGTCGGCGCAGTGGTAGGCATCCCGTTGATTGTGGCGGGGTTTCTGCTGCTGCTGCGGGCGATTTTTTAACCGGCCTGTGCCGGCAACATGCCGTGGATAAGCCGTCACGATAACAAGGGGGATGGAGCTTATTTTTTTCAAGACCTCCGCGCTTTGACAATTCCAGTACACTATGTTAAAATGAAGCTCAGATAAAGGGCAGAGCTTGCAGTGGATTAAATCCTTTTCGTTTCGCTGGTATGTTTTTACGCTGGTTTGTTTTTGAATTCTATTCACCCCGGCTGGACACCTTGTCGGGGTGTTTTTCTATTGAAAGAGGTTTTGATTGATGACAACAATGCCATTAAGAATAATTCCCCTGGGGGGATTGGGTGAAGTTGGCAAAAATATGATGGTATATGAATATGAGGGCGTCTGTCTGGTGGTGGACGCCGGGCTGATGTTCCCTGAAAATTACATGCTTGGGGTGGATTACATCATCCCCGACATGCAATACCTGCGCGACCGCCGCCGGCAGGTTGCCGGAATCGTTATCACCCATGGACATGAAGACCATATTGGGGCAATTCATCACCTGCTGGAAGAGGTGAACGCGCCGGTTTATGCCACGCCGCTGACCCGCGGCTTGCTGGAAGTCAAATTGGCGCGGAATGGACTGCTTTCCAAAGCACAGTTAAACACCGTTCAGGCAGGCGAGACCGCAGCGATTGGTCCGTTTCAGGTAGAATTTTTCCACGTTTGTCATTCCATCCCGGACGGCGTCGGCTTGGGCATTCAGACCCCGCTGGGGTTAATCGTCCATTCCGGCGATTACAAGTTTGACCATACGCCGGTGGATAACTGGCCGAGCGATTACGCAAAACTGGCAGAATTCTCCCAGCGCGGCGTGCTGGCGCTGCTGGCGGATTCAACCAATGCCGAACGTCCGGGCTGGACCCCCTCCGAGCGGGTGGTGGATGCCGCCTTTGAGCAGGTCTTCAGCGAAGCGCCCGGACGCATTATCATTGCCAGCTTCGCCTCGTTGATTTCACGTATGCAGCAGGTGATTAACGCCGCCACACGACACGGGCGGCGGCTGGCATTTGCCGGTACCAGCATGATTGACAATGCCAAAATGGCGCGCAAGCTGGGCTATCTGGAAATCCCGGAGGGACTGCTGATCAACCTCGATCAGGCGCTGAATATGCCTGACCGCGATGTGGTCATCATGTGTACCGGGTCGCAGGGAGAACCCGGTTCCATTCTCGGCAGGCTTTCTGTGGGCAGTTACCGCGCCTTCGATATTCAGCCGGGGGATACGGTAGTCCTTTCCTCGCATCCCATTCCCGGCAATGAAGAGAACGTTTACCGTACCATCAACCGCCTCTTCCAGCGCGGCGCCAATGTGCTGTATGAAGCAATTGCACCGGTGCATGTCTCCGGTCATGCCAGTCAGGAAGAGATGAAGCTGCTGATCAATCTGGTGCGTCCCAAGTACTTCATTCCCATCCATGGCGAAATTCGCCATCTGAAGCGGCACGCTTATCTGGCGCAGCAGCTTGGCATCCCCGAAGAGCATATTCTCATCAGCGAAAACGGTCAGGTGATCGAGCTGGATGAGCAATCTATCCGCGCCGCCGAGCGTGTCCCGGCGGCATACGTATATGTAGATGGCTCCGGTGTGGGTGACGTTGGACCGGATGTGATGCGCGAGCGCGAGGCGCTCGGCGAAAACGGCGTTGTACTGGTCAACCTAACCCTGGAAGAAAAAAGCGGACGCCTGCTCAAAGAGCCGCAAATCCGCTGTCATGGTTTCATGTTGAACGGCGAAGCCGAAACGCTGATGGAAACAGCCCGTCAGCGCATTATCGAAAAGCTCAACAAAGCCGGCGCCAACGGCAATGTAGAAAAACAAATCGAGCAGCTCATGCGCACTCACCTGTATAATGAAACCCGCCGCTCACCGGTTGTTTTTGTCAGCGTCAGCCGGGTGTGTGTTCAATAACTTTCCGCCCATTCTTCTTCCTTCCAGCCATGCTGACCGCGCAGCGGCACAAACGCTACCGGCAGCATGTCCTGTGAAGAGAAATGATCACCTTGGCGTTCCCAGAGCTGTAATTCCTGCACATGCCAGGCGCCGACCGGAATCACCAGCCTGCCGCCGTCTTTGAGCTGCTGCAAGAGGGGTTCAGGCGGGCGCGGCGCGGCGGCGGTGACCAGAATGCCGTCATACGGAGCAGCTTCTGCCCAGCCCAGCGTGCCATCGCCGACATGCACATACACGTTGGTATAACCCAACTCAGCCAGCGTTTTTTGCGCCTGCGCTGCCAGCTCAGGGCGGTATTCAACGCTATGGACAGTCTTCGCCAGACATGCCAGAATCGCCGCCTGATAGCCTGAGCCGGTGCCGATTTCAAGCACAGTTTCATCACCCTTCAATTGCAATAGACTGGTCATCAGAGCAACGATGTAAGGCTGTGAGATGGTCTGTCCACTGCCAATCGGCAGCGGACGGTCATCATATGCCTGACGGCGGAGCTCTTCGGGGACAAAACGATGGCGCGGGACAGTACGCAATACAGCCAGCAGGCGCGGTTCACGAATGCCACGCTTTTCGATTTGCCAGGTGACCATTTCGAGCCGCTCGGCTTCATCATCGAATTCTTCCATCATACCGCATCCATCAATGATAATAAGCCGTTAGCGTAAATTTTTCAACCGGGTATTGGTTTTTTGAATCCTTCATCGTCCTCATTCACAAGCTTCCGGGCGATCTGGCGGTCAATTTTTCCCATCGGAAAATTCTTAAGCTGCGACACACTCACCCAGCGCCAATCCGCCACTTGCAGAGCGGTGGGTTCTCCCTCAAGCGCCTGACAGTAAAAGGCATGAAGTGTAACGCGAAAGTGGGTGTAAGCATGCTTGAAAACGCCCAGCAGTTCCCCCACCATAACGCTGATCCCCAGTTCCTCGCAAATTTCGCGCCGCAAGCCGTCTTGCAGACTTTCACCAGCTTCAATTTTGCCGCCAGGAAACTCCCACATTCCTCCCAGCAGCCCTTGAGCGGGACGTTGAGCGATCAGCACCTGTCCGTTTTTCTGGATCACTCCTGCAGCGACAAGATAATGCGGCACAGGTGAGCGGCGCTCCAGACGCGGCAGTTGTTCCTGAACTCCAAGCCGGCGCGCCTGACAAAGCATTTCCAGCGGACAGGCGGAGCAGGCAGGGGCGCGCGGTGTGCAGATGGTTGCGCCCAAATCCATCAGTGCCTGATTGTAATCGCCGGCGCGTCCGCGGGGCAGGTGCTGACGCGCCAGACGCCAGAGCCGCTGTTCACCCTCCGGCGAGCGCGCTGGGACATCCATGTTGAATACACGCGCCAGCACACGGCGGATGTTGCCATCCAGCGCTGCCTCGTCCTGACCAAAAGCGATAGAGGCGACAGCGGCAGCAGTGTATCTGCCGATGCCCGGCAGACGTTCCAGCGCGGCGCGGTCGGCGGGAAGCTGCCCGCCGTGTTCGCTCATCACGATTTGCGCCGCTTTGTGCAGGCTGCGCGCCCGGCGGTAATATCCCAAGCCTTCCCAAAGCTGAAGGACTTCCTGTTCGGGGGCTTCCGCCAGCGCAGTCAGGGTGGGAAAGCGCTCCATCCAGCGCTGGAAATAAGGGATGACCGTTTCCACGCGCGTTTGCTGGAGCATCGCTTCAGACACCCAGACGGCATAAGGATCGTTGATGCCGCGCCAAGGCAAAGGGCGCGCCGAAACTTCGTACCAGGCAAGCAGCCGCCGGGTAAATTCGCTTGACATGCTGACGAGGGGATTAGAACTGGAAGCCGCCGCGCGCTTCCACAATCTTCTCGGAATAGTCGCGCACGTAATCCATCAATTGGCTGCTCAGCGTCTTCCATTCGGGCGACTTGAGGACTTTGCGTGCCGTGGATAACGAAGGCAGCGTAGCGCCGACCATGATTTGCGGATGACTGCCATAGACGGTCGCCCAGGCGTCGCTCAGTTCAAATCCCAACCGCTGCACGCCGGGGATGAACTCCCGCACGACAAACTCAAAATATTCCTGTTCGTGCTCCGGAGCGATGTTCCAGGTCATAATCAGTTTTATCGCCATGTTTCGCTCCTTACGAATGAAGATAATCCAGTACGATCACTTTGGTTTCTTCCGGCAGGGAACTGACGCTGTTGACTTTCAGGCTCGAAACAGTCTCTACATGCGACAGCCCCATCTCTTTCAAGAATTTCTGCAGCGAATCAAGTTTGTCTTTGGAATGCGGCGTGGCATAGTGCATGGGAATCACAATGTTCGGTTCAAGCAGACTGACCACTTCCGCCGCTTTTGCCGCGTTTAAGCCGCTCCCGCCGCCAACAGGCAGCAAAGCAATATGCACCGGACCCAATGCTTCCACTTCGGTTTGGGTGGGAACGCGGTTGAGAATGCCCAGATGGGCGATTGTGATGCCATTGTAATCAATCAAGTAAAGCGTGTTGCGCAGTTCATTGTCGCTTTTTTTGCTTTGCCCGTTGGTCTGGATACCGGTGATAAACACGCCGCCGATTTCAAACTCACCCGGTCCATTGATAAGGTAAGCATCACCCTTGACTGCCGCCAGATAATTATGTCCAGGACGGTCGCGGCTGACGGTGATCACATCGGCTTTGAGCTTGAGCGCCTCATAGCCCACCTCGCGGTGATCGTATGGGTCATTGACCACCGTCGCCATGCCGCGCTCAGTCAGTCGAAAGCAGGAATGTCCAAACCAGGTGATTTCCATACAACCTCCGTTGCGTTGATTATACCAACAAATGACCTGCTGATAACTGACACAGCAGCGAAAAGTGAAAAAAATGGCTGCTGTCGTTTGCAGGCAGAAAGCCGCCGGCGCGATTTTTCGGCAACTGTGTTGTTATTGAATTGTAAGGTTAAGTAGTTTGAAGGGGGTGTATAATGATTTTAACGTTGTTCCAGACAACGAGGTTTATCTTTTAACAATCTAAAAAACGGAAGGAAAAGATTGGGCTGTCGTTTTGTCTGGATGTTGTTTTATCGGTAAGCTGTTTCGCTGGGCGCAGAGAGGAAGGTAGTGATGAACTTCAAACCGTTTTGGAATACCCGTTCACCCCGCCTTGTCTGGCTTCTGGCGCTGGGGCTGACCCTGCTGGTCAGCGGCGTGGTCCTCGCCAACAGCACCAGTGACAAATTTGCCGTCATGGTGATGTCGAGCATGCCCACGCCGCCGCCAGCGCCCACTCCTCAATCCCTCGCTGTCACCGGGTTCTCCCAGCTCAGCAGCATTTCCTACGTCGGGCGCTGGGCAGCTTATGAAAGCCGCGCCTATGACGTCGCCTGCGGCAACACCAACCACAATGCCGGCTGCGCTGCAATGAGCACCGATACCCTCTACGATATTATCCTGTACGATCGAGGTTCAATCATTGATCCGACTACTGGTCAGGCAAGCGCCGATGTCAGTTGGGATGATCAAGCCTGGGCAATTACCGACAAAGGCGAGATCTCAGGCACCAAAGGACACTCGACTTATCCGGTATTATCACGCTTTGATAAAGATGCCTGGAATTGTGAAGACTCAAACACCTGCAAAGATGCGCGCTATGTAGTTTTTCAGACCTTTTCGGACAATCTGGTGACAGGCGATACCAATGGCAAACAGGATATTTATCTCTACGATCGGGTGGACTATACAAGTCCATTTACATTGGTGTCCAAGCCAGATCCCAGCACCGGATACGACCTTGCCAATCATCATTCCGGGGGACCGTTGATCTCAGCGTTGTATAATGAAGGCGTGCCGGTAGTGAACAATCTGCCGGTAACACTTTACAATCCGGCTCATCCGGGAGCAGATATCTATCTGCGCCGCGTCGATGAGGGGGGCAGTACCTCTTACTATCCCGAAGTTGTCTTTGAATCCAAGGCGAGCAATCTGGTCAGCTCAACAAATTTTTATCTGTACGGCAAACAGCAAATCTACGTTCGGGACATTGAAAATGGCACAACCAGTCTGCTCTCGCGCAACTGGAACTTCACGCCTCCGCCGGGCTTGCCTTATCAAGGCGCAAACGGGGATTGCACGCATCCGGTTGCCGCTCCGCCCTATCCACTGACTGACTTAGCCGATAATGTATTAATGGCAGCCGGGCGCTACGTGGCTTTTGTATCTAAAGCCAGCAATCTTGGTGTGACCAGCAATGGCAAGGCACAGATTTATCTGCTTGACCGCGATCCAGACAATGACAAAGTTTTGGACGAAACGGATGACACTGGAAAACCAAAAACGTATCTTGTCTCCAAAAACATCACCCTCAACGCGCCCGGCGACGGCGAATCGTGGCATCCGGGTGTGGCGGTGGACCCGGACACACTGAAAGTGCGAGTGGTGTTCAATTCAACATCCACCAACCTGGTCAGCAGCGATGCCAACGGCGCCCTATCGGACGTTTTTCTTTATCAGTTTGATTATAGTACTCCGAACACCCCGCAGATGTATTTACTCTCGCGCAGCGGAGGCAGCAGCGGAACACAGGGCAATCTAGATTCACTGGCGCCGTCCATCTCGCCGAGCGGCAAGATCGTTTCTTTTACGTCATACGCTACCAACCTGATCATGGATGACACCAATTATTATTGCCATCTTTCTCTGGGCAGTCAGATCTACACCAACTGCCCGGATGTTTTCGTGCGCGACATCAGCGACCCGGATGACCCGCTGAACGGGGAAATCTGGCGCGCTTCACTTTCAGTGACGGGCGAACAGGGCGAACCCAGTCTGCCGAGCGGACAATCAAACCTGAACTCCGGCTTATCGCGGCTGAGCGGAGACGGGCAGTTTGTTTCCTTTGCCAGTCAGGCAGATTTCCGCGGTATTGGCGGCGGGCAGGCAACGTACCAGCAGGTCTATATGGCTGATCAAGGCATTCCGCCGGGCAATCCGCTGGTGCGTCCGAGTTCGGCGAATTTATATACGCCGCTCAACCAGTCAGCGGATGTAACCTTTACGGTCAAATTTCTGGGAACAGGAATGGACCTCACCGGTCAGCCTTCTATCAGTCTGACGGGTGCTGACGCGGCTTACTTCCAGATTCTCAACGATACCTGCTCAGGAGGGAATTTCCTGCAGCCCGGCAACCCCGACACCTGCACATTTGACGTACGCTTCACTCCAGCGACAAATGACCGCTCTGTGCGTAAAGCGCAGGTGGTCTTTCCTCTTGGATACCGTGATGCTGCCCATCAGCAGCTTGACCCGCGCGGGCGCATCTACATTTCTGTACGCGGGCATGTTGTCATCACCTTCCTGCCGCTGATCAGCCCGTAAGCGCTAAAGGCTTTTGAGCAGCGGAATCGCCGCAATCACCGCCAGGGCACGGTGGGAGCGGCGGTTTTTTTGCGCCAGCGTCAGCTCTGCCATGGTCAGCCCCAGATCGGGGAGCAGAAAGATCGGGTCATAACCAAACCCGCCGCTGCCGCGCGCTTCGGGGATAATCTCACCCGCACATCTGCCTTCAACAAAATGCAGGCTGCCCTGCCGGTCAGCCAGCGCCAGCGTGCAATGGAAAGCAGCCCGCCAGGGGCGCGGGTAGGGCTGCAAAGCAGCGATCAGACGGGCGCGGCGGCTGGCGCTGGTGGCATTCGGCGCGGGGTCGTAACGCGCCGAATGCAGTCCCGGCGCGCTGTCCAGCGCTTCCACTTCCAGCCCTGAATCATCCGCCAGTACGGGCAGACGGGCGGCATGATAATATGCCAGCGCCTTGCGGGCAGCATTTTCAGCGTACGTATCGCCATCTTCGGCAACCTCAAGCTGGATGCCCAGCATAGGGGGGTCGAGGGCGCGTATCCACGGAGCATGTTCAGCAAGCAGGCTGCGCAGCTCAATCAGCTTGTCAGGATTGGCGGTAGCAAGCAGCAAATCGGTCATCGCGTTCTTCACAGCCTTTGTCTCTGCCAGATGTTCATTCGGCATTCCACGATTGTCGGCTTAAACATCATACTCCATTATATATCAGGTTTCCAATTTGATTTGCTGCTGATTTTCGGGATAAAATATGTATTTTTATCATTTTAATCATATAAACTTGACTTGATAAAAACACTGTGCTATAATTTTCGTGTATTCAACGGTAATTACTGAACTTTCCATTGTCGTTACGGCACGTGAATCATTCGCGCTATCCACTTCGACTTAACGTTGGGTTTCTCGTTCATCAACCCATCGGAAGCAGCCGGGACATCCATTTTGAGTTTCCGGAACTCCATTTGCCCCCTGATCTGGACGTGACAGGCTTCAACGGCGTGGCGCGGATCAGCCGCACGCCGCAGGGTTTGCTGGTGCAGGGAGTATTTGAGGCTGGTATTCAGGCAGAATGCGTACGCTGCCTGGCAGAGTTTGTGCAACCACTGAAGATAACTTTCAGTGAGTTGTATGCTTTCAAGTACAAAAGCATCAGTGAGTCGGGACTGTTGCTGCCGGAAGATGGCAATATCAACCTGAGTCCACTGGTGCGGGAGTATCTGCTGTTGGAAGTGCCTATCAGCCCGCTGTGCCGCCCGGATTGCAAAGGGTTATGCGCAGTGTGCGGAGCGGATTTGAATGAAGCGCCTTGCGAGCATCAGGCGCGGATTGTGGTCGGTTCATAGCCTCTGACGAACCGTCAGAGCGAACACTGGAGAGGAGGGTGTCATTTGGCAAATCCAGGTCGGCGCAAACGCAGCGCTGAAATCCTGAGCATGCTGCTGGAAAAAGCAGACGTGCAGGGATACTTGACCACAGATGACCTGATGGAGGTCTATCCGGATGTCAGCAGCGATGCCGAGCGGCTGGAAGCTATCATGCTGGCGCTGCGCCGCCGCGGCGTGGAATTCATGGACGAGGGGGAAGAAAGCGAAGATAACCTGTCTCTGGAAGAAGAAACGCCTGACTTGGGGGACCTGGCTGCAATTTCCAGCGATGATATTATCGGTCTGTATCTTAAAGAAATGGCTCGCGTGCCGCTGCTCAGCGTGGAGGAGGAGATTGATCTGGCGCGCCGCGTGGAAGCCGGAAAACAAGCCCGTCATGAACTGCAACGCCTGAATGGACGCAACTCGGCGCGCCGCCGCGAGCTGGAGGAACTGGTGAACGACGGCATTCAGGCGCGCGAGCATTTAATTAAAGCCAATACCCGTCTGGTCGTCAGCGTAGCCAAGCGTTACATGGGGCGCGGTGTGCCTTTCCTCGACCTGATCCAGGAGGGCAATCTGGGACTGATGAAAGCAGTGGAAAAATACGAGTATCAGCGCGGCTTTCGCTTTTCCACCTATGCGACGTGGTGGATTCGCCAGACCATCACCCGCGCCATTGCCGATCAAGGGCGGACAATTCGCGTCCCGGTGCACATGGTGGACCGCATCCGCCAGCTTTACCGCACGGCGCACGAAATGGAGCAAAAGCTTGGACGCGAACCGACCAGCGAAGAGCTGGCATTGGCGCTCGGTTCCACCGCCAGCAAGATAGACTGGATGCGGCGCGTCTCCTGGCTGCCGCTCTCGCTGGAAAGTCCGGTGAACGGTGACGATGAAGAAGAAGCCGAGCTGGGCATGTTTGTTGAAGATACCCTCTCGCCTTCGCCAATGCAAAGCACATACACCCGCATGTTGTCAGAAAAACTGCGCGAGGTGCTGGAGACGCTGCCGCCGCGCGAGGCGCGCGTCCTCCGCCTGCGGTATGGGTTGGAGAACGGGCGCACGTACACGCTGGAAGAGGTGGGGCAAAAATTCGGGTTGACGAGGGAACGTATCCGCCAGATTGAAGGCAAAGCCATGCGCCGCCTGCGCCATCCCCGCCGCGCCCGTCAACTGCGCGAATATTTGTAAGCTCGGGCAAGAGACAAAGAGCTGCTCATTTTCTGCTGAAGATAACCGCCTTACGCATTGGCGTTCATTCTTCAATCCCATCAGGCCATTGCGAAACCAGACGCCACGCTTTGCCGTCAAAGTGAACGATGCCCTGCAGGGGCGTGATTGCCCAGGCATCCTGCTCATTCAAGATCAGCGGCGGCTGAAAGAAACCGCTGGCAACCGGGAACGCGTCCAGCGCCCAAGCGCCGCCCTGATAGCGTAAAACCACCCCATCCTCACTGCCGGCAAAGCCCAGCCCGCGCCCGTGAAAGGTCAGCAGGGTCAGGTCGCGGTCAGTCGGCGGCTGCACCTCGCTCCATTCCACGCCGTTGAAAAACAACAGTCTGCCCCCTCTGGCAGTTGCCCAAGCCTCGTTGCGGCTGATTGCGGCAACCTGAAGCAGGTCATCGGCGATCAGCGGTCGTACCGGCCGCCAGCCCGCGCTGTCAAAGATAAAAGCGCGCCCATTTTCGCCCACTGCCCAAGCTGTGCGGCAATCAAAAAAGTCCACATCACGCATTTCGCTTTGTTCCGGCGTCTTCAGCGGGTAACTGCGCCAGGCGTTAGCGGTATAGAGGACAACCGTGCTGCCGTTTGCGCCGCTCAGCCAGCCGCAAAAGTGTTCCGGCATGTGTAACTCTGCGGCGCTGGTGTAAGGCACGCTCGCCCGCTGCTGCCAGCGCAGCCCATCGTACTGCCACAATTCTGCCACCGCCTCGCCCGGCGTCACCGCCAGCAGCCAGGCGTTCTGCGCCGAAAAGGCGCGCAAGGCGCGAATAGTTGGTCGCCGGCTGGGATTTTCTTCAATGCGCCATTGACCCTCTGCCAAATGCAAGAGACGTATGCCAAAATCACCCGCGCCAGCCGCCACCACCCAGCCCTCAAACGGAGATACCATATCCACCGCCAACAGGTCATCTTTGAGCGGGCTATCCAGCCGCCGCCAGTCACTGCCGTCATAATGCAGGATGGTGCCCCGGCGGCCGACGATCCAGCCATCCTGCGGAGCGGTAAAATCCATTCCGGTAAACCAGTAGCGCGCCTCAAAGGAGATGGGCAGGTCCACCTCCAGTGGAGCAACATATTCCTGCCAGAGCGGATAAGCACGCCCCAGCGTCTCATCATAATCGCGCTGCGCCACGCTCAATGCCGGTACGAATGCCAGCGCAGCTTCCTCACCGCCCTCGCGGTAGGCGCGGCGCATCTGCGCTTGGACAAGTTCGAGGGCGGCTTTGCGCGCTGCCAGCTCAAGATGCAAATCTCGCAGCATTTCCGGAGGAGTCAGGTTGAGCATGGCTTGCGCGGTTGGGTTTTCCAGCATCTCGCGCAGGTAATACAACACGGCGCGGTCAGGCAATGCAGCCGCCGTACTGGTCAGCGCGGGCGTCAGAGTCGGCAGCGGCGGGGCGGGTGTTGCAGAGGGAGGGAGCAGCGTGGGCAAACTGGCTGCTGTTGGGGCGGATTGAACGGAGAACCCGCAGCCTGCTGCAAGCAGAAAAAAGAAAACCAACCCGAAGAACGGGCTGGCTTTTCTGGCAAGGATACAACTATCCTTCACCGTTTTGTCCATGCGAAGAAGCATTTCCCACGCTCTGCCAGCCAAAAGCGGCGCGCATTTGCGGCTGCAGTAAACGCAGCAAGAAAAACGCGCCAACCATTGTCAATAACGGAATGCCCATGAGCAACACCAGCGTTCCACACAGCGCAGCCACATAACCGCGGCGGTTTCGCAGCCGGATACCGCTCCCAGCCAGAAAGCAGATTCCCCCCAGCGCGCAAAGCAGCATAAAAAGCGGTTTTTTGTCCTCAATTCCGATCACGACAAGAACCAATGCCGCCAACGTGATCAGCATCCCCAGCAGTTCAAAAACAACTTGCATCCAGCCCAGTGTTTTTTGAACAGCCCAATCGTTCACTGCGCTGTCTGTGGCAGAGGCATGGGTTACAACTGGATGATTCTCTGACCTCATGTCACTCTCGTTCAATCTTTTCAACCCATTCAGTTTCAGCAATGGATACCAGATCGCCGGTTTGTAAATCGTAGGCATTGTACCGAAGAGGATTTTGAGGATCCTGTTGGATGACCATCGCAGCGATTTTGCGATAACGCTTTTGATCAGCGGTCTGAAACCGGTCGCCGATTTGCAAGCGCGCAAAGGGAATCAAACGAGGCCCGGGCAAAAGACGATAACCGCGCCGTGCCATCTCGCGCTTAAAGGCAGTAAGAAACCCATCGCGGCGATGCGTCCCGGCAAGTGAATCCAGCGCCAGATCGAACAATTGCGCCATGCTCATTGCGGCGCGCTCCGGCGTATCATCCGTCAGTTGATCAGCAATTGAACGCAAATCGAGGTCCATTTGCGCCTCCATTTCTGCACCCGTCCAGGATAAGCCGTCATACATAAGATTGTCCAATGATACAGCAAGAGTAATCAGGGTCTTACAGCAGCCTTTGATGAATGGATGATGCTGCGTAACAACAGGCGCTCAAATTGAGCTTCAGGGGTTCATTATCACAAAGGGTGAACCGTGTGTCAAGAGAGAAACGAGCTGCATACGCGCAATAGGTTATGTAAGAGTTGTATAAGAATTGCCTGCAATCGCTTGTCATTCTATATAATTATTGCTATAATGCACTGCGGAAAAAGAGCAAGGTTTGATGGAAAGAGGTGAAGTATGCCAATCTATACCTATCGGTGCGACAATTGTGGCGTACAGTTTGAAAAAACTCAAAAGTTCTCCGACCCGCCGCTGACCCGTTGTCCGGAATGTAATAAGAAATCATTGCGCAAGGTCTATACGCCGGTGGGGATTGTGTTCAAAGGTTCCGGCTTCTACGCCACGGATCATCGTTCACCCTCCGGTCAGACCAGCCGCTCCAGCAACAAAGAAAAAAGCGGTGAGGAGAAATCCTCTTCTTCTTCCGAAAGCAAAGACTGAAGCAACACTCATCCCGGCTTCACCCGCCCGGCAAACCCACGGCGGGCTTTTTTTATTCCACTATCCATCTGGTTGATGCAGACACTGCAGGCACTGTATAATAACAACCAGAGAGTTTGTAAACCAATTTCATTAAGGAAACTTCTTTATGAAACTCACTATCGCTTTGGCGCAAATGAACGCTCAACTGGGCGTGGTGCAAGCGAATCTTGAGAAGCACCTTGCGCTGGCAGGAGAAGCGCGGGCGCAAGGCGCTGACCTGATCATCTTCCCGGAACTCTCGCTGACCGGCTACGTCCTGCAAGACCTTACGCCAACCGTTGCCTGCCGTCCGCGTGCGGACGATCCTGTGTTTCGTCCATTGCTGGAAGCCAGCCGCCAGCTCGACCTGATGCTCGGTTTTGTGGAAGAGGACACCCGTAACCGCTTCTTCATCTCTGCCGCTTATCTCTCGGCAGGCGAGGTCTTGCATGTGCACCGCAAGGTCTATCTGCCTACGTATGGACTCTTTGATGAAGGGCGTTTCTTTGCCTGGGGCGATGCAGTGCGCGCCTTCGAGACGCGCTTCGGGCGGATGGGGATGTTGATTTGCGAGGATTTCTGGCACGCCTCACCGCCTTATCTGCTCTGGCTGGATGGGGCGGATGTCTTTCTCTTCCAGTCCGCTTCGCCGGGGCGCGGGCTAACCAGCGACGACCGGCTGGAAACCGCCCGCTGGGTAGATCACATCAACCGAGCCTATGCCAGCCTGTTCACCGCTTTTGTTGCTCATACCAACCGTGTAGGCTACGAAGATGGCTTGCATTTTTGGGGCGGGGCAGCAGTGTATGACCCGGATGGACGGGTGATTCTGCAGGCGCCTTACGATGAAGAAACGCTCACTCTGACCGAGCTAGACCTCAACCAGCTTCACCGCACGCGCGCCCGTCTGCCGATGCTGCGCGATGAGCGCACGGCGTTGGTGCTGCGCGAGATGCAGCGCATTTTGAGCAACGATAACCGTCAATCGGGACGCTAGAGGAATTGAACCATGCTAAAAAAAGAAGTGGATTTAAACATCCATGTCGAGCTGACCAAGCGTATTTTGACCGGCTTCATCCGCAGTGAAATCACCCGCATGGGCTTCCAGCGGGCAGTGGTGGGACTTTCAGGAGGAGTGGATTCGGCACTTTCCTGCACGCTGGCAGCCCTGGCGCTGGGAGCGGAGAACGTCCTGGCAGTGCGCATGCCCTACCGTACTTCTTCGTCCGAATCGCTCGAACATGCCCAAATGGTGATTGACCAGCTTGGCGTGCAAACGCTGACGGTGGAGATTACCCCAATGGTTGAGCCGCTCTTTGAGCGCTTTCCGGAGATGAACGCCATGCGCCGCGGCAACGTGATGGCGCGCCAGCGTATGATCATCCTCTATGACCAGTCGGCAGCTTTCAACGGGCTGGTGGTCGGCACAGGTAACAAAACCGAGATCCTGCTCGGCTATACCACGCTCTACGGCGACTCCGCCTGCGCGCTGAACCCGATTGGCGACCTCTATAAGACACAGGTGCGCCAGCTTGCGCGAGCGCTAGGCGTGCCGCCTGTGATTATCGAAAAACCGCCCACTGCCGACCTTTGGAAAGGACAAACGGATGAGGGTGAATTGGGCTACACCTACGCCGAAGTGGATAAACTGCTTTACTTGCTGGTGGATCAACGCTATACGCCGGTGGAATGCGTGGAAGCCGGGTTTGATGAAGGCTTTGTCCATTCAGTGGTGGAACGCGTGCGCCGCAACCAGTTCAAACGAGTCCTGCCGCCGATCGCCAAGCTCAGCAACCGCACGGTCGGCTACGATTTTCTCTACCTGCGCGATTGGGGAACATAAAACACGCAAGCAGACTTTTCATGCGCCCAATCACAGGATCACAACCCCTGACGGCACTGCAGAACGCTTTGTAACCTCTGGATTGCCTCCTGCTGCTGCGGACTGGGTTGGCTCTGGCTTTCCAGACGCTGCCAAAGGGCGCACAGGGCAGGTTCAAGATTTTCAGTCAGCGCAAGCGCCTGACGGCTGAACGTCTCCGCCGCCGGCCAGTTCCCCAGATGTCCATAAGCTTCCACAAATGGCAGCAATTCCACACCGTTTGGCGGCGCATAGCCTGCATTACCTGCTTCATCCCACAGGCGGATGACCTCCCGCCAATCGCCAAGCTGACGCGCCAGATCGGCTTTCTCAAAATAATAACACCAGTCATGCGGCGGTTCGCTGCCAAACAGCACCGAAGGCGGTTGATGCACATTGTCAGCAAGAATCTGCGCTGTGTTGGAAAGAGCAGAGAGCTTGCCTTCGTTATCAATCGGCGGCGCCAGCAGGTAAATTTCATCCAGGACGCGTAGACAGCCGCGCGCCGGGTTGAACGCCGCCACCACGCTCTGGCTGGTACTGCTCTTGAAGGTAAGATTGCGGAACTGATCTTCTATGGGCAGCCCTTGCTCATTGCCCGGCAGGCGTTTGCTGCCCAGCTCGCGCAAGCCGTTGATAAACCAGTACGACAGCTCATCGCCACGCTGTTCAGGAGCATAAATGACATTAAGCGCCAGACCCAACGAATACCCCGCCACATAATTCATTGGAATTGAAGGTCCAATGACGGCTGTTCCGGACTGAAGTGCCGGCGCACGCCAGCTCAACTGCCAGTAATAAGTGCGCTGCTGTTCCCAGTGAAGACGGAATTTATTGGCAAGCTGGATATGGTAAGCAGCAGAGAGACCTGCCAGCGCTGCCAGCACACAAAGCGTGGCTTTACGATTAAAGCCGCCGCCCAGCCAGTCCACCAGTGCCACAATGAGAATACTGGCGCCCAGCATCGGTGCCAGCGCAAAACGGTCAGACCATGCCCCGACGATTATCGAGCGGTCGGTCAGCCAGATGGGCAAGCCGCCGCAAAGGATACCCAGTGTGCCGAGCAGAACTGCCTGCCTCAGAAAAGGATCGGGGGACGGTGTTCCGACCATGCCCGTTGTTTCCACGCCTGTTGTTTCCGAGCGCGGGTGCAGCGCCCAGAAAAGCAGCACCGCCAGCAGTGCACCCACTCCCCAGGCAAAGAGGAAGCTTTTAGCCCGCAGATCAATCGTTTCAGGCAGGAAGGTATTTGTCCAGGCAAAAACGATTAAATGTAGAAAATCGCGCAAGGCAATTTGCACCAGTGAGATCAGCGCAGTGAAAGGCGTCTTGAACATTTGCAGGACAATGGAAGGCGTATTCGCTTCGGCGTGATAGCTGATTTGCGGAAAATAGACAAAACGCCAGATGGCAAAGACAACCAGCACCAGACCATACGGCAACCACAGACGCAGGACACGCCAGAGTCGGCTGCGAATTTTCCCATCACCTAAAGGTGCCAGCCACCACAGGATCAAGGGACGCAGCAGTTCCAGTCCGATGAAATACTCCATGCTCATCACGTGCAACAACGCCAGCAGCCAGGAAAGCGGCATCAGCCAGCGCAGCCGCTTTGGGCTGCGCATCGCCCAGATCATTGCCGCCAGCGAGAAGGTAAACAGAGCATAGGTGATAAAATGCGCACTATACGTGTAAGCAACCTGTTGCTGCAGGAAAGCAGGAGAAACCGCCAGCAACAACGCCATCCAGCGCGCCTGCCAGCGTGCGGAATGCCACAGCCCGCGCAACGCCAGATAAAAGCCGAGAACGCTCACCCAGCGCGCCGTCAGTGTCAGCAAGTGCGCGGCAAGCGGTGAATGTCCAACCAGATGCGTGACCAGCCAGTAAATCCACGCCACAAACGGGCGGTCGCTAAGAAAATGTTCCCAATACAGCCTGAAATTACCCGTTTGTGCCAGATAGACCATCTGCCAATCATCCCAGTAGAACCCCATACGGGTCATTTGCAAACCAAAGGCGGTCAGCAATGCCAGCCCAAGCAATGCCGCAAAGCCCGTCTCTCCCTCCAACCAGCGACGAAATTGTTTTATCATTGAACGCCCTTATCAAAAAATATCCATACGCCTATGGCGTGCATCGTAATTCAGAGCGGACTTCAGCCAACGCTGAGGTGCGCTGGGGGCTGTCGGATGTTTGCGTTTCCAACCGCTGCCACACAGCGCAAAAGAATGGCGGCAGTTTTGGCGAAGTATCCGCTGCGGTCAGCGTGCGCTGTACAGCCTCTTCCCATTTTCCAAGATGAGCGTCTGCTTCAATGAACGGCAGCCATTCTGCTCCGTTGCGCGGCGCGTAGCCTTTGGCAGCGGCTTCCTCTCCAAAACTGTGCACAGCCTGCCAGTCTTGAAACTGGCGCGCCAGGTCAGCTTTTTCATAGAAGTAGCACCAGTCATGCGGCGGTTCTGCGCCAAAGATGCGTTCCATCGTTTGCAGGTCAGCCGTCTGCCCGCTGCCAATGCGTTCAGGATGCGAAAGTCTGAACAACATCTGTTCCAGTTCGTCCACCGGATAGTCCGAAAGCGAAGGTGCGCCCTGATAAACCGGGTCCAACACACGCAAACAGCCGCGCGCTGCATTGAAATTGACTGCCAGACTTGCAGCAGTGTTGCTCGAAAACTCGATGTTGCGGATGCCATCCTTGACAGGTTCATCGGCGGTGACATTCATCAGCGCTTCCGCGCCCCACTTGCGCGAGGCATTAACAAACCAATAGTGCGGTTGCTGCGGGTCTTGCGGCAGGGCATACATCGTGTTGAGCGCAAAACTCAACGAATAATCGGCAACATAGCTGAATGGCAATTCCGGGGCAAGCAGTGCCGTGCCATGCTCCAACACAGGAACACGCCAGACCAGTTGCCAGAAATAGCTGCGCTGCTGCTCCCAGTGTAAATGAAATTTATAAATCGTGCGGGTATGGGCGGCGACCGCCAGCAGTAGAAACACGCTCAGGAAAATTGTTTTGCGCAACGGACGCTCGCCCAGCCATTCGACCACCCCCACCAAAAGCATCACCGCCCCAAACATCATTGCCAGACTGAAGCGGTCTGACCACATACCGACAATAACCTGACGATTGGTCAGCCAGACTGGCAGCCCGCCCAACAAAACACCCAGCACCCCCAGAGCGATACTCTGACGCAGGAACGGCAGGTTGTCAGCCAAAGAAGATGACTCTGCCATGGAATGTCCGGCGCCCCAAACACACAACACCGCCGCCAGCCCAACCGCCCAGCCCACCCAGGTCATGGTAGCATTGAGCAGCAGTGTATCAGGCGCAATCGTGTTCGTCCAGGCGAAAAGAGTGACCTGTACGAAGTCCTGCAGTGCAATTTGTGCCAGCCGCAGTACAGCCGTCAACGGCGCAATGCGCGCCTGTTCTAGGAGCTGAAGGGCGTTTGGGTCTTCGCCGGTCATCCACTGCGGATACCAGAAAAAGCGATACGCCAGAAACATCCCCAATACGACAAGGTACGGCAGCCAGCGCTTCAATACTTTGCCGGCAGTTTGGATGAATCTCTCGCCAGACTGACGCAAAACAATCCAGAGCAAAAAAGGGCGCAGCAACTCCAAACCAGCGAAGTATTCCATTGTCAGCAGGTGCAGCAGCGTCATGAACATCGCCGGCAGGGTGAACCGCCAGACAAGTCCGGGCTGTTTTGCCGCCCGCACCATCAGCGTCAGCGAGCCGGTAAACAGTGCATAGGTAATGAAATGTTGTGAATAAGCGACAGCAACCGGCTGCTGGGTGAAACCCGGATACACTGCCAGCAGCAGTCCCATCCACTGTACGGCGCGCACCTGTTCCCGCCAGATTCCGCGCATCGTCCAGACAAAGCCTAACACGCTCAGCCAGCGCACCAACAGTGTAAAGAGATGCCAGGGCAACGGCGAGATGCCCAGCACGGGCATAGTCAGGATGTAAGTCCAGGCGGAAAAAGGGCGGTCACTGAGGAAATAACGCCAATAAGCCGCTGGCTCGTCAAAACGGGAAAGATAAATTGCCTGCCAGTCATCCCAAAAAAACCCCAGACGCGGCATTTGCAAGCCATAAGCAAGCACCATCACTGCCAGCACCAGGAGCGGATAGAACCAGGGCTTTGACCGGATGGATTGCGGCCTTTTGGGTAAGCGGAGAATATCCACACGCGCCTCGAAGTCAGCTAAAATTATACTTGCTTTCAGATTAACTTTGTGCGGCTGCTTTATTTAACGGAGGTTACATGACTGGGACAGGAACGGGGTGGATCTTACTGGCTTTGGCGGTTTGGGGCGTGGTTCATTCGCTGCTAGCTTCGTTTTGGTTCAAAGGGATAGTCCGGCAAAAGTTTGAAAAGCTATACGAACGAGGATATCGTCTTTTCTTTAACGTCTTTGCGGCGCTCAGTTTTTTGCCGATCCTGGCGCTGGTAGTGTTGCTGCCGGACGCACCGATTTATACCATTCCCCTGCCCTGGTCACTGCTGACCCTTGGGGTGCAAGGGCTGGCGCTGGTCGGACTGACGTATGGCGTGTTCCAGACGGGAGCGATGAATTTTCTGGGGCTGGAGCAGCTTATGAATCCACAAGCAGCAAGTCAACCGCGCCCGCTGGTAACCAATGGATTGTACCGCTACGTGCGCCATCCGCTCTACTTTTTCGGGCTGTTGTTGGTCTGGCTGGTGCCGCGCATGAGCTGGAACTGGTTGGCGTTTTCCATTGGTGTAACGCTGTATCTGACCATCGGCACGCTTTTTGAGGAACGCAAGCTGCGACAGGAATTCGGGGAAGCCTATGAGCAATACCGCCGTCGGACGCCGATGCTCATCCCACGACTGAAACGCCCGCCACATATTGGCTTAAGGTAGCTATGCCGCTGCTCTGGCTATCGTTGTCTTTTTTGCTGGGGATAATGCTGTCGGATTTGCTGCCGGGATTTTCCTGGCAGCTCTGGCTGGGGCTGGTCGTTGCGTTTGTGCTTTTGGGGATTTTTGATCACCGTCTGCGCCGCTGGCTGACCTTTTTGGACATCTGGCGCAAATACAGTCCGCTGGCTTCAGGTGTTCTCCTGGCAGCAGTTGCCTTTGGTGGACTACGCTATCAGCTCGCTCAGCCAGGCGTTACGCCGGCAAATCTAGCCTGGTACAACGGACAAGGCTTTGTCCGCCTGAGCGGGATGGTGGAAGTGGCAGACACGCGCGAGAAGGTTACACTGCTGCAGATACAGGCGAAGACACTGACCTTGCTGAATGACCCTGCTGGGTATGAACTATCCGTGAAAGGACGTCTGCAAGTCATGTTGCCGCCAGGCAGTGAATGGCGTTATGGTGACGCCCTGGAGCTGACCGGCAGACTGGAAATTCCGCCGGAAAGCGAGGATTTTTCTTATCGGAAGTATCTGGCGCGGCACGGAGTGTATTCCTATATGGCATTCCCACGCGTCCGCTTGTTAGCCCATGACAGAGGCAGCCTGTTACTGGCAGGGATTTACGCTTTCCGGCAACAGGCTCACCGCGTGATCGGACAATTATTCGCCCAGCCGGAATCCGGACTGCTGGCAGGTATCCTGCTGGGCATTGAAAACGACATCCCCAAAGCCTTGCAGGATGCCTTCCGAGATACCGGCACCAGTCACATCATTGCCATTTCCGGTTTCAACATCAGCATTCTGGCAGGGCTGTTTGCTTTCTTCGCCGGACGGCTGTTCCCCAACCGTTGGGTCGCCTTGAGCGCAACGGTCATCGGCATCGCATTTTATACCGTGCTGGTCGGCGCGCAGGCTTCGGTGGTGCGGGCGGCGATCATGGGCAGTATGGGATTGCTGGGACGGCTGATCGGTCGGCAGCAGACAGGAGCAAACAGCCTGGCGTTCACTGCTGCGCTAATGACCCTGTTCAATCCACAATTGCCCTGGGATGTCAGCTTTCAACTTTCCTTCACAGCAACTTTAGGGTTGGTGTTATATGCCGAACCATTGCAGGAAGGATTGAACCGCCTGCTGGCGCAACGGATCGAGTCCAATCTGGCGCGGCGCATTTCGGCGCCGGTCAGCGAATATCTGCTGTTCACGCTGGCAGCGCAGATTACCACCTTGCCGGTGATTTTGTACCATTTCCGCCGTCTTTCGTTGACGGCGCTGGTAGCAAATCCTCTCATTTTACCGCCGCAGCCGCTCGTGATGATTCTGGGCGGGGCAGCAATGCTGGCAGGGATGATATTTCTTCCTCTAGGCAAATTGCTTGGGCTGCTTGCCTGGGCGCCGGTCACTTATACGGTCCGCATGGTGGAATGGCTGGCACGCATCCCGCAAGGAGCGCGCACACTGGGTGAATTTGGTTTTGGCTGGTTGCTTTTGTTTTATGCGATCCTGTTGGGTGTGACGCTTTGGCATCGCCCGTTATGGGCGGCTCGACACAAACTTGCACCCTGGGCGCTAACAGGCGGAGCGGGTTTGCTGGCGGTTGGCATTTGGTCGCTGGCGCTTTCTGCACCGGATGGCAGACTGCATCTCGCCGTGTTGAACGTCCCCGACGGTCCGGCAGTGCTGTTGGAATCACCTTCCGGCAGAACGGTCTTCATCGGCGGCAGTTCCAGCGCCAACGCGTTGGGCAGTGCGCTGGCACGCCGCCTGCCACTGCTGAGTCAGCACCTGGATGCTCTGGTGATCCCTTCTACAGCGGCGACTCCGATGAAGGCATTACCGGGGATCATCGAGCGTTTTTTGCCCCAGATAGTGCTGTGGTCGCAAGAGAAAGCAAGCAGTGCTTCAGCTTGCAATGTAGCACAGGCACTGGAGAAACAAAACATCACGGCCCAACGATTGCAAAACGGTCAGATACTTCAAGTGGACGAGCGGATCACATTACATGTTCTAAATGCCTCACCGAAAGGCGCAACCTTGCTGCTGGAGTATGGAGCATTTACCGCTTTGTTACTAGGAGAGCAGGAAACCGAAGCGCCACAGTGGGTCAGTGTCCTCATCCTGACGCAAAAGGACATGCCGGCGGATGAGCAAGCCCTGCCTGGAGCGCAGGTCGTCATCCATTGCGCTGCGGTAAAAGGGACAGAAGCGCCCAATCGTGTGACGTGTTCACCTGCCGGCTGGGTGGAGGTTATCACGGATGGACGTCAGATGTGGGTCAGTCGGGGAGAGTAAAGGAAAATGGGAGTAAAACTGCTCTTAACTGGCACTCCAGGCTGCGGGAAAACCACTCTGCTGCGCAAAGTGCTGGCGCAATTGCCGGCGGAGACAGCCGGCGGCTTTTACACTCAAGAGATACGCACCGATTCCGGGCGCGTTGGGTTTGAAATTCTCACCCTCTCCGGCCGGTGGACAACACTGGCGCATGTGAATTTGAAAAGCAGCCGGCGGGTCGGCAGATATGGCGTGAACTTGAACGCAGTGGATGAAGTGGCGGTGCCGGCACTACTGGAAGCCCAACAGATGGGACGTTTGGTCGTCATAGATGAAATCGGTCCGATGGAAACATTTTCGAGGCGTTTCTGTCAGACAGTGGAGGCAGTTTTGTGCAGCCCGGCAGCAGTGTTCGGTACAGTTGTTCTGCGCCCGACACCTTTCGGTGACCGTGTAAAGGCACTGCCGGGAGTGAGGTTCATTCAGGTGACCCCGCATAACCGGGATGAGTTGATGGAAGAAATTGTGCGCCTGCTTTTGGGGTAAAATGAGCTGCGGAGGAACGTTCGCAGATGACCGGTCATAGTCTTCCTTTGGGTAAATTGCCGGCAGAGATGCTGGCAGAGATGCTCGCAGGTGCGCCGCAGGACGACGAGCGGGTACTGTTGGGACCGGGTATCGGACTGGATTGCGCAGTGGTCTCGCCTTCAAGCGATTTGCTGGTGTTCAAATCCGACCCGATCACCTTCGCCACCGATAACATTGGCTGGTACGGCGTTCAGGTTGCTGCCAACGATATTGTTACTACCGGCGCAATACCACGCTGGTATCTGGTGACATTACTGCTGCCGGAAGGAGCGACGGACGCTGCGCTGGTGGAAGCCATCCGCCAGCAGCTATTCGACGCCTGTCGTCAACAAGGCGTTTCATTGATTGGCGGTCATACAGAAATCACTTACGGGCTGACCCGCCCGATTTTGATGGGAACAATGATCGGCGAGGTGCCGCCAGAGCGTTTGATAACGCCGCGCGGCGCTCGCCCGGGCGACGTTCTCCTGCTGACGAAAGGCGTACCCATTGAAGCGACGGCGTTGCTGGCGCGCGAAGTTCCTGATCGGTTGAAAGGCATTCTGAGCGAAGCAGAGCTGCAAGAAGCGGCAGCGTTTCTGCATTCTCCCGGCATCAGTGTTGTCCGCGAGGCACAGATTGCCATGCGTGCAGGACGGGTTACCGCCATGCACGATCCGACCGAGGGCGGGCTGGCAGGCGCGCTCTGGGAACTGGCACAGGCAGCCGGGTGTTCATTGCGGGTGGATGTTACGGCTGTGCCGGTGCCGCCGCTTTCCAGAAGAATTTGCGCCGCGCTTGGATTGAACCCGCTTAGCGCCATTGCCTCCGGTGCACTGCTTATGACAGTCGCCGCAGAAGATGCTTGCATTATTCAAAAAGCCTTGCAGAATGAAGGTATTGCCTGCGCCCAGATTGGTTATGTGGAGAAAGGCGAAACGGCTGTTTTTACCACAGAGGGGATAAAACTGGCGCGTCCAGAACGGGATGAGATTGCCAGAGTCTTTGAGACTAACTGAAGATTTCGCGGTTGGTTTCAGGGGCTGCGCGCAACAACGCATGGCGGGTTCTGGCGGTTTCTTCCTCGCTCTCCATCTCCCCCACCAGGAAGGCGGTCGCCTGTCCCATTTCATCGTTCATCACAATGCGCAAGTAACTTTCAGGACGGTAATCGCTCACCCGAATGACCCGCAGACATTCAGCAAGCTTCTCGTCCACTTCGATAAACTCGCGAGTGTGGCTGGGTGTGCGATAGAAAAATTTGTAATTAAAGACAGTGGCGGAATCGTCCAGATAAACCGCCAACGGATAAATCTGCGCCTCCAACAGGTCTTGAAAGAAGTGTGTGCCAAGCGAAGGCTCCGGCTCCGGACCAATCCCCTTGCCCGCCAGCTCAACCAGCGCTTTGGCGTTGTAAATATCTCCGTAGTCAATCGGCACACCCAAATCGGTATTTGAACTACCCCAGCGTCCCGGACCGACACAGATGAAGAGTTTATCGCTCAATACAGCATTCAGGTGACCGATAGCGCGCGCCAGTTCATAACGATCATTCAGGGTGGGCAGACTGAAATAGGCTTCCGGTGAGATGAAAACCACATAATCCACACGCCGGACGTATCCCTGCGGGACAACAAAATGGGTAATAAAGACGATGTCATCCTGCCTCAAATCGGTCGGCAGCGGTTCCTGCTCAGTATCCAGCAGGTGGCTTTGAGGACGGCATTGCAGAATGTTAATGCAGATAGAGGGTTGACCGCTTTGTAAATTGTTCAAGTGCAAGGTAAATTCCACGTCTACCGGCGTACGATAACAGCGCTCCAGAGTTTGCAAAATATTGCGCATCTGCTCAGCAAACGGCGTGCGGCGCAGCAATTCCTCAAAGGTCAAGACCAGCTTGCTGGGATCGCCATCCATTACGGAACTGCGCAACGAGACGAAGTAACCATCTTCATCCAGTTGTGCCAGATAACGCAAAGGCGGATAACGTGCATTCAAAACATCGTGAACGGGCAGCGTTTTGAACCGGTTATCCTGCAGGTCTATGACATCTACAAATTGCTGTGAATAACGGCGAATGGCTTTGGGATTCGTCGAAGGGCGCAAAGTGGGATGGCTGAGCGCAATCAAACGCGGGTAATCGTTACCAACGCGATCCACTGCGCGGGTTCCCAGCCCCCAAACCAGACGAACAAAGCCGTCCTCGCGGCGAATTTGCGGTGTCCAGCGGAACAGATTACGGCTAAAAGCCACACCGGCAGCATGGGGTAAATAGTAGTGCTTGAATTGCTCACCCTGAACCACCTGAAGCAAAACCGCCATACGCTCGTCATAATCCTGCAGCCCGTGATGGCGGCGGTAGAGCAAGGCGTTGGGGTTGAGCGTGGAGGCAAAGACGCGGGCAATAGCTTTTTGCAAATCGGTCAGGTTTTGCTGGGGTGTTCCCTGATTGGGCAGGAAGATGCTTTCGTATTTACCGGCGAAAGCTGTGCCAAAGTTATCCTCCAGCAAACTGGATGAGCGGACAATGAGCGGCTTCTTGCCAACGATTTCCAGTATTTCCCTGAAGCGTTCGACAATATCGCGCGGAAATTCGCCGTTCTCAAAATCTCTGACGATTTCCGGATATTCCTGGCGCATTTGCGCTTCGCTTTTATACTTTTGGTCGTTCCAATGCACCAGGTTATTGATCTCCATGTAGGTATAAAATTCATCCGAAGCGATATAATAAGATTCGGTGGGGGCAATGCAGGCATCCAACAACCCCTGCGCCTCCTTTTGGATGATGCGCAATGCCAACAGCATCCCGGCTGCCTTGCCGCCAATACGTCCACCACCGATTTTGCGGCGCAGGATTTCCGCAAGATCGGAGACAGTGAAATATTCTTTAGCGATATTGATGTAACGTAACTGGTCACTGATCAGCGTGCGAATCAGCACCACTTTCGCCTCTTGCAAGCGCGGTTCGTATTGAGCGCGTTCCTGTGGCGGCATGCGCTCGATGGTCATTGCCTGTTCCAGCACCAGATCCACAGGCACCAGTTCTGGATTAAGGGAGAGCAACATTTCCTGCGCCTGCGCGCCGCGTTCGTTGAGCACTTGATCAAGGATACGTTCAAATTGTTCGTAGGGAAAGTGTTCACTAAAGATAAGATCGGTCAGATAATCGCGTACGTTTGCCAAACGCGTTTCCCAGATATGCCATTCTTCCTCGTAAGGATTGGCCAACCCCTCGCGATGCTGCGAAGCGATTGCCAGCTCACGTACATCGTTCTCAAACAAACGCGGGTTGACAATGCCGCGCAAAAAAAGCTCATTACGCATTTCCTGGCGGACGCGGCTGGCAAGGATAGGATATTGCGCCAGAGTCTGGTAAATGCTGAGCAGTCGTTCTTTAACAACCGGTAAATCGCTCATCTCATGCCGCGTATCGGCGGCTATCAGCCAAGGTGCATGGGCATAATCAGGTGAACATAGTTGTCATCCCCTGCCGGCTTAATCATAGCAGGCGTATTGTTGGCATTTGTCTGTAGAACAACCGAAGGGGTCTTGATCACTTCCAATACCTCGCGCAGGAAGCGCACATTGAAGGCAATAACCAGTCCGGGGCCGTCAACGGTTGCTTCAACCGAGTTTTCGCTGAAGCCAGTTTCTTCAGATTGAGCGGTGATCTCTACTTTACCCGGTTGAGCCTCGCCAGGCAATATATTCAACCGTACCACGTAATTGCCATCACGGGCAATAATTTCCGCCTGACGGCAGGCTTTCAGGAAAGCGGCGGTAGTCAGGGTAGTTCTGGTCTTAAAATCGCGCGGAATGATGGCTTTGTAATCCGGGAAGTTTCCCTCAATCAATAGAGAAGACAGCTCGGCATCTTTCATGTGAAAGATAACCTGTCCGCGGCCAGAGGGGACGCTCATTGTCATCACCTGTTCGCCATCGGTGGCAATGCGCGCCAGTTCCTGCAATGCCCGTGCCGGGATCACTGCCCGAATGGGAGCAGACAACGGCTCAGAGAGGGCGGCTTTGCGCACAGAGATGCGGAAGCCGTCAGTTGCCGCGAGGGTAACTTCGTTATCGGCTGCGGTCATCAGCACGCCCTGTAGAACCGGGCGGGCTTCATCGGTGGAGGCAGCAAAAGCAACCTGCTGAATCATTTCCTTGAAATTTGCAACGTTCAGGGGAACTCCCTCCTGCGGCGCAGCAACTGGCATTGGGGGAAATTCCTGGGCGTCAATGCCTTTGATGTCCGTATTGGACATACCGCAGCGCACGTTCAGGGAATGCGTACTAGCATTCAAATCGAGGCGAACAGTATCATCAGGCAACTGGTTAACCAAATCGGAGAAGGTGCGCGCCGGGACGGTGATGGCGCCTTGTTCGGTGATTTGTGCGCCGATCCAGCAAGTGATACCCATTTCCAGATTGGTTGCTGAAAGACGCAGCCGTCCATCATCCGTAGCAACCAGCACGTTCGCCAGCACCGGCAGTGTACTGCGCGGCGAAACCGCCCGCGCGACCATACTTAAGCCATGCGCTAATTGTTGTTGCGAAACAGATACCTTCATGGTCACCTCGATTGGGGAAGATTTCGTTGTTATAATTATACATTATCCCAATATGTTTGCGGTATTGTGGGGGAGTGGCTAAATACTGGGTTAGACAAACTGAAAGACATGAGTAGGGTAGTTGGGGGAACGCTGCTTATGCAACTGGCGCCGATTGAAGCCGTACATGAAAAGCTTGAGAGCAGCTTTCAAGACTTGTGG
>Ga0209162_1000803_pt1 | contig 32993 bp, 27 predicted proteins | sample YNPNPMetaG_FD_187121 | JGI IMG/M metagenome (GOLD analysis project Ga0209162, IMG submission 187121) | Anoxygenic and chlorotrophic microbial mat microbial communities from Yellowstone National Park, USA - YNP NP MetaG (SPAdes) (version 2) ...
TAGCTTGACATTGTTAAATTAACATAAATGGCAACAAAGGTGGACCTCACCCCATCCCCCAACCCCCTTCCCCTCTCCGCGGCGGAGAGGGGAAGGGGGCCAGGGGGTAGGGGTGAGGTCAAATCTAACAATGTCAAGTTACGAAAAATGTAGATTAGTGGTTTTCAGACAGGCTCTGAGGCGCGGTAAACGAATACGCTGAAACTGTAACCTATGCCGGAGCATTCATTGCAGCAACCGTACACGCCCGACCTGGTCGAGGCGCAACTGAAAAAAGCCGGTTTCTGGCGCGCTGCCCGGCGCGTGTTGCAGGTTCTGGGCCTGCTGCTGACCGGCCTCTGGTTCCGCTGGCTCGACCGGCAGCGGTGGAGCTATCGCCGTGGCGAGACGATCGAGGAGCGACAGCGCCGCCGTGCCGAATGGCTGCGCGACCGGCTGGTTGCCCTGGGGCCGGCCTTCGTCAAGGTTGGACAGGCGTTGGGTACCCGGCCCGACCTGCTGCCCCTGGTCTATGTCGAGACGCTGGCTGCCCTGTACGACCGGCTGCCCCCCTTCCCCAGCCAGGTGGCCCGGGCCTGCATCGAGGCAGAGCTGGGCTGGAAACCGGAAACCCTCTTTGCGCAATTTGACCCCGAACCGTTTGCCGCTGCCAGCCTGGGGCAGGTCCACCGCGCCGTCACCCACGAGGGGGATCAGGTGGCGGTCAAAGTGCAGCGGCCCGACCTGGTGGGCGCCATCAGCCTGGACCTGGCGCTGCTGCGCCGCCTGGCCGCCTTCATCGAGCGTGTTCCCTGGCTGGGTCGGGGCCGGCCCTGGGTCTCCCTGGTGGATGAGTTTGGGGCCAAACTGTTCGAGGAGCTGGATTATCTCCACGAGGCGCACCTGACAGAGCGCTTCCGGGCCAATATCGCCCCCCTGCCCGGCCTCTATGCGCCCCGCGTCTATTGGGAATACACCAGCCGCCGCGTGCTGACCACCGAGTATATCGCCGGCATCCGGGTTACGGACAAAGAGGAGTTGCAGGCCGCCGGCGTGGACCTGCGCGTCCTGTTGGACCGGGGGGTGCGGGCCAACCTGCAGCAACTGTTCGAGCAGGGCCTGTTCCACGCCGATCCCCACCCCGGCAACCTGCTGGTCCGCCCGGCCGATGGCAGCCTGGTCTTTCTGGATTTCGGCATGATGGGCCTCATCCGCCCCGAACAAAAGCGGCGCATCCTGGAGATCTTTGTGGATGTCATCAATCGCCGGCCGGAGAACCTGCGGGAGAACCTGATCGCCCTGGGCTGCCTGCGGCCCGATGCCCGCTGGGAGGAGTTGATGCCCCAGGCCAACCTCCTGTTCCAGGCCCTTTTCGGCGACGCCGGGGGCCGTCACACCTTCCAGCAGGTCACCCACAGCTTTGCCCCCCTGATCTATGAATACGAGTTCCGCATCCCATTGGACCTGGCCCTGATCGCCCGGGCGGTCATGACGCTGGAGGGGATCGGCCACCAACTGGACCCCGAGTTCGACATCTGGAGGGTGTCAGCCCCTTATGCCGCGCGGCTGATGCTCACCTTCCCCGATGCGGGCCTGCGCCAGCGGCTGTTGGCCGAACTGCTGACCGACGACGGCCGGCTGAACTGGCCGCGGCTGGGGCAACTGGCGGCGCTGGCCGCTCACGACACCCCCTTCCACCTGGAGACCGAGGGGCTGGCCACGCCGGCTTTGGAGCTGCTCCTTTCACCGGAGGGGGCAGCCCTGCGCCGGGCGTTGGTGGCCGAACTGCTGCACAACCCCCAGGCAGCAGCCGATCACCTGACCGGGTTGAGCCGGCTGCTCACCGCCGACCGCACGCTGCCCGGACGGGCCATCCTCGACCGGCTGGTGGCCTTTCTCTTTTCGCCAGAAGGGGAGGAGACGCGGGCTCAACTGGCTGCCGGACTGCGCTCCAACGGCAACGGCCATGTGGACCTGGTCCGCCTGCTGGACCTGGCCGGGTTGATGGGCCGCCTGCACCCCGACTTTCGGGTCAGCACCCTGCTCCGCGCCCTGGGCGGCTACCTGTGGTCCGAAGAGGGAAAGCCGGTGCGCAAGGAACTGTTGCTGGCCGGAGCGGGGTGGGTGATCGGGGGGCTGGCCGGCCGGCTTAACCGCCTGGCCCGGCCTGCACCTCACCCCACCCCGGCCCACACCTGGTAGTGCTACACCTGCTCCTCTTCCCTGACCAGCTCCTTGCCGGTCAGGGCCATGAACACCTCTTCCAGCGTCGCTTCGTGGCCGTTTTGGGGTGAAACGAGCCTCTTCAGCCCGGCCGGCGTGTCCAGGGCGACGACCCGCCCCTCGTCCAGAATGGCGATGCGGTCGCACAACATCTCCGCCTCGTACATGTCGTGGGTCGTCAGCACAATGGTGGCGTCGTGCGTGTCCCGCAGCTCCCGGACAAAGGCCTGCACCTCCCGTTTGGAGCGGGGGTCCAGCCCGGTCGTCGGCTCGTCCAGCAGCAGCAGGATCGGCTGCGTCAGGAAAGCGCGGGCGATGGCCACCTTCTGCTGCATCCCGCGCGACATCTCCTCCAGCGGCTCCAGGATCTCTTTGTCCTTGAGCCCCAACCGGTGCAGGATGTCAAACGCCTGCCGACGCGCTTCCCGTCCCGAAAGACCGTACAGCCGGGCGGCGTACATCAGGTTCTCGATGCTCGACAGTTTTTTGAAAAACGCTGCCTCCACCGACACACGGTTGATCAACCGCTTGACTTCCATCTCCTGGCGGGTCACGTCCAGGCCAAAGATCTGGATCTGCCCCTCATCGGGCACCAGCAGGGTGGCGATGAGGCGGATCAGCGTGCTCTTGCCGGAGCCGTTGGGCCCCAGGATGCCAAAGATCTCGTTGCGATGCACTTCCAGACTGATGTTGTTGACCGCCAGCACCCGCTTCGAGTGGCCGTTGCCCTCACCACGGCCATCTTCTTTGCGGCGTCGCCACCGGCTCAGCAGCGAGCCGGCCCCGCCAGAACTGAAGGACTTGGTCACCTGCCGGATCAACAGAGCCGTCCCGTTTTCGATCATGTTCCCGCTCATCTTCTCCTCCATGCATCAAGGTCACAAAAAAGCTGTGGACACCGATGGCCCACAGCTTTTGGCCCGCCCCAGGCGGGAGAGATCGGAGAAAAGGAAAAGCCGTGGGCACCGGTCGCAGCCGCCCACGGCTAGATTATGTCAATCTATGTCAGGGCGCACTACGACCTCGCAAGGCGAACAGGCTGACGCTTTTGCGCCGGATGCGAATCATCCTGAAAGTGATGCCCATGTGCACCCTGTCTTCCATTCCTTTCCAGAAATTATGCATAGTATAGCACATCCCACCAGGGGTGTCAAAAACCGATCGGGCGTTAGCGGCTGCCGAAGAACAGGTCCCACCACACCTGGCGGACCGCCTGCGCTTCTCCGGCCTCCTGCGACACCTCCTGCCCGGTCGTTGCTCCCTCGGCCGGCGGGGCGATGACCATCACCGGCACTTCGTCGGGCCTGCTCCACAACTGCTCCCGCGCCCAGGCTTCGGCTGCCTGGGGAGATTGGGCGTAGATCAGCTCTTCCTCCAGGGCTGCTTTTTCCTGCCGGGCGGACTCGATCTGTTGCTCGATCCGCTTCAGTTCCTGCCGGCGCTGATAGCTGACACCGACCTGCCGCCCAAAGTTCACCACCAGGTAGAGGATCAGGATCCCTCCCAGGATCAACAGCAGGTGGCTGAAGGGCAACGCCAGGCGAGCTTTTTCCCCGGCCATGAATGCCTCCGAGTAACTATCTCGACAATGTTAGATTTGACCTCACCCCTACCCCCTGGCCCCCTTCCCCTCTCCGCGGCAGAGAGGGGAAGGGGGTTGGGGGATGGGGTGAGGTCCGCCTTGACCGCCATTTACGTTAATTTAACATTGTCGAGCTATTCAGGCGCTGACTGAAGTCAGCCTTCCTGGGCCTGCAGCCGATGGTCGGCCTTCGCCGACCTCAGAGTGTCGGCGAAGGCCGACACCCGGCACAAAGTGCCCAGGAGGACGATTTCAATCGCGCGACTGAAGTCAGCCTTCCTGGGCCTGCGGCCGATGGTCGGCGAAGGCCGACACCCGGCACAAAGTGCCCAGGAGGACGATTTCAATCGGCTGATAGGTACACCTCCGATAAAAAGGGCCAGGCACTTCTTACGTGCCTGGCACCCTCTGGTGCCGAAGGTGGGAGTTGAACCCACATGGGCGTACACCCACTGCGCCCTGAACGCAGCGCGTCTGCCAGTTCCGCCACTTCGGCACGCATTGTTATTCTACCACCATTATGGCGCTTTGTCAAACCCGGCTGTCTCTCTGATCACAACTTCGCTGGTCTCGATATACCAATCCCGGATATTCCGAAAGCGGTCGCTGGTACGCAGCAGAGGGGGGAGCTGCACCTGCCGCACCCGGGCATCCACGGCATAGGTGTAGATCGGATAGTACAGCAGCAGGGAGGGTACCTCTTCGGCAAAGATCTGCTGGAACGAATGGTATAGCGCGGTGCGCTGTCTGGGATCGGGGGTGGAGCGGCCTTGCTCCATCGCCAGGTCGGCCTGTTCGTTGGCCCACCCGGAAAAGTTCTGACCTGATTCGCCCGCCTGGGTGGAATGCCACAGGGGATAGGGATCGGGGTCGGCTGCCAGGCCGATCTCGATCAGCACGGCGTCAAAATCGCGTCGCCGGATCAGGTCGGGCAGCCGGCTGCTGCCGACCGGACGCACCTGGGCCTCTACCCCCACTGCCAGCCACTGCCGGGCGATCTCTTCGGCCATCTGGACCATGAGCGGATCGTCGCCGGTCAGCAGGCTGAAACGCAACGACACTCCCTCCCGGTCGCGGATACGGTCGGCGTTGGAGTCCTGCCAGCCGCTGGCATCCAGCAGTCCGATCGCCCGTTCCGGATCGTAGAGATAACGCCGCACCGAAGGGTCATAAGCCCAGGTGATCGGCAGGATGGGGCTATCGGCGACCAGCCCCTGCCCGGCGAGCACCCGGTCAATCAACGCCGGGCGGTCGAGGGCGTAAAGCAGGGCCTGGCGGACCTCCTTGACTTTGAAAAAGGGGACTGTTTCACGGGTCAGGTTCAGGTAGACCAGGCCATAGCCCGCCGACTGAGCCGAGTAGAGTTGCAGATCGGGGAAGCGGGTCAGGTCCGCGAGGGGCTGTGAACGGTCGGGGTGGAAGCCCTGGATCTCCCCCCGTTCGTAGGCCAGCAGCAGGTCCTCTTTGTTGTCAAAAAACCGGAACTCCAACCGCTCCAGGTAGGGCCTGGGTCCCCAGTAGTTGGGGTTGGCGACCAACACCACCCGGTCGGGCAAAACAGTTTCAACCCTGAACATCCCGGTCCCCACGGGATGGCGCTTTGAAAAGTCGTGCGTCGGCAGGTCGGCGGCAGGCACATCGCTGAGCAGGTGAGCAGGCAGCAGGCCGATGGTGGTGTATTGGAGGAAGGAGGGAAAAGGCTCTGCCAGAGTAAAGCGGACGGTATAATCGTCCACCCGTTCCGCCGTCACGGTACGCCACAGCTCATGCAGACCCACATCCCCCTGGTAGTTGGGGTCTTGCATGGCCTGGACCGTGAACAGGACATCGTAGGCGGTAAAGGGGACGCCATCCTGCCAGGTCACTCCCTGCCGCAAGGAAAACAGATAGACCTTGCCGTCCTCCGAAACGTCCCAGTCCACAGCCAGCGAGGTCGTGACCTGCCCCGTTTCGTCCAGCGTGGTCAGGCCGTCAAAGACCAGAGCGCACAGGTCCTGGTCCACCGGGTTGGCCCGAACCAGGCTGGGGGCCAGGATCGGGTTGATCGTCTTTGAATAGCCGAGGACCCCTTCAGTATAGGTGCCGCCGGGAGCCGGGACCTCCTCGATGATGACCTCGGGGACCAGGTGCGTGAGGATGATAAAGACCAGGACGATGCCCAGCAAGGCCAGGATGGTCTGCCACACGACGTGACGGGCCACATCTCCCTCTTCGGGGTGTGAGGTGGACGCCTGTCACCCGGTTCCGTCAGGCGACGAGGACGCTGACGACCGAGATGAGGAAAAAGATCACGGCCAGGCCGATGGTCACGTTGAACAGCACCTTTTCTACGCCGCGACGGGTGCGATACACTCCTGCTCCTTCGCCCCCAAAGATGCCCCCCAACCCCCCTTCGCCTTTGGCCTGCACCAGGATCACGGCGATCAGCGCCAGCGAGATAATGATCTGAATGATCTGGATATACGGCAAGAACCCTTCCACTATTCCCTCCGAACCGAGCTCTTGAACTCATCGCTTCCTGTCGAGCGAAAACACAAAAATTATACCACGGTCTGCCCCTCGTGGCAAATGGGCCGCCAGGCTGCGGAGGAATCAGGCTTCAGCGGTCTCTGCGGTGCGGGCCGGGACTTATCAGCAGTCCCCAAAGGCCGGTGCGGGAATTTTGCACCGGAAGCCATTTTGTGCTATACTGGAAATACAGGACGTTTCCGTCCGATCTTGCGGGGTGAAGCGTTGGTCAATTGTTCTCATTCCTCCAGGCCGGCGTTCCGACGTCCTCCGGACGGTCGGCTGTCATCACCGGCCCGGGGCTGTTGTCGGGCGACGGTCTGGGTTGTAGAGGGGAAAGGAGGTGAGGCCAGGTAGAAATGGATCGCTTTTGAGCCCGCACGGCTTCACAACCCGGCCAGGCCGGGTCCAGGAGACACGGGCGGTCAGATGGCCCATCTATCCCAAGCAAGGAAGGAGAGAGAAACCATGAGGCGCAGCGATCTGTTCAGGTTCATTGCCCTGCTGTTGATCGGGGCGTTTCTCGTCGGGGCCTGTGGCCCGGCCACAGCCAAAACCATCAAGATCGGCGTCAATGCCCCTCTCACCGGCGACATCCCCAAGGTGGGTGAGGGCACCAAGTATGCGGCTGAGATGTGGCTGGAGGATATCGGCGGTGAGCTGGAGGTGGGTGGCAAAAAGTACAAGGTCGAACTGGTCATCGAGGACAACGAGTCCAAGGCCGAATCGGCTGTGGCTGCTGCCACCAAACTGATCACCCAGGATGAAGTGTTGATCATGATCGGCCCCCAGGCTTCCAAGCAGGCGGTGCCGGCCGGCGGCAAAGCCAACGAGCTGGAGACCCCCATGATCAGCCCCTGGTCCACCAACCCCAACACCACCCTGAACCGCCCCTGGGTCTTCCGCGCCTGCTTCCTGGATCCATTCCAGGGGCCGGTGGTGGCCAACTTTGTCACTGAGGAGTTTGGCTTCACCAAGGCCGGTGTGCTGTACGACATCGGCAGCGACTATCCCAAGGGCCTGGCCGAGTTCTTCAAGCAGGCCTGGGAAAAGTTGCATGGAGCCGGCTCGGTGGTGGCCTACGAGAGCTTTAGCACCGGTGACGTGGATTTCAGCGCCCAGTTGACCAAAATCAAGGACTCGGGGGCCGAGTTCCTCTTTACACCGCAGTATTACAACGAAGTGGCGCTGATCGTCAAGCAGGCCCATCAACTGGGGTGGGACAAGCCGATCGTCGGCAGCGATAGCTGGGGTTCGGCGGAGTTGATGAACCTGTGCGGCGATGACTGCAAGGGTCTGTTCTTCAGCACCCACTATGCCGCTGCCGGGGCCACGGGGGCGACCAAGGAGTTCATTGACCGCTACAAAGCCAAATATGGCTATGTGCCCGACGATGTGGGCGCTCTGACCTGGGACGCGATGCGCATCGCCCAGAAGGCCATCCAGAACTGCGGCAAGATCACCGGCGACATCAAGGCCGACCGCAAGTGCGTGCGCGACGCGCTGGCCAAGATCAAGGACTTTGACGGCATCACCGGCAAGATGACCTTCACCGAGGAAGGGGATCCGATCAAGTGTGCCGTCATTGTCAAGATCAGCGACTCGGGCGAGTTCGAGTTCTATAAACAGGCCTGTCCATAGCAGGACGAGGCTCTGCCGGACCCATTGCCAGGGGGCGGGTCGGGGTTCCAGGCCCTGACCCGCCCCCGTAGAATAGGAGGAGCAAAGACAATGTCCTTTTTCCTGCAGCAGGTGGTCAACGCCCTGCAATTGGGCAGCGTCTATGCGTTGATCGCGGTGGGCTATTCGATGGTCTATGGGGTGTTGATGCTTTTTAACTTTGCCCACGGCGATGTTTTTATGGTAGGCGCTTATCTCTCTTTCTTCATCTCCACCGGCCTGTTGGCCTTGGGGACGATGGGCGTGATCGCCTTACCCTCAGGCGTCATGTTGGGCCTGGTTCTGGTGCTGACCCTTCTCATCGCCATGTTTTTGAACTCCTTTGTGGGGATGGCTGTGGAGCGGATCGGCTACCGCCCGCTGCGGGAGGCGCCCCGTGCCTCGGCGGCCATCACCGGCCTGATGATCGGCATCATTCTGGAGACGGGCAATCTGATCCTGCTGGGGGCTCAGCGGCGCAAGTTCTCCGACGATCTGATTTCGATCGGGGCCCAACCCTTTCAGCTTGCCGGGGCGAGCATCACCCCCAAGACGATCGGGATCGTGCTTGTGTCCATCCTGCTCATGCTCATCCTGCACCTTTTTGTGCGCCGCAGCCGGTGGGGGATGGCCATGCGGGCTATGGCCTACGATTATGTGGTCGTGCCGTTGATGGGGGTCCCGATCAACACCATCGCCCTGCTGACCTTTGGCCTCGGTTCGGCCCTGGCCGCTGCCGGCGGCATCTCCTACGGCCTGGCCTACATCGTCCTCGACCCCTATATGGGGGTGCGCTTTGGCTGGAAGTCGTTTGTGGCCGCCATTCTGGGAGGCCGGGGCTCGGTGTTGGGGGTGGGGCTGGCCGGCTTTCTGCTGGGTTTTATCGAGATCTTTGTCGCGGCGTTCCTCCCCTCGACGCTGCGCGACCTGATCGCATTTTCGATCGTGCTGTTGATCCTCACCTTTCGGCCTCACGGGTTTTTTGGCGAGCCTTACAGCGCCCAACTGCGGCTATAGCCGGCCGGGTGACACAGGCTGATTTCATCACAACAAGGGGGTCACGTGGGAGTGAGAAATACACTGAAGCTGTGGTGGAGCAGGCTGCGGGGTGCGCTGGCTCAGGCTCCTCTTCTGGGCTGGCTCCTCGGCGCCCTGCTGGCGGTGGTGGTGGAGCTGTTGGTCGGCGCTCCGCTGGCTCAGGGGTTGGGCATGTCCAAAATCCCGGCCCTGTTTGGCCTCACCCTGATGTTGGAGAATCCGGCCCTCATCCCCAGCGCCATCGCCTATGTGTTGCTCATCTATCTCTTGCCCGTCTGCCTGGTGGCCTGGTTGACCACCCCCCTGGCCAACCGGGTGGCCGCCAGGTTGCTCAGGTTTCCGTTGGGGGTCTCGGTGGTCATTCACCTGGCCCTGCTCTACGCCACCCTGCACCTCTGGTCAGGGGTCAGCCTCTACCGCTACGACGTGTTGCGCTACACCCTGATCGCCATCATGGTGACCCTGAGCCTGAATGTCGTCAACGGCTACATGGGCGAGTTTTCCTGTTCTCATCCAGGCTTTATGGCCCTGGGGGCCTATACCGCCTCGGTCTTTACGGTGGTTTTGTTTGTCCAGGACAACCGGTTCGGCCCTCCCTTGCTGCCTCCCGCCCTGGGGCCGTTCACCTTTCCCATCGCGCTGATCCTGGGCGGGCTTGTGGCAGCCCTGAGCGCCCTGCTGGTCGCCATCCCCTCCTTCCGCACCCGGGGCGACTATCTGGCCGTCATCTCCCTGGCCTTTATGTTCATCATCAAGAGCCTGTTTGAGAACCTGGAAGTGGTTGGTGGAGCGCGGGGCCTGGGCAATCAACCCGACTGGGCCACTCTGCCCGTCGTGTTCCTGTGCACCGTGGCCTGTATCTGGATCATCAACAACTTTGTGCGCTCCACGTTGGGCAAGGCGATGAACGCGGTGCGCGATGGCGAACTGGCTGCCGATGCCATGACCGTCAATACCCGGCAGACCAAAATGGTCGCCTTTCTGTTCGCCGCCTTTTGGGCCGGAGTGGCGGGTGGATTGCTGGCCCACGTCACCCGCTACGTCAACCCGGGCACCTTTGACCTCAAAAAGCTGGCCGAAGTGCTGGCCATGGTCTATTTTGGGGGACTGAACTCGGTGGTCGGCTCGGTCGTCGGTGCGACTACATATAACCTGCTCAGCGAGTCGCTCCGGCCTCTCCAGGATTTCAAGTGGATCATTATCCCGGTGCTGCTGATTCTGGTGATGGTCTTCCGCCCCACCGGCCTGATCGCCTTCAAAGATTTTGACATCAAAACGCTCCTGGAGCCGAAGGGGAAGCGGTAGGGAGGAGGGCGATATGTCATTGCTTCGTGTCGAACAGATGACCCACTGGTTTGGTGGGCTGCGGGCGGTCTACAACTACAATCTGACCATCGAACCGGGCCAGATTCAGGGGCTGATCGGGCCTAACGGCGCGGGCAAGACCACCGTCTTTAACCTGATCACCGGCCGCTACAAGCCGACGGAGGGCCACATCTTTCTGAACGGCCACGAGATCACCGGCCTGCCGCCCTACAAGATCGCTTCCCAGGGCATTGGCCGGACCTTTCAGAACCTGCGGCTGTGGCGGCACATGACCGTCCTGGACCATGTGAAGCTGGCCCACTATTCCAGGATCAGGTATGGGCTGATCGGCGCCTTCTTTGGCACCCCCCAGCGCCATCGGGAGGAGGCCGAGATCGAGAGCAAGTCCCACGAACTCCTGGAGTTGGTGGGGATCCGCCATCTGGCCGACCAGATCGTGATCAACCTGCCCTATGGGGCCCAACGCCGGGTGGAAATGGCCAGGGCACTGGCTGTCGAACCCAAGATCCTCTTCCTGGACGAGCCGACCGCGGGCATGAATCCAGAAGAGATGATGGATATGATGAACATCATCCGCCAGGTGCACGAGGAATTGGGGCTGGCCATCTTTCTCATCGAGCACCGCATGAAGGTGGTCATGGACCTGTGCCAGAAGATCCAGACCCTGGTGTTCGGCGAGGTGATCGCCGAGGGCACACCGGAGGAGATCCGCAACAACCCCAAAGTGATTGATGCCTATCTGGGCGAGGAGGTGGAGGCCTGATGCTGCTCTCGGTGCAAAACCTGACGGTTTCCTACGGCCAGATCAAAGCCCTCCACGGCATCAGTTTCGACGTGGCGGAAGGGGAGATTGTGTGCATCATCGGCGCCAATGGCGCGGGCAAGAGCACCACTCTGCGCGCCATCTCGCGGCTGGTTCCGGCCGGACCCGGTTCCCGCCTGATCTACCAGGGCCTGGACCTGCTCAAATATCCGGCCGACAGGGTGGTCAGCGAACTGGGCATCTCCCATGTGCCGGAGGGTCGCCGCCTGTTCGCCAACCTGACGGTCATGGAAAATCTCAGGCTGGCCTGCTTCGCCCGCCGGGATGGGCCAGGGATCGAGCGGGATCTGGAACGGGTGTTTGCCATCTTTCCCCGGCTCAAAGAGCGGATCGGACAGAAGGCCGGCACCCTGAGCGGCGGCGAGCAGCAGATGTTGGCCGTGGGCCGGGCGCTGATGAGTGCCCGCAAGATGATGCTCCTGGATGAACCCTCTATGGGCCTGGCCCCGCTGCTGATGAAGAGTGTGTTTGACGCCTTGAAGGAGATCAATCGGGAGGGCACGACCATCCTGCTGGTGGAGCAAAACGCCCGCATGGCGCTCAAATTCGCCCAGCGGGGTTATGTGCTGGAAAGCGGCAACCTGGTGCTGGCCGGCACTTCGGCGGAGCTGCTGGAGAACCCGGAAGTAAAGAAGGCATATCTGGGGGGGTAACAGATCGCCCCGGAACAGACTCGCGGCGGATTGCACATCCGCCGCGAGTGATTTCTTCCCGGCTTTTGGCTGCTACCAGAGGGTGACGATCGGCAGGTCGCGCATCGTCACCAGCCCCGGCGCAGCCTCTACCACGCGGCGCACGGCGTTGACGGCGATGGCTACCGTGGCCAGGTCGCCGTTGGTGCCCTTGAGCTTGACCTCCAGGTCCGGCCTGCCTGTGATCCGGACCGTGTCGCCCTCCTCCCCCGCTTCCAGGGCAGCGAGGAAGGTCAGGGTCATAAACTCCCCCTCCTCACTGTAACCCCGCGCCACCTGCTTGAGGCCCATCACCTGGCCCGGTTGCACCGTAAAATAGTCGGTCTGAACCGGCCGGCTGGCTACCACCGGCTCTACGGATGATTCATAGCGGGTCAACCTTTTCCCCAGGGTGTGAAAGACCATGCCCACCGATTCCGGCAACCCGACATGGCCCATGCGGCCGGTGGCCATCCTGGCCTGGAACTCCTGCACCGTCAGGCCCGAACCGATCTTGGCCTGGAACGGCCCGCGCCGGGTTGAAGCGTTGATCACCCGCGTCACCTCCACGCGGTCCACCCGCTGGCAGATGCCTGTCAGAAACAGGGGGAGGGTGTCCATGATAAAGCCCGGATTGACGCCGGTGCCCAGCACACTCTTGCCGACACGCCGGGCGACGGCGTCAATCTCAGCCGCCTCCTGAGGATGGGCCAGCCAGGGGAACGACAGCTCCTCCGCCGTCGAAACGACATCCAACCCGGCTTCCAGGATCTCGATGATCTGGGCCTTGAACAGGTCAAAGTAGGAACTGGTGGTGTGGATGACAGCCTCGGCCTCGGTCCGCGCCAGGGCCTGAGCCAGCTTCTCGACCACCGGGAAACCGAGAGGCCGACCCAGGCCGATGACCTGGCCCACATCCCGGCCAACTTTGGCCGGGTCCACATCTACCCCACCGACCAGCTCCAACCCCGCTCGCTCGGCGACGTGCCGTGCCACGGCGCTGCCGATGGGACCAAGCCCGTATTGAATGACTCGGATTTTCTGTGACATAGATTGTTCCTCCATGATCATAATTCTGCCCTGTCGGGCCTTTGACTACAGGTACGGCTTGATGCGTCGCGCTGCCCGGCGGCAGGCTTCGCCCAGGAAGGCGAGATCCTCCTCGGTGTGGGCCGTGGACAGGCCGCCATGGCTGTGGAGCATGAACACCCCTTCCAGCAGCAAGGCCAGCTCCAACACCCGATGGCTCAGGGCGATGTCGCACCGGGTCGGATCGAACCAGTCTTCAGGCTGGCGAAGAGGGGTCTTTTCATCAAAGGGAAAGTGGAGCATGAACATGGAACTGCCGGGCAGCACCTGGCTGTCATGCCCGGAGCAGTGGACATAGATGCCCTCTTCAGCAAAGGCCGATACCAGGGTCTGTCGGGCCTTCTCGCCCAGGTCGGCCAGGCGGGGATAGACTTCTGCCTCGTGAGCCACCAGATAATTCAGGATCGTTTTAGCGGCCAGCATCGAAGCCGGGTGAGCCGAGTAGGTTCCGCCGGAGAATTTGACCGGGGTGTTCCCGCTGCGGCCGACCAGGTTCATGATCTCCGCCCGTCCGGCCACGGCGGCCACCGGCATCCCGCCGCCGATGACCTTGCCAAAGGTGGCCAGGTCGGGTTGCACGCCGTATAGCGCCCCGGCGTTGCCGGCGCGGAAACGGAAGCCGGCGATCACCTCGTCGAGGATCAGGACCACGCCATATTGCTGCGTCAGCCGGCGGGCGGTGTGCAGGTATTCGCGGCTGGCCGGCACAAAGCCGCCGACCCCCAGGAACGGCTCCAGAATGAAACAGGCCAGCCGATCACCATGCTGACGAAAATGGTCCCGCAACTGCTCCGGATCGTTGAAGCTGGTCACGATCACCTTGTCGGTGACGGCCAGGGGGACGCCGGCACTTTCGACCTGCTGAAAGCCCTGGCCGTCGTTGCGGTGGAACTCGATCCCTTTGAGTGCCCAGGGTTGGGCCCCATGCCAGCCGCCACCCACCTTGAGCACCCAGGTGCGGCCGGTGAACGCCCGGGCCAGCATGATCGAATACATCGTCGCCAGGGTGCCGCTGGTGGTAAAGCGCACCCGCTCGGCGCCGGTCTGGCGGCAGAGGATCTCCGCCACCTCGACCTGCAAACGGTCGGCAAAGCCGGTTTGCAGGCCGAACCCCTCTGCCAGGGCGTTGGCCAGCACCGAGGTGATGAGCGGCGGATTGTGCCCCAGGATGTTGGCCAGGTGCCCCTGCCAGAAATCCAGAAGCCGGTGTCCATCCTCATCCTGGAGCCAGGCCCCCTGAGCGGAAACGATCCGGGGCGGGAACGGCCGGATAAGACGCAGAGTATGGCTGCCACCATCCACCATGAACCTGAGCGCCTCTTGCTGCAATGCGCCAGACCGGGGTGCGTGGCGAGCATAAGCCTCCTCCAGGGTTGCCAGCAGCCGGCTGTACTCTCTCGTCTTCATGAATTCCTCCCTGATGTGTCGCCTGTTTTGGGGTCAGATCACAGAGGGATCGGGGTAGAACGGCTGGCCCTCCCTCACACCGAGGCGTATTGTAGCCCAATTTGGACAGGAACGCAAAGACACAACCGGGGTTGTCCCCATGATTTCACCCCTGTTTGCCGCCTGCTGACTTTTCGGGTATAATGCGAACGGATGGTTCACAACAGGTTGACACCTGAGTTGGGCTTGTCATTCGGCCCGTTTGTGATATAATGGAATGGATACGCCGCCGGCCTGGCTGGAGCCCCGGCGGTAGCTTACGGGAGAGGGTTGTTCTGTGTTTAGTCCGTTAAACTTTATCCTGGGGCTCTTTTCGCTGGACATCGGCATTGACCTGGGCACCGCCACCACTCTGGTCAATGTGCGGGGCAAGGGGATTGTCATCAACGAGCCCTCGGTGGTCGCCATTGACAAAAAGAGCAAGAAGGTGCTGGCCATCGGCCTGGATGCCAAGGAGATGGTGGGCCGCACCCCGGCCAGCATCGTGGCCATCCGCCCCCTGCGCGACGGGGTGATCAGCGATTTTGATGTCACCGAGCGGATGCTGCACTATTTTATCAAGAAGGTCCATGACCAGGCGCTGCTGCCGGTACCCCGACCCCGCGTGGTGGTCGGCATCCCCTCCGGCGTGACCGAGGTCGAAAAACGGGCCGTCCACGACGCAACCCTGTCGGCCGGGGCGCGCGAGGCCTATCTGATCGAGGAACCGATGGCCGCCGCCATCGGCGCCGGGTTGCCCATCACCGAGTCGCTGGGCAGTATGATCGTGGACATTGGCGGGGGGACGACCGAGGTGGCGGTCATTGCCCTGGGCGGCATCGTCGTCAGCCGCAGCATCCGCGTGGCCGGCGATGAGATGGACGAGGACATTATCCAGTACGCCCGGCAGAAATATAACCTGCTCATCGGCGAACGGATGGCCGAGCGGGTCAAGATCACCATCGGCTCGGCCTATCCCCTGCCCCAGGAGCAGACGATGACCATCAAGGGGCGGAATCTGATCAGCGGCCTGCCCGAGTCAATCGAAGTCAGCAGCGTCGAGATCCGCGAGGCCCTGGCCAACTCGGTCAATATGATCGTGGACACGGTGCGCGATGCCCTGGACGACACCCCTCCCGAACTGGTGGCCGACCTGATGGAACAGGGGATTGCCCTGGCCGGCGGCGGCGCTTTGTTGCAGGGCCTGGACGAACGACTCTCTGAGGAAACCAAGATGCGGGTCTATGTGGCCGAGGATGCCATGACCTGCGTGGCCCGTGGGGCGGGCAAAGTGCTGGAAGACCTGGACCGCCTGCACAAGGTGTTGACCAGCCTGCAGCGGGGCAGCACCGCCCACTAAACGAACTGAGCAAGCTGGTGCGGTTTTGACAGCAGGGCAACTGCGAGCAGTTGCCCTACAGGTGACAGGACTTGAAGACACGCGCTTCACCTGACGCCTCTCCGCTGCACTTTGCGGCGCGGGTGAAGCGTAAACCGGTCGGCGGCAAACCGGGAACCGGGGACGCCGAACCGGGTCGGACCTGAGCGATGAGCCGCCAGCGCCTGGAACGATATCTGCCTGTTATCCTGATCCTGCTCGCGGTGATCGGCTTTGTGCTGCACCGCACCGGCCTGCTCCTGCCGGTCGAAGGGCTGCTGATTCGGGTGACCGTGCCGGTGCAGGAGGGGGCCAGCCGGGTCGTCGCCCAGTTCCAGCAACTCAGGCAGACGATCCGCGACCTGCGCGATCTGCGCCAGCGCAACGAGGCACTGGAAGCCGAGAACGCCCGGCTTTTGCTGGAAAATATCCGCCTGAAAGAGGTCGAAACCGAAGCCAGCCTGTGCGGCGATCTTCTGAACTTTGCCCAGACCCGTCCCTCCTTTGACCTCCAGGGAGCCCATGTGGTGGGCCGGGTTATCGGCCGGGACCCCAGCAACCTGCAGCGCTATATCACCCTCGACGTGGGACGGGAAGCAGGCATCGCCCGCAATATGCCGGTGGTCACCGGGCGGGGGTTGGTGGGGCGGATCATTGAAGTCGGCGATCACTGGTCCAGGGTGCTGCTGATCACCGACGTGAGCAGCACGGTCAATGCCCTGACCCAGAGCACGCGGGCCAGTGGGCTGGTTCAGGGTCAGGCCGACGGCTCTCTGGTGATGCGCAACATCCCGCAAGGGGATACCGTCAGCGTCGGGGATACGGTCTTTACCTCTGGCCTGGGAGGAAATTTCCCCCGCCAGATTCTGATCGGACAGATTACAGAGGTGCGGCGCAACGACTATGAGCTATACCAGAGTGCCACCATCTGGCCCACGGTGGACTTTGATCGGCTGGAAATGGTCCTGATCGTGACCGATTTTCAGCCCATCGAGAATCAATAACCGATCACCCAGATATGTCTCTCTACCTGGTCGTGCCGCTGCTGGGGATCGTAGCCCTGATCCAGACCACCTTGATGCCCCATCTGGCTGTCCGGGGGGTGTTCCCCGACCTGCCGGTGCTGATGGTGGTCAGTTGGAGCCTGTTGCGGGGCTCCGGGGAGGGGGTAGTCTGGGGGTTCATTGCCGGCGTCGCGGTGGACCTGTTTTCGGCAGCGCCCTTTGGGGCGGCCACCCTGGGGCTGATCGCGGTCGGTTTTGGGTGGGGGGTGGGGAAAGCAGCGGCCTTTCGGGCTCACCTGGCCCTGCCCTTGCTGGCCACCTTTCTGGCAACGGTTCTCTACGACCTGATCTTTTTGCTCGTCGTGCAGGTTGCAGGTGGAGCGGTTGTCTGGCTGGACAGCCTGTTCCGAACGATCTTGCCTTCGGCGGTTCTGAACGCGCTGCTCACGCCCCCGGTCTTGATCGGGATGCGTTGGTTGCATCTTCGCCTGAGCCATGAAGAGATGGAGTGGTGAGTCAGCCGCTTCGCACTCCGCAGGCAGCCGGATGCGAATGAAGGTGTATCGCGCCCTGGTCGCCATCGCCTTCCTGGTGCTGGTCGGTCAACTATGGCGCCTGCAGATCGGCCGGGGCGAATACTACCAGCAGGCCGCCGATGTCAACCGCTTCCGCCTGGAGGCCGATCCTGCACCCCGGGGGGTGATCTATGACCGGCGGGGCTACCTGTTGGTCCGCAATCAGCCACGGCTTAGCGTCTCGATCGTCCCCGCCTACCTGCCCGACGACCCGACCGAACGGCGGGCGATGCTCATCAGGCTGGCCAATCTGCTCGACATGCCGGTGACGAACGACCAGGTGAAAACTCCGGCGCAGGCAGCGATGGAGCGGGTTGCCGGGCCCCAGCCCGGCGTTCTGGACATCTTGAGCGAAGCGGAGCTGGCCCCCTATCGTCCGGCCCGCCTGAAGGTCGGCATCCCCCGTGAAATCGCCCTGTCCCTGGAGGAGGAGCATCTGGATTGGCCGGGAGTGCTGGTCCAGGCCGAACCGGTGCGGCAGCATCTCTACAGCCCGCTCCTGTCTCACATCCTCGGCTATGTCGGCCCGATTCCGCAGGAGCAGGCCCAGGAGTATCAGGCCCGGGGGTACGATCCCAACCGGCACCAGGTGGGGCTGAGCGGTGTGGAATATACCTTCGAGAAGGAGCTGCGTGGCCAGGATGGGCAGAAGCTGATTGAGGTGGATGTGGCCGGCCGCGAAGTGCGCACCGTCGGCGAGCCTCAACCGACCGTCCCCGGCTACAACCTGCACCTGACCATTGACCTGGACTTGCAGCAGGCTATGGCCGAGATCCTCGGCCGCCACCTGCGCACCCTGTACAAGAAACAGGGGGTGGCTGTGGCCATGAACCCCCAAACGGGTGAGATTTTGGGCATGGTCTCACTGCCCGGCTACGACAATAACGAGTTGATCGGGGGTCTGTCGGTCAAAAAATTCCAGGAACTACAGCAAGATCCGAACCGGCCGCTGCTTAATCAGGCCATCTCCGGCCAGTTCCCGCCCGGCTCTACCTTCAAGATCATCGTGGCCTCGGCCGGCCTGGAAGAGAAGGTGATCACCCCCGAGACGCGGCTCCATTGCGGCGGCATCCTGTGGCTGCCCAACCGTTTTTACCCGGAAGACCCCAGCCTGGCCCAGCCGTTTTATTGCTGGATCTACCATGACCATCATGGCAGCCACGGCAGTCTCAACGTGATCTCGGCTCTGGGGCAGTCGTGCGACATCTTTTTCTACCAGGTGGGCGGCGGCTACCGCGACCGCTTCGCGGGCCTGGGGGAAGAACGGATGGGGTACTATGCCGAACTGTTCGGCCTGGGGGCGCGCACCGGGATTGACCTGCCGGGTGAGGTGACGGGCCTGGTGCCTACCGCCAAGTGGAAGCGCGTGAACTATAGCGAGTCATGGACGACCGGCGACACCTACAACATGGCTATCGGCCAGGGCTATGTGCTGGCCACCCCGTTACAGATGCTGAACGCGGCCGCCGCCATCGCCAACGGCGGGACGCTGTACCGCCCCCAGATCGTCCATGAGATCACCGATGGCGAGGGCCGGGTGGTGCGGGCTTTTGTCCCCGACGTGATCCGTCGCCTGCCGCTTTCGGCCGAAAATCTGAGCATTGTTCGCCAGGGGATGCGCGCGGCCGTGGCCGGTCCGGGAGCCACCGCCTGGGCCATCAATGTGCCGGGGGTGGCCGTGGCCGGCAAGACCGGCACCGCCGAGTTTTTCATTGACCGGAATCAGGACGGCCTGCCTGACCGGGACAACAAGGGCCACCTGCCGACCCATGCCTGGTTCCTGGCCTTTGCCCCCTATGAAAACCCGGAGATCGCGCTGGTGGTCTTTGTCTTTGGCGGCGGCGAGGGGTCGGCTGCAGCCGTGCCGATTGCCAACGACATCTTGAACTATTACTTTGGGTCCAGGTCACCATGAAACCACAGCCTCTGTATCGCCGCTCGCCGCCAGCGGCCATCCGCCTGGCCCTCCCCATCCTGATCGGAGCCGTCTTGATGGCCGGGGGCCTGGGGTTGCTGGCCTGGCGAGAAGCGGAGCAGATCGCCGCCCTGCAGGCCGAGGTGGAGAGGTTGCAGGCCGAGCGTCAGGTGACCGGGGCGCAACTGGCTGCCCTGCAGAGCACCGCCACAGCGATGGGGCAGCGCCTGACCGCCCTGGAGGCCGATGACCCGGCCCGGCAGATCGCGGCCCTGCAAGCCGCGCTGCAAACTGCCGACGATTCCCAGGAGCTGGCTGCGGTGCGGGCCTCGCTGGAGGAGATCCAGACCAGAGTGGATGGCTTCCAGACCGCCCTGGCCGATCTGGCGGCGCGCATGGAGGCCCTTCAGTCGGCCCGGGGAGAGCTGCCGGCGGAGGTCCACCTGAGCGTCGCCCGCCAACGCCAGAGCCACAACCTGAGTTGTGAGTCGTCCGCCGCTTCGATGGCCGCTCAGTATCATGGCGTGGACCTGAGCGAGGCCGAGATACTGGCCGCCCTGCCGCGCAACGACAACCCCCATCTGGGCTTTCGGGGCAACGTGGATGGGCCGACCGGCAGCCTGGAGGATTATGGCGTCTACGCCGGCCCGATCATGGCCGTCCTGAACGCGCGGGGGCTGCGCGCCTGGCCGGTGACGGGGGGGATGGAGGGGATCAAGGCGGCCATCGCCAGGGGCAACCCGGTCATTGCCTGGGTCACCTACAACTGCCTGCCTGCCACGCCGGTGGAGACGACCATCGAGGGGAGGCCGGTGACCCTGGTGGCTTACCAGCACACCGTCGTCGTGACCGGTTACAATGCAGAGGGGGTGTGGGCCAACGACCCCTATGACGGTCAGGAGGATTTCTATTCCACCGCCGATTTCGAACGGGCGTTGGGCTATTTCGGCTACATGGCCGTCGAGGTGGCTTCTCCATAGGGCTGTCAAGATGGCAGAGAGGGTGACGATCAAAGGCACCGGCGATGGGCTGGTGATCGCACTGGGAGAGGGGCCGTTGCAGGTTGTGCTGGAGGAGATGGAGAGCCGGCTGGCTGCCAGGGCCTCCTTCTTCCTGGGAGGGCGGGTGGCCCTGCAGGTCGGGGCTCGTCCTCTGTCGGTCGAGCAGATCCAGGGGATCGGCGCCATCCTGAAGCGGCTGGGCATGACCCTGTGGGCCGTCGTGGGCGACCACCCGGCGACGCTGGTTGCGGCCCAGGAGATGGGCCTGGAGACCGGCCTGCGCCCGGCAGGGCCGCCGGCTCCTGCCCCAACCGCACAACCGGCGCTGGAGGAGATGAGCGGGATTGTGGTGCGGCGCACGCTGCGTTCGGGGCAGGCGGTGCACCACGCCGGCCACGTGACCCTGATCGGCGACCTGAACCCTGGGGCGGAGGTGGTCGCCGGCGGAGATGTCATCGTGTGGGGTCGGCTGCGCGGCACCGTCCATGCCGGGGCGATGGGGGATGAGCGGGCCGTGGTCTGTGCCCTCCAACTGGCCCCCAGCCAGATCCGCATCGGCACCCATATCGCCCGTCCCCCGGAACGGGGCCGGCCGCCCAAGGTGCCCGAAATTGCCAGTGTGCAGAACGGGCGTATTGTCGTGGAACGTTGGGACAGAAAGTAAAGGGGTGGAGCATGGGTGCAACGGTCATCACCATCACGTCGGGTAAAGGAGGAGTGGGCAAGACAACCACCACGGCCAATCTGGGGGTGGCCCTGGCGATCATGGGCCAGCGGGTGGTCACGGTGGATGCCGACATCGGGCTGCGCAATCTGGATGTGGTGATGGGCCTGGAGAACCGCATTGTCTACGACCTGGTGGACGCCGTCGAGGGCCACTGCCGCCTGCGCCAGGCCCTCATCCGCGACAAGCGCCTGTCGGAACTCTATCTGCTGCCGGCGGCCCAGACCCGCGACAAGACGGCTGTCAACCCGGAGCAGATGGTCGAACTGTGCAATCAACTCCGCCCCGATTTTGACTTTATCCTGGTGGATTCGCCGGCCGGCATTGAGCAGGGCTATCGCAATGCGGTGGCGCCCGCCGATCGGGTGGTGATCGTCACCACCCCTGAGGTCTCGGCGGTGCGCGATGCCGACCGGATTGTGGGCCTGGTCGAAGCCGAAGAGAAGGAGCCGCCCACCCTGATCATCAACCGCGTCAATCCCGACATGGTCCGCCGGGGACAGATGCTCAGCACGGAGGATGTGGTCGAAATCCTGGCCATAGACCTGTTGGGCATCATCCCGGAGGATAAAGAGATCGTCATTTCCACCAACCGGGGTACGCCGGTGGCATTGGATGGCCGGTCTATTTCCGGTCAGGCCTTTCGCAATATTGCCGGGCGGCTGATGGGGCAGGAGATCCCCTTCATGCCGCTTAAAGGCCAGGCCAGCATGTTGGACCGCCTGTCGCGCTTCATCCGCGGTTAACGGCCATCAACCCTCAGCCAGTGGGGAGGCATCATGGGATTTCTAAACCGTATGTTTGGCCAACGGGAGCCGACCAGCCGCCAGATCGCCAAGGAGCGGCTGCAACTGGTGCTGGTCCATGACCGCATCAAGATCTCACCCGGCATGTTGGACCAGATGAAAGATGAGCTGATCACCGTCATTTCGCGGTATGTCGAAATTGATGCCGACGGCGTGGAGGTGACCTTCATCCAGAGCAAGCGACAAAGCCGTCTGACGGCCGACATTCCGGTGGTGGGGCCGGTGCGCCGGCCGCTGCCCAAGGCCAAAACGGCGCAGGCCGGAGCAGGAGGCGATGGCTAGACGCTCCTGGCGCAATTTTGACTACCCGCTTCTGATCGCGTTGCTGGCTCTGTCCGCCTATGGCGTGATCATGATCTACAGCGCGACCATCAACACCGCCGGGATCGGGAATCCGGTGCAGCGGCAGGTCCTCTACCTGGCCGTCGGCACGGGGTTGCTCCTCGTCACAGCCTCAGTGGATTACCGCCTGCTGGAGATCGTCCAGCACCCGTTCGCCTTCCTCACGCCGTTGTTGTTGAGCGGAGTCAGCGTGGCGCTGGTCATCTCCTGGCGGATGGAGCAGCTTCGAGCCATGGGGATCGCGTCTCCCTTTGCCCTGGCCGGGTCCGACCTGATGGCGATGGCAGCGGGGGCGATCTGCATCTTTGCTGCCTTTGTGGCCGATCGGCGGTGGATCGAACGGATCGATCTCCCCCTGGCCCGGCTGCTGATGGCACTGCTTGTGGCCGGCGGGGCGGCAGCCGGGGCCCTCCTGGCCGCTCGCCTGGCCATTCCAGGCGTGTATGGGCGGCTGGGGGCCCTGGTGGTCGCCTATCTCCTGGATTGCCTGACTCTGCGCTTCAGCGATCTGCTGCGCAATCCGCTCTATGTGCTGGTGCTGGGGATGCTGGGCCTGGTCTTTGTGGTGGGGCAGGTGTCGGGTGGAGCGCAGAGCTGGCTGGGGGCCGGAGCGGTGCAACCTTCGGAAGTGGCCAAAATCTTGATCGTCGTCATTCTGGCCAGGTTTCTGGCCAACCGCGAAGAGCGCCTGGGGCAGTGGAACACGGTGGTGAGCGCGGTGGGCATCGTCGCCATCCCGACCCTGCTGATCTACCTGCAACCTGACCTGGGCACGGCGCTGACCTTTCTCGCCATTCTGGTGGCCATGCTGTGGACGGCCGGCACGCGCATCTGGCATCTGTTGGCCCTGGCCATGAGCGGGATCGCGGCCCTGCCGTTCATCTGGTTCAGGCTGGAAGATTATATGCGGCAGCGTCTGCTGCTCTTTATCAACCCCGCCGCCGACCCCGATTCCTATTTTAATGTTCACCAGGCTCTGGTCAGCGTCGGCTCCGGCGGCTGGACAGGGAAGGGGCTGACCCACGGCACACAGAGTCAGCTTCATTTCCTGCGGGTGCGACATACCGATTTTATCTTTGCCGTCACCGCCGAGGAGTTGGGGTTCCTGGGGGCGGTGGTGATGATCGGCCTGCTGTTTTTCATCCTGTGGCGCACCCTGCGGGTGGCCGAAAAGTCGCGTGATCCCTTCGGCCGGCTGATCACCGCCGGCATGGCAGCCGTGATCCTCTTCCAGAGCGTGATCAATATCGGCATGAACCTGGGGTTGATGCCGGTCACCGGCATCCCCCTGCCCTTTGTCAGCTATGGCGGCAGCTCCTTCCTGACCCTGATGCTGGGCATGGGTCTGGTGGAAAGTGTGGCCATGCGCCATAAAAAGCTGGAATTTGACTGATGTACACCATCCGGCCTGCCCGGCCTGCCGACCTGGACCGTCTGGTTGAACTGTTGCAGGCCCTGCAAGACCACCTGGAGGCAGCCAACCCTGACCTGTGGCGGATGACGGGCGAGGGCCGGGCGCAGCTCCGCAGCCAGATCGCCAACCGCCTGCGGGCCGACGACACCTGCGCCCTGGTGGCCGAGCATGACACCGATGGGGTGATCGGCGTCGCCTTTGGTCGGGTGGTGACCAACAGCCGCTACACCCCGGCCCGCGTCGGGCAGGTGGATCAACTCTTTGTCCGGGCCGAGCACCGGCGGATGGGGGTCGCCTCGCGGCTGGTGGCCGGGTTGTGCCGTTTTTTCGCCGGACAGGGGGTGGATGACCTGTCGTTGCGCTACGTGGTGGGCAATGAGGAGGCAGCCGGCTTCTGGTCATCCCTGGGCTTTGCAGCACGGATTGTGGTTGTCGGTGCCGACCGGCAGGCGGTAGAGGCACGGCTGGAGCCGCCGGAGCCGGCGGTTGCACTCTGGTGAAATTGTGGTATACTTGAGTCCAGACCTGGAAGGTCGCCATGCAGGTCTGGGGATGGTTGAGGACGTGGAATCGAAAGATTTTGCAGAGTATGTAAAAGGCAAGACCTTTGACCAGATCCTTCATGAAGGGCGGAGAGAGAGTGCCGATCGCATTCTGTCCGATGCCCTGACGCCACTGGCTCTGCTCCTGTCCAGGGAACTCCTGAACGTTCTTCTCATGCCTCCCCAGACCTTGGAGCAGATGGCCAATCTGCCCGTCCATGAAATGGCCTGAGCTGTGTACTACCTGGACACCTCTGTACTTCTGGCCTTTACCTTGACTCGCAATCTGGAACCAGAGCGGTATCGAGTTGTTTCCAGGCTGTTCGACCTGATTGATACAGGACAGATCAAAGCCGTCACTTCCTTTTACGCCCTGCACGAGCTGCTGATCATCGCTATCAGCAACACCGAACCTGATTGGGAAGCGGGGAGCAGTCTGGCAAGAGAGGCCCTGTTGCAAATCCTGTCGCATTCCATACTATACGTTCCGATCCCCCGTCGGGAGGACAAAGTCATCAGGGCCCGACAGTTCTCCAGTCTGCAGGATGCGACCGATATTCCTCACGCTATTGCGGCCCACATTGCCGGGTGCGTGGCTATTATCGCTTATGATGAGCACTTTCGGGCTATCTCACGCACCTTACCGTATCTGACCCCCGATGAACTTGTCGCTCAGGTGGCTCCTCCCTAGCTCGACCATGTTCGATTCGACCTCACCCCTACCCCCTGGCCCCCTTCCCCTCCTCCGAATTCCGAATTCGGAATTCCGAATTCGGAAGGGGAAGGGGGTGGGGGGATGGGGTGAGGTTCACCTTGACCGCCGTTTACGCTAATTTAACATTGTCGAGCTAGTGGTCTGTCAAGCATGATTTGATGGGTTGAGGCTTGGTACTTGCCACAACATGGCGGTTGCACTCTGGTGAAATTGTGGTATACTTGAGTCCAGACCTGGAAGGTCGCCATGGCCTTCCAGGTCTGGACTATCATCTGCCTGGAGGAGAGGCCTGGTGACCGAGAAATCGGTGCGCGTTCGCATCGCGCCCAGCCCGACCGGCTATTTTCATATCGGCTCGGCGCGGACAGCGCTGTTTAACTGGCTCTTTGCCCGTCACCATGGCGGCAGGTTTATTGTGCGCGTCGAAGATACCGACCGCAGCCGCTATCACCCGGAGGCTGTGCCCGACATGCTGGCCAGCCTGCGCTGGCTGGGCCTGGATTGGGATGAAGGCCCGGAGGTGGGGGGCGACTATGGCCCCTACTTTCAGTCGGAACGGCTGGAGATCTACCGCCATTATGCCCACTGGCTGGTCGCCCAGGGCCATGCCTACCGTTGCTACTGCCCGCCGGAGCGGCTGGCTGCCCTGCGCCGCGAGCAGCGCGAGGCCAAAGATGACATCGGCTATGACCGCCACTGCCGCACCCTGACCGCCAGGCAGCGGGCTGAGTATGAGGCCCAGGGCATCATCCCGGTCATCCGGCTGGCGGTGCCGTTGGAGGGGCAGACGACATTCCATGACGTGCTCTATGGCGACATCACCGTAGACAACAGCGCCCTGAACGACCTGGTGTTGCTCAAAAGCGATGGGTACCCCACCTATCACCTGGCCAATGTGGTGGATGACCATCTGATGGCCATCAGCCATATCATGCGGGGTGACGAATGGCTCTCGTCGGTGCCCAAACATGTGCTGCTCTACCACGCCTTTGGCTGGGAGGTGCCGGTGTACGCCCATCTGCCGCTCATTCTGGCCCCCAGCGGGCAGGGCAAGCTGAGCAAGCGCCACGGTGGCGTGGAGGTGCGCGATTTTCGCCGTCAGGGGTACCTGCCGGAGGCGATGGTCAACTACCTGGCCCGCGTCGGCTGGAGCTATGACGATAAAACCGAGATCTTTAGCCGCGCAGAGCTGATCCGCTATTTTGACCTGTCGGGGGTCAATAGCTCGCCGGCCCGCTTTTCTTACGAACGGCTGGAGTGGATCAACGGCTACTATATCCGTCAGCTTGACGCCGATGACCTGGCGGAGCGGCTGGTGCCCTTCCTGGTCGAGGCGGGATTTCCTGTTGCGGCCACCCAGGTGCGACCCATCGTGCCGCTGGTCCGCGAGCGGCTCAAGAAGCTGGCTGATGTGGTGGAATGGACCGACTTTTTCTTCAAGGAGCAGCTCGACTATGAGCCGGCGGCGCTCATCGGCCCCAAGATGACGGCTGCCGGGTCGCTGGCTGCCCTGCGGCGAGCACGAGAGGTGCTGGCCTCCGTGCCTGACTTTCGGGCGGAGACGATCGAACCGCCGTTGCGGGCCCTGGCCGACGAGTTGGGGCTGAAAAGTGGGCCCCTGCTGGGCATCCTCCGCGTGGCGGTCACCGGCAAGACGGTGGCCCCCCCTTTGTTCGAGACGCTGGCTGTGCTGGGTCAGGCGCGGACTGTGGCCCGCCTGGATCGGGCGGTTGAGAAGCTGGCAGCCCTGGTGGCGTGACGGGCACCGCTGCGAATGGACCCGCCAGGTTGCGGGAAGCACAGAGGGGTCCGTCGGGAGCGAGAGGTTTTTCGGATAGGCTTGAAGGAGATGAAACGATGACCGATCTCGAGGCGATTGCGGCCAAAGACTTTATCCGCGCAGCCATCTGCGAAGACCTGCGGACCGGCCGCTACACCTATGTTCGCACCCGTTTTCCACCCGAACCCAACGGCTACCTGCACATCGGCCATGCCAAGGGGATCAACATCCAGTTCGGCGTGGCTCAGGACTTTGGAGGGGTGACCAACCTGCGCTTCGACGATACCAACCCGCTCAAAGAGGAAGCCAGGTATGTGGAAGCCCAAAAGGAGGACATTCGCTGGCTGGGCTACGATTGGGGCGACCGGGAATATTATGCCTCGGACTATTTTGAGCAACTCTACGAATGGGCGGTGCAGCTCATCAAGGCCGGCAAGGCCTATGTGGACAGCCTGAGCCCGGAGGAGATCAAGGAGTATCGGGGAGCCTTTGGCGTGCCGGGCCGGGAAAGCCCGTATCGCAACCGGTCGGTCGAGGAGAACCTGGACCTCTTTGCCCGCATGCGGGCCGGCGAGTTCGCCGAGGGTGAGTGTGTCCTGCGGGCCAAGATTGACATGCAATCGGGCAATATGAACCTGCGCGACCCGGTGATGTACCGCATCCTCCACGCTGCCCATCACCGCACCGGCGACAAATGGTGCATCTATCCCATGTACGATTGGGCGCACGGTCAGTCGGATTCGATCGAAGGGATCACCCATTCTATGTGTGACCTGGGCTACGAGGAGCACCGGCCGCTGTACGACTGGTTTATCGAGCAACTGGGCATCTTTCACCCACGGCAGATCGAATATGCGCGCCTCAACCTGAGCTACACGGTCTTGAGCAAGCGATACCTGCTGCAACTGGTGGAGGAGGGACATGTCCGCGGTTGGGACGACCCGCGGATGCCGACCATCGCCGGGATGCGGCGGCGGGGCTACACGCCCGAAGCCATCCGCACCTTTCTGGACCGCATCGGCGTCTCGAAAAATGAGAGCCTGGTGGACATTGCCCTGCTGGAACATTGCGTCCGCGAGGATCTGAACAGGCGGGCCCCACGGGTCATGGCTGTGCTCCGGCCGCTGCGGGTGGTCCTGATCAACTACCCAGAGGGCCAGGTTGAGGAGATGGAGGCGATCAACAACCCGGAAGATGAGAGCATGGGCACGCGGCTGCTCCCCTTCTCCCGCGTGTTGTATATCGAGCAAGCGGATTTCCGCCAGGACCCGCCTCCCAGATGGTTCCGTCTGGCCCCAGGCCGTGAAGTGCGGCTGAAACATGCCTATTACATCCGCTGCGTGGAGGCGGTCCAGGATGCGCAGGGGAATCTGGTCGAACTACGTTGCACCTATGACCCGGAATCGCGGGGGGGCGGGACGCCCGACGGACGCAAGGTCCAGGGCACGCTCCATTGGGTTTCGGCCGCCCACGCCCTGGACGCCGAGGTGCGGCTGTATGATCGTCTCTTTACCAAAGCGGACCTGCGGGATGTGGAAGAGGGAGGTGGCTTCAAAGCCTATCTGAACCCTGATTCGTTGCAGGTGCTGACCGGCTGCAAGGTGGAGCCCAGCCTGGCGGGAACCACGCCGGGCAGCCGGTATCAGTTCCTGCGCCAGGGCTACTTTTGCACCGACCCCGATTCCACCCCTGGCCGGCCTGTCTTTAACCTGACGGTCTCGTTGAAGGATACCTGGTCTAAAATCGAGCAGAAGCAATAAACAAGGCGCCGGGCACTCCTGAAGAGCCCGGCGCCTCACCGGCTTTCCAATTTGTCAAGAGGCGGGTTGTATGCTACAATAGCCCCGCCGATGGGGGATCGTCTAGCGGCAGGACACGTGACTCTGGATCACGGCACCGGGGTTCGAATCCCTGTCCCCCAGCCAAAAGCGACCGGCTCCCACCCAGAAGGGGGGAGCCGGTCTTTATGAGCTCAGCAATGGTAGCGCTCAAGGTGGACCTCACCCTATCCCCCAACCGGAAGGGGACCAGGGGTGAGGTCCACTCCTGGCCATCCAGACCCCCTTATCGTCGCCCGAACAGACGCCCCAGCAGCGGGATGCGCTGGTACCAGCGCCTTCTCCGCCGCCGGCGGCCTTTGTTGTCCTCAGCATAGTAGTAGTAGTAGTAGTAATAGTAGTAGCCACCGGCGCTGCGGGGTGAGAGGCGGTTCAGGGCCACGCCCAGCAGATTGGCCCCCACCTGCCGCAGGCTTTCCACCGCCTGGCGGGCCATGTTCCGCCGCGTCCGCCCGGCATCGGCCACCAGCAGCACGCCGTCGGCCTGGGCAGCCAGCACTGCCGCGTCGGTGACCGGGATGGCCGGCGGTGTATCGAACAGGATCACATCGGCCCTGTCTTTCAGGTGTTCGATGAGCTGGCGCATCTTTTGCGAGCCGAGCAACTCCGAGGGGTTGGGCGGCAGGGGGCCGCTGGTCAGCACGCGCAGGTTTTCAATGCCGGTCTCTTGCAGGTGCCCATCCAACGATGGTTCATCCTGGAGCAGGACGCTGGTCAACCCCTCCTTGTTCTGGAGTTGAAAGATCTTGTGCAGCATCGGCCGGCGCAGGTCGGAATCCACCAGCACCACCGATTTCCCGGCCTGAGCCATGACCACCCCCAGATTGGCCAGGGTGGTGCTCTTGCCTTCCACCGGATTGGGGCTGGTGACCACCAACGATTTCAGGGGGCGGTCCAGGGAGGAAAAGTGCAAATTGGTGCGCATGACCCGATAGGCTTCAGCGATGGGGGACTTGGGGTGGCGGACGGTGATCAGTTTGTCGGCCGGGTTGTCGCCGGCGATGCGGCTGATGGCCCCCACCGTGGTCAGCCCCATCGTCCGGGTCGCATCGTCGGGCGATTTGACCGTGTCATCCAGATATTCCAGGAGAAAGGCCGCACCTGTGGCCAGGACCAACCCCACCGCAGCGGCCAGCAGCACCTGTTTTTTCCATTGCGGGCCGACAGGCACCGTGGGCAGACTGGCTTCTTCGATAACCGTGAGGGTGTTGATCCCCTGCTCGCCCAACAGCAACTGATATTGGGCATAGGTGGCCTGCCAGGTGTTGACCTGGTTTTGCAGGATGGCGATCTGGTTCTGGATCTCCTGGATCTGCCGGGCGCTGAAAGCCTGGGCCAGGTCTGCCTCCAGTTTCTGGATCTCCTCCTGGGCAGCCTTGATCTTGGGCGGCAGGCTGTTGGCCTGCTCCTGGATGAACTCGCGGTTGCTGTCGTGCGGCCTGGCCTTTTCGACACTGCTGATCAGTTGCCGGGCCAGCTCATCGGCGATCAACTGGGCCCGCCTGGGGTCGGTGTCGATCACCTTGATCTCCATAAGCTGGGTGTTGGGCACCAGGCTGACTGCGATCTGCCCTTGCAGGCTGCGCCACTCCTCTTCAAAGCCCAGCGCCCGGGCCGTCGCTTTCAGGATCGGCTCGCGTTTGATCAGCTCGGAGTAGGTCTGGGCCAACTGCTGGCCGGCATAAAAGTCGGTGTAGTTGGGGTTGGCCTTTTCGATGGTCTGGCCGATCATGAGTGTGGTGGAGCTCTGGTAGATGGGGGGCTGGTCTTTGGCCGCCAGCCAGGTGGAAACCCCGGCGACGGCTGTGCCGAGCAGGATCAGCCACAACCACTTCCAGACAACCGCTGCATACTGCCGTAGCTCCATGTTTCATACCCTATTCTATTGTAACACATTGTGGGCGATTGTGCAATCTGGTGCCCGCAGGCAAACGCACTCTGCTATTTGACCCAGACCGGGTCCCAGTCGTTGGCGGGGCTGCTGAGCAAAAGGCGCCGCCCGCTGCCATCGGCGTTGATGATCCACAGTTGCCGGCGGCCTGTATCCTGATTCGACCAGAAGACGATCTGCCGGCCGTCGGGCGACCAGGAGGGATGCTTGTCCCACTCCCACTGGTTAAAGGTCAGCCGCTTCTGGCCCTTGCCGTCGGTGCCGATGACATAGAGGTCGTCGTTGCCGCTTTCGGTGGAGACAAAGGCCAGTTGATCGCCACGGGGTGACCAGACCGGATCGTAGCTGGTGCCGCTGTTAAAGGTGACCTGCCACGAGCCGCCGTAGTAGCGGGAATAGATATAGACCTGCGGCACCCCCTTGCCGTCGTTCTGGACGTAGGCCCACGCCCCGCCATCGGGCGAGGCGTTTTCCTGCTGGAGCGCCTGATCGTAGGGCCAGCGGGCGGTGAGCACCCCCACGCGCCCCGTGCCGGGATCGAGCACATAGACCCCCGGCTGCCCACCCCGGTCGGAGAGGAAGAGGATTTTGCCCCGCAGGATGGCGGGCATGGGGGGCGTGGTGGGGGTGGGGGTCGGGGTAGGGGTCGGTGTGCCGGTCAGTTCGTCCAGCCAGATCAGCACCGGCGTGGCTGTGGGCCGGGGGGTAGAGGTGGCTGTGGCCAGGTTGTGCGGCGTAGGGGTGGGTGTGCCGGTGAGGATGACATGAGCTGTGGCCAGTGCACGGAGATAGACGGCGGTGGCAAAGCCTGCCGGTGTCGGCGTGTTGGTGACGACGATATAGTCGGGCGTGGCCGTGGCGACAAAGGAGGGCAGAGGGGTGGCTGTGCCGGTGGTGGTGGCCCGCACCGTCTCACGGAGGGCGATCGCCGCTGCGGTCACGGCGTTGGCCGGCGTCGGCGTGCTGGTGACCACGAACCACACCGGCGTGTCGGTGGGGGTGGGGGTGAGGGAGGGGGTCGGCGTATGGGTCGGTGGCACCGGACCGGTGGGGATGGGGGTCTTGGGCGGCGGCCCGACATTCAGCAGCAGCCGGGGTGGGTGGCCCTGGGTGGCCGGCCCGGAGCCGGTATCCCAGGCAAAGACGCTGTTTTCGCCGGCCAGCGGCCCATCCAGCCGAAAGGAAACGGTATAATGTTCGTCGAGCAGGCGCTGCTCCAGGTCACGGAGCTGCTCGGTTGACAGCACAAAGGGGTTGGTCTGGCCCACGGCCAGGTCTCCCACACCCAGCGCCGGTGACAGGCTCCACTGCACCGGGGCATTGTGCACCCGCTGGAAGGTCAGGCGGCTCCACTCGGCGTCGGCCTCGCGGGGCAGAACGCGGACCTCCCACACCCCCTCGCCGCCCAGACGGCGGGCATCCAGGCCGGTCAGCTCCAGGACGGCGGCGTGGATGGTGGCTCCCCGGGGCACGGCCGACAGGTTGAACTGGAAGATGCCGTGGTAGATGACCCGGTCGAAGACGCCGGTGTAGAGGTACGAGTCGCCCAGATGGTTGCCCCGCTCCTCGTCGCTGGCCACCCAGCCGGCCGCGCCGGCCTGGGGCGAGAGGCTATAGACCGCGCCGCCGGGATAGGGGGTGGGGGTGGCGGTGGGTTCCAGGAAGCGGAAGGTCGGCGTCGGCGGGGCCACGGGAGTGGTCAGGGTGGCCGTGGCCGTGGAGGTGGGATGGGTACCGGCCCGGACGGTGGGGGTGGCCGTCGGCGTCGGGGTCAGCAGCGCCGAGCCATAGTAGTACACGACGGCGAGGCTGACCAGAATGGCGGCCACCCACAACGCCGACCGCCACACCGGGAAGCGGGCCGGCGGCGGCCCGACCTCATCCTCGACCGCAGCGGTGGGACGCGGTTCGGGCGGCGGCGAGGCCGACGGCTGGCGGTAAAAGCGGCAGGCCCGATGCTCCTCCGTCAGGCAGAATTGCGCCTGGTGGTCCAGGGCGACTTCCGTCGGGCGCTCCCGGGCATAGCACAGGTGGGCCCCGTTCGGTTCGGCGTAGCGGATCTGGCGGTCCTGGTCGCTGCCCAACCAGGGGCACAAGGTAGCAGGCATGGCAGAGAGGGCTATGCCATCCGACCGTAGGAGAAGACGAGGCGGATGCCCAATTCCTGCAGTCGCTCCTGGACTTCCGGGCGGGCCCGATAGCAGAAGCACACCGGGAACAGCTCGCCGGCCAGGTGGTGTCGCGCGCGCTCCACCTGCCGGGCGAAGCGCTCTACCTGTTTCAGGGTCAGATTGTGTTTGGCCTCGCCGACAATCCAGATGGTCCGTTCAGGTTGAGCCGGGTCGCTGGCCTGGCCAAAGAGGTTCACCTCTTCCGGCCGCCCGTCCCATGTCTGCCACGCCCGTTGCAGCGGGCCGACCCGCCAGCCGAACTCGCGTTGCAGCACATCGTGGAGGACGATGTAGGCGATGTCTTCGATGTCACCGCCGACGGTTTCGCTCAGGCCCCCTACCTGTCTGGCAAGCCGATCAACAGCCCGTTGTGTCCGGCTTTGGGCCTCGGCCAGGCGCTCGACGGCCGCCTCCAGGCGGTCCACCCGTTCCTCGGTCCGGCGTTGGGCCTCGGCCAGGCGCTCGACGGCCGCCTCCAGGCGCTCGACGGCCGCCTCCAGGCGGTCCACCCGTTCCTCGGTCCGGCGTTGGGCCTCGGCCAGGCGCTCGACGGCCGCCTCCAGGCGCTCGACGG
>Ga0209162_1000805_pt1 | contig 32907 bp, 20 predicted proteins | sample YNPNPMetaG_FD_187121 | JGI IMG/M metagenome (GOLD analysis project Ga0209162, IMG submission 187121) | Anoxygenic and chlorotrophic microbial mat microbial communities from Yellowstone National Park, USA - YNP NP MetaG (SPAdes) (version 2) ...
ATCGGCATCTATCGCCCCGACTATGGCGCCATCCAACTCGTGGGCGGCGGCGTTACCGACCTGAACCTGTACGGCGCCCTGGAAGGGGTTGCCACCCTGGTCACCTTCAATGGCAGCGGATTCGATCTCCCGGTGATCCGCAAACGCCTCCTGGCGGATCTGCGGGCCGAGTATGTCCACCGCGATCTGCTGCACATCTGCCGCCGGCGCGGGTTGCGCGGCGGGCTGAAGGTGGTGGAACAGCGCCTCGGCATTCGCCGCGACACCGCAGGGATCAGCGGCTGGGACGCGCCACGCCTCTGGCAACGCTACGAGGCGGAGGGCGACCGGGCGGCGCTGGCAACGCTGCTGGCCTACAACTATGAGGATGTGGTCAATCTGGCGGCCCTGGAGGCGCTGCTCGACGGCGACACGGTCGTCGCGCCGGCCCCTGGCGTCCGCATCGTGATACAGTAACAACGGTCCATGCAGCAAACCATACTCGATGGCCGCTATGAACTGGAGCGCCTGATCGGCGAGGGCGGCATGGCTCGCGTCTATGCCGGTCGCGATCTCCGGCTCAACCGGCGCGTCGCCATCAAAATCCCCCATAGCCACTACCTCACCGACCCCGATTTCCTCAGCCGCTTCCGGCACGAGGCCCAGGCAGCCGCCATGCTGACCCATCCGAATATCGTGGATGTCTACGATGTAGGTCAGGATGGCGATGTGCACTACCTGGTGATGGAGTACGTTGAGGGTACGAACCTCAAGGCGATCATTGCCCGTGAGGCGCCCCTGCCCATTGCCCGCGCCGTGGATCTTGCGGCGCAGGTGGCCCGGGGCCTGCACGCCGCGCACCGCGCCGGCCTGATCCACCGCGACATTAAGCCCCAGAATATCATCGTGACGCCCGATGGCCAGGCGCACATCAGCGATTTTGGCGTCGCGAAAAGCCCCCTGTCGACCGCCCTCACCGAAACCGGGGTGGCCTTCGGCACCGTTGATTATCTCTCCCCGGAGCAGGCCCAGGGCCGGCCGGCCACGCCCCTCTCCGACGTGTACGCCCTGGGGGTGGTTCTGTACGAGATGCTGACCGGTCGCCTGCCGTTCACCGGCGACGGCGCCCTGGCCGTGGCGATGAAGCACGTGACCGAGCCGCCTGTCCCGCCACGGCAACTCGTTCCGGCCATCCCGCCAGGGCTGGAGGCCCTGGTGCTGCGGGCCCTGGCCAAGGACCCGGCGCAGCGCCCCGCCAGCGCCCTGGAGTTCGCCGAGGCGCTCAGGGCCTACGACCAGGCCGCAAAGCAGGAGACGCTGGTCGCCCCCGGTCTAGCCGCCCGCCCCGCCGATCCTCCCCCCCGCGCCCCGCATGCCGGCCTCGGGCGCCCGGCGGCGTCTCCAGCCAGCGGCACAACCGGGCGCGTGCCCATCCCGCCGCCTCGGAGCGCTGCCACGCGCGCTCCCAGCCAGGACGGCATCGGGTGCGGGGTCTTTCTGGTCGGTCTGCTGGTGCTCGCCGGGGTGCTGGGGTTGATCTTCGTCATCGGCACCGGCGCCCTCGGACAACTCTTCGCGGGATGGGGGGGCGGCGGGAGCAACGGCGGTGGCGTGATCGTAACCCCGAGCCCCACCCCCGAAACCGGCACCCCCACCCCCACGCCTCAGGTGACCGTCGTTGTGCCCGATCTGAGCAACTACAGCGGCGAAGCGGCCGATCAGTTGCTGCGCCAGGTCTCGTTGCAGCCCGTGCGCCGCGAGGCACACAATGCCGAGATTGCCATCGGGTTGGTGATCGGCCAGGATGTGCCGGCGGGCAGCCTGCTGCCGCCAGGCAGTCCTGTCACTTACACGGTGAGCCTGGGGCCGCAGTTGATCGAACTGCCCAATGTGACGCGCATTCCAGGGGTGATTGCGCGCGACCGGCTGACCGCCCAGGGCTTGCGGGTCGAGGTGCGTGAGGAACCTAGCCGCGAGGTGGATGCCGGCTTCGTCATCAGCCAGTCGCCCAACGCCGGGTTGAGCGTGCCCATGGGCAGTACGGTGACCATCGTGGTGAGCCGGGGCGACGTGGTGCGGTTCCCCGACGTCATCGGCTTGCAGCGCGACCAGGCCGAGCAGATCCTCCGCACGACGCCCGGCCTCACCCTGATATTTGTTGATGAGCAGGGACCTGATCGGCTCCCCGGTTATGAACGCTACGCCGATAACGAGGTGGTGAGCGCGCAGATCGAGAATGGACCGGGGATCCTGAACGGGGAGTATATCCCGCGAGGGAGCAATATTATCCTGGGGGTGAAGCGGCCGGGCTAAGACCAATGCCTTACATAAGCGCATGCCGCGCTTTAGCCCCCCTCCCAGCCTCCCCCCGCTGGGGGGAGGAGCCGCACTCCCACTCCCAGCGAGGGAAGGCTGAAATGGTCTTTGAGTACATAATCCGCTATAGCCCGCGCAGGCAGGCTTCGCATCCCATAGCCGAGGGCTTCAGCCCCACGGCCAGCCCGATATACCAGATTAATTTCTCAAAGACCATAAAAGGGTTGGTCATGGTAGGCATGGTCCAGAGGCGGTCATGCCAGGTTTGATGTTGCTTCCGTGCCCCAGGGGCCTGGCCCTCCACACGCCCTCATGCGGCATCGGTGGAAATGCTATCGGTCACCGCGGCGCGGCGCAAACGCTCGGCCTCATCGAGCAGCCGGCGGCGCTCGGCCACTCCAAAGGCGCGATCGGCGTGGTGGCGCCACTCCGGATTGGAGGCATAGGCCCACTGCCCTGCCTCGGTGCTGATCCAGCGCGGCGCCTTGGTCGCGTCGAAACGTGTGTTCATGGTGTGTCGTCCTTCCTCTCAGGGTACATCAGATGTCCATGCGGCTCCGCCGCACAATGCCACAATGAACATAAGGTTGTTCCTGGGAGGGCTTTGCCCTCCCAGACCCTCCCGCGGGCGGAGGCGTGGGGAAACCCGGTTTCCCCACACCCCGCTCCGGGAGCTTATGTTCACCTCAGGCCGGTAGGAAAAAACCGATATCATGCCAGACTGGCGCTCCGCGCAAGCGCCTGCAATGGGCCGGTCCGCGTCCGGCAAAGCCGGAGCGCTGGCGCAGCCGATGCTTCGGCTCAACCCGGCTCAACCAGCCCAACCCGGCAACGCAGTCCGGGCGCATTCTAGCTGGCTGACGTGACTCCGGCCTGCTGGCCGGCGCCCATCAGAATGACAATTGGCTCATCCAGGAACCAGGGGCGCGTCGGCGACCAGATGCCCGTCGCGCAGGCGCAGCACCCGATCCGCAACCCCCACGACTTCAGGACTGTGGGTGACCATCAGCATGGTCTTGCCCGCCTGCCGCGTGAGCCGGTCGAGGAGGGCCAGCACCTGCTGTCCGGTCTCGCTATCGAGGTTTCCGGTCGGTTCATCGGCCAGCACAATGGCCGGGTCGTGCACCAGCGCGCGGGCAATCGCCACCCGCTGTTGCTCACCGCCGCTGAGGCGATCGGGATAACTGGCGCCGCGGTCGCGTAACCCCACTGCGTCGAGCATGGCATGCGCTCGCTCCAGCGCCGTCGAGCGGGCAAAGCCGTTCAGCTCCAGGGGCAGTAACACATTTTCCAGCACCGTCAGCGTCGGCACCAGATTGAAGAACTGGAACACGAAGCCGATGTCGCGCCGCCGGAACAGCGTCCGCTCGCGCTCGCTGAGGCGGGTCAGGGGGCGACCCTCGATCCACACCTCGCCGCTGGTAGGCAAATCGATGCCGCTGACCAGGTTCAGCAGGGTGCTCTTGCCGCTGCCGCTTTTGCCCAGCAAGACGACCAGTTCGCCGCGCGCGAACGTGATGCTCACCTCTTGAAGCACCACCCGATCGCGCCCGGCCTCGGCATACGTTTTGGTGACACGCTCGAATCTAATCAGGGGCGTTTCCAGCGACTCGATCATTTGCAAACTTTTTGCAAAGCCTTTCTTTGCATTATACCCTGAATGTGGCTGAAATGCCAGGCGGGGAACGGGGTTGTCAACCCCGTTCTCCTGGAGGCCCTCGCATCCGGCGGGGTCATGGGCCAATACGTTTCACATAACAGGACGTACGCGGTGGAGGGGATGCGGGGAGCCTTCGCCTCCCCGCATCCCCCTGTTCCCGCCCGCGACGGCCAGGCGGCCTGGCGCAACCCCCACGGCCCTCCCGCCGCGGGCGGGCACCAATTGGTGGAGGGCCTGCGGCCCTCCACCCCTCCCCGCCGGAAGGCGAGCGCGTAACTCCTGTTATCATATCAGCCGTCCATGCGGCTGCGCCGCACAACCCCGTAATGAACATAAGGTTGTTCTTGGGAGGGCTGCGCCCTCCCAAACCCTCCCGCGGGTGGGGGCATGGGGAAACCCGGTTTCCCCATGCCCCTGCGGGGCGGGGGCGTGGGGAAACCCGGTTTCCCCACCTCCTCGCCGAGAGCCTATGTTCACGTTAGCCGTCCATGCGGCTGCGCCGCACAACCCCGTAATGAACATAAGGTTGTTCTTGGGAGGGCTGCGCCCTCCCAAACCCTCCCGCGGGTGGGGGCATGGGGAAACCCGGTTTCCCCATGCCCCTGCGGGGCGGGGGCGTGGGGAAACCCGGTTTCCCCACCTCCTCGCCGAGAGCCTATGTTTACGTTAGCCGTCCATGCGGCTCCGCCGCACAACACCGCAATGAACATAAGGTTGTTCTTGGAAGGGCTGCGCCCTCCCAAACCCTCCCGCGGGCGGAGGTATGGGGAAACCCGGTTTCCCCATACCCCTGCTTGAGGGCCAGGCCCTCCCGCGGGCAGGGGCGTGGGGAAGCCCCGGTTCCCCCATGTTCCCCAAAAAAGAATGGCGACCGTAACGGTCGCCATGCGGGTTCAACATAGCGGAGACGCGCCAGCGCAGGGCCTCGCGATAGGCGAGGGAGGGGGCGTCAGGGGAAGAAGTGGAAGAGAGGGGGGTGACACACGCGGAACGCATTGCGAGGAATACCCTCGCCGACTGGAACCCCTGCTGGCTGCGCGTTCTTCCGTTGAGCCTAGCATACACTTCCCACGCTCACGACTCAATAGTCCCTTGTTCCCTCTTCGGCATGGGCCACATAAGGATACGCCGGTGGGAAGGGTGAACAAGCCGTGCTACAATATGCCCAGAACGAACTTGCGGCACCAACACTCATGCCACCAAAACGCGGCCCGACCATCTTCGATGCCCAGCGCGACCAGACCCTCCGCGACCAGGCGCCCCTGGCCGCACGTATGCGCCCGCGCAGTCTGGACGAGTTCGTCGGCCAGGAGCACCTGGTGGGCGAAGGCCGCCTGCTCCGCCGGGCCATCGCCAACGACCAGCTCTTCTCCATGATCCTCTGGGGGCCGCCCGGCAGCGGCAAGACCACCCTGGCGCGGATTATCGCCGAGAGCACCAACGCCCACTTCGAGCCGCTGAGCGCCGTCAGCGCCGGGGTCAACGACCTGCGCCGGGTCGTCCAGGAGGCCCGGGACCGGCTGGGCATGTTCCAGCAGCGCACCGTGCTGTTCATTGACGAGATCCACCGCTTCAACAAGGCCCAGCAAGACGCGGTGCTGCCCTACGTCGAAGATGGCACGATCATTCTGATCGGCGCCACGACCGAAAATCCTTCCTTCGAGGTCAACAGCGCCCTGCTCTCGCGGGCCCGCGTCTTTACCCTGGAGGCCCTGAGCGACGCCCACCTCGCCCAGGTGATCGACCGGGCCATCGCCGACCGCGAACGGGGCCTGGGTGAACTCAACGTGCTGCTGGCCGCCGATGCGCGCGGGTACCTGGTGAACATGGCCAACGGCGACGCCCGCATCGCCCTCAACGCCCTGGAGGCCGCCGCGCGCTCCAAAGCCCCGGCCGTGGGCGAGAAGCGCCTGATCACCCTCGATGACATTCGTGACGCCCTGCAGAGCCGCGCCACACGCTACGACAAAAGCGGCGAATTGCACTTCAATGCCATCTCCGCCTTGCACAAGAGCGTCCGTGACGGCGACCCCGACGGCGCGCTCTACTGGCTCGGGCGCATGCTCGACGGCGGCGAGGATCCCCTCTACATCGCCCGGCGCATCATACGCATGGCCGTGGAGGATATCGGCATGGCCGATCCGGCGGCCCTGCCTCAGACCATCGCGGCCCAGCAGGCGGTGCATGTGCTTGGGCAACCCGAGGGCGAACTGGCCCTGGCCCAGGCGGTGGTCTATCTCTGCCAGGCCCCCAAGAGCAATGCCGTCTATCGCGCCTATACCGCCGCGATGCGCGACGTGGCCGAGACGCGCAATGAACCGGTGCCGCTGCATCTGCGCAATGCGCCGACGGAGCTGATGAAACGCCTGGGCTACGGCAAGGGCTACGAGTACGCCCACGACCTGCCCGCGGGCCGCAGCGACCAGGCGCACCTGCCCCCCAACCTGGAGGGCCGGATCTACTACGAGCCAACCGACCACGGCTTCGAGAGCCTCGTGCGCGAGCGACTCGCGTGGCGGAAAGAACGCCGGCGCGAGGACGAACCTGCCACGGCGCCAGCGCGGAACCGCGATGCCGCCGCTCCTATGACCCACGACCCCCAGGCGCTCTCCGGCGAAGAGCCGCAGGAATGGCCGCCGGAGACGCCCCCGCCCGAACCGCGCCCGGCGCGCGCCAACCGCCGCAAGGGGTGAGGGGAAACGTGTATAATGCACGGTATCCCTGAGACACAGATCAGGAACGCTGGTTGCCGCTCCCCCTCTGCCTGTCAGCGGACTCCGGCAACCCTGAAGCCCATTGGAGGGGTGTGGGGAAACCAGGTTTCCCCGCACCCGTGCCCGATGGAGAGGCTGGAAGGGCGCGGACCGCCCGCAAAACTCTCTTCCGGCACACAAGATCGTGAACCGTTCGAGGAGCGTACCATGGTGACCCGCGCACAGGTGGCGATCATCGGCGCTGGCGTCATTGGCGCCAGCATCGCCTACCATCTTGCCCTTCGAGGATGTCCCGACGTGCTGATCCTCGAGAAGGAGGAAGCCGAGGTGAGCGGCAGCACCGCCCGCTCGGCGGCGGGCGTTCGACACCAGTTCTCGAACGCCACCAACATCCTGCTCTCGCGCTATAGCATCCAGAAACTGCGCACCTTCGATGAGGAGGTCGGCGGGCATGCCGAGTTACACCTGGTCGGCTATCTCTTTCTGGTCAATGACGCCGCCACCTGGGAGCAATACCAGCGGAACGTGGCCCTCCAGCGGCACCTCGACGTGCGCGTCGAGGTGCTGGGTCCCGAGGAGGCCGCCCGTTTCGTGCCTGGCATGCGCACCGATGACCTTATCGGCGCGACGTTCGGCCCCGACGATGGCTACTGCGACCCCTACGGCATCGCGATGGGGTATCTGCGCGCCGCCCAGCGCATGGGCGCCCGCATCCTCCGTGGCGCCGCCGTGACGGGGTTCGAGGTTCGTGGCGGCGCCGTGAGCGGCCTGCACACGACCCGCGGCGCGGTGGCCTGCGACGTGGTGGTCAACGCCGCCGGTCCGTGGTCCGGAGAAGTGGCGGCGCTGGCCGGGCTTGATGTGCCTGTGCGCCCCTACCGGCGCAATGTGTATATGACCGCGCCCTTCCCTCAGATCCCCGGACCTATGCCGTTGACGGTCGATGTCGGGAGCGGTTTTTACATGCGCCACGAGGGCGCCAGCATCCTGATGGGCCGCTCGAATCCCAATGAACCAAGCAGTTTCAATACCACGGTAGACTGGGACTGGCTCGACCACGTGCTGGAAGCTGGTCTGTATCGCTTTCCGGTGCTGCAGCAGGCCAGTCTCGCCACTGGCCAGTGCTGGGCCGGCCTGTACGAGATCACGCCCGACCACAACCCCATCCTCGGGCGCCACCCCGACCTGGCGCATTACGTCGATGCCAGCGGCTTCAGCGGCCATGGGATCATGCACGCTCCCGCCACCGGCTTGCTCATCGCCGAAGAGATCCTCGACGGTCGCGCGCATACCATCAACATTGACGACCTGCGCATCACTCGCTTTCGCGCGGGGCAACCGCACGCCGAGCAGAATGTTATTTAACTGGACGGCGCGGTGGAGGGGTGCGGGGAGGCCAGGCCTCCCCCGCCTACCCCCTGTCCCGTCCGCGGCGGCCAGGCAGCCTGGCGCAACCCCCACGGCCCTCTCGCCGCGGGCGGGCACCAACCGCCTGGTGGAGGGCCTGCGGCGCTCCACCCCTCCCTGCCGGAAGGCGACCGCGTAACCCCTGTTCTTTAACTGGACGTGCGCGGTGGAGGGGTGCGGAGAGGCTTCGCCTCCCCGCCTACCCCCCTGTCCCGCCCGCGGCAGCCAGGCGGCCTGGCGCAATCCCACGGCCCTCTCGCCGCGGGCGGGCACCAGGCGGTTGGTGGAGGACCGCAGGCCCTCCACCCCTCCCTGCCGGAAGGCGACCGCGTAACCCCTGTTCTTTAACTGGATGGCGCGCGCGACCTGGCGATCATGCGCATGCGGTCTGTGCAACGGGGATTGGTATACCTTGAAACAACCTCTCTGGATTGATCGGCCCCGGCAGCGCGAGGCGCTCCGGCGGAGCCTCAGCGGGGCCAACGAACCGAAGATCCTCGTCCTCTGCGCCGGGCCGGGGATGGGCAAGTCCTGGCTGCTGCGGCAGTTCGCCGACGACGCGCTCCACCTCGGGGCGCGCGTCAGTCTGCTTGACCTGAGCGATGATCGGGCCTACGATGCGCTGGCGCTGGTGCGCCGACTGCGCGACGCGCTCGGCGCACCGTTCTTCGATCCGTTGACGCTGACCATCAACGAGGTGACCGCGCCGCGGCTTACGGTGAACGTCCGCGCCCGCGCGCGCGCGACGGCGCCGCCGTCGCTTGCCGGCGCCGGGCACTCAGGGGTCAAAGACAATCTCTTCGTCGTTCAAACTGATGACCCCCGTCTGTTGCCGGCCATTGATGAGCGGGTCACCCGGACATTCTTCGCATGCCTCGAGGATCTGGCCGCGCAGGCGCCGGTGCTGTTGCTCTTCGACAGCTATGAACACGCCTCGCTCGACAGTGAGCGCTGGCTGCCGGGCGTAGCCGATCGCTGGATCCGCCAGGAGTTGCTGCGCCGCGTCCGCGACGGGAGGTTACGCAACACGGTGGTGGTGCTGGCCGGGCGTGTGCTGCCCCCGTTCGACGCGAGCTGGGCAGCGACACTGGGCGTACTGACCCTCGAGGCGCTCTCGCACGCCGAGGTAGCGCACTACCTGGGCGCGCGCCACGGCGGAGAGCGTCTGAGCGAGGCTGCGGTCGAACAACTCTTCCGCAGAGTTGGAACCGAACAGGCCGAGGCGCTGCGCCGCGCAGCGCTGCCCCGCTGGTTCGACATCGAGGTGCTGCGGACCCTCTGCGAGCCTGCGCTGGAGCCAGGGGACCTGTTTGAACAGGCGCGCGGGCTGAGCTTTGCGCGCGATCTGGGCGACGGTCGCCTCGCCTATGCCGATCAGGTGCGCCAGGCGCTCCTTGCGGTGTGGCGCCGCGACCGGCCCGACGACCTGGAGACGCTGCACTGGCGCCTCTATCATCACTTCACGCAGCGCGCCGCGCCCCCAGACGCGGCGAGCGGAGCCATGCCGCTCTTGCCCGAGAGCACGGCCCTGAGCGCGGCGCCGCTGACTGCCCAGGCCGACTTGCTGCGCCGCGAATCGTTGTACCATCTGCTGCACGTCGATCCCGATCGCGGCCTTGACGAACTCCGCGCCACCTTTGCGCACTTCGAAGCCGTTCATCGTCTGGCGGAATTGGAGCGGCTCGCGCAGATGGCCGGCGCAGCCATTGCCGACGCGGTGCTGGGATCACGCCACCGCCGCTGGGCGCAGTATCTGCGTGCCCGCACCCTGCTGGCCGCGCGCCGCCTCGACGAGGCCACCACCCACCTGGAGGCGCTCCGCGCCTATGAGGACCTGGAACCGGATCTGGCGGCGCAGGTGGGGCAGAGCCTGGGGCAAGCCTACCTCGAACTGGGTCGCCACGCGCCGGCGATTGAGGCCCTCCGCCAGAGTCTCGCCTTTGCCGCCCGCATCGGCGAGCAACCGGCGCTTGCCCGGACGATGCTGCTCCTCGGTGATGCCTATCACGGGATTGGCGCCAGCGCCTGGTACGTGCCCGAACCTTCGCCGCACCTGGCCCTGCGCGCCGGGTACACGCTCTGGATCGGGCTGCTGTCGCTGCCCTTTCGTATCGCCACCCTGGCCCTGGGACCGGGCAACCGCATCCTGCCGCGCCCGGCGTACTGCACCCATCATCAAAACTGGCTGTCCATCCGGCTGATCAACACGGCGCGCTTCTGGTACCTCCAGGCCCGTGACACCTTTCGCTATCTTGAGGATGCCCGGAACACGGTGTGCGCCGAGCAACGCCTGGCCGGCATCCTGTTGCTCTACGGCTACCACGATGAGGCCCGCGCGACCATCGAGGAAATGCTCCAGCAACCGGTCGCGCGCGACCCCTACCTCCGCGCCTCGCTTCACCAGGCCCTGGCAGAATGTTCCCTCCCGGCCAGCAATGCGGAGGCGGCCCGGGCTACCCTCGCCGCGATCCTGGTCTTTTTTCGCGATCTCGGCGACGTTCGGGGCGAGTCGCGCGTTCTTGCCGCCTGCGGCCACGCTGCCCGTCTGTCCGGGGACACATCGGGCGCGCTTGGGTACCTTACCGCCGGGTTGGAGCGCGCGCGCACCCTGCCTGACCCCCAGGCCCGCGAGCGCATCCTGCACCAGATACGCGCCTGGCGCTCCCACCCCGGCACCGATGCCGAAACCCGGCGCGCGCTCGAGCGGTTGCTCGCCGCCGAACCCGAGAAACGCTACACCGCCTATAACCTTCCGCGCTACGTAGGTCTGTTACCGGTTACCGCCGCGCTGGTCATCCCCCTGCTGATCCTGCTGATCGCTGTCGTTGCGCCCGTGCAACGGATCACGCCGCATCCCGACGGGTTGATCGCCCTTGGCAGTTTCTTGCATCCATGGCGCGCGCTCGGAGTGGTGGCCGCGTTGTTGCCAATCATTCTGGCCGTGTACGCTGCCGTCGCTGCGGCCGTGCTCTACTGGCTGCCACTCACCCGCATCGAACGCACCCTCGCGGATGTCATCGCCATCCGCCCCGGCCAGATCGCCCGCTATGATGCCTGGGGCCATGTGCGCGCGGAGCTTTCCTGGAGCGCCGTACAGCGCTGGCTGACGTTCGACTGCCGGCTGTGGGATCGGCCGCTGGGCCTGGTTTCGCGCTCGGCGCTGGAGGCAGCGCCGGACCGCACCCTGCCGATCGAGGGTGTCACGAGCTGGTACAGCGAGGTCCAACAGGAAATTGATCGCCACCTTGCAGGCGCGCACGAGCCGCCCGCCCCCCCCGTCGAGCGTCAGGAACTCGGCCACAGCCTGCTGCGCAGCCTCTCGGGCCTTTCGGCCGGCGCCGGTCTGGCATTGCTCGTGCTCATCGCCTGTTTGAACAACGGCTGGTTGAACCTCGGCGCGAACGTTCCGCTGCCCCTGGTCGCGGCCACGTGGTTCATCGCGCTGAGCGGCATGCTCATCCTCACGCCCCTGGCCATCTGGATCGCCGGCAGGCCGCTACACCTGCCGCCGTCGCTCCAGATGAGCCGTCACTGGCCGCTGGTGATCGCCGGTCTGGGAAGCGCCAGTATCTTGCTTGCTCTGAGCGGTGGCCGGTGGGTCATTCGTGTCGAGGCCCTGAGCTACACCCTGGTGGTGTGGGGCGCCTATCTGCTGGCCGAGGCCCTGGCGGCGCTGATCCGCCCTGGCCAGATCCTTCCGCGCGTGGGCGCGATTGTCGTTGCGGTGGGGCTGGCCCTGGCCCTGGTGGCCACCCCTGCGCTGAACCACTTCCGCTGGCTGGAACGCTCCATCGCTCACCGCCAGGCGCTCAACGGCGTCGACAGCGCCGCGCGCTTCTGCGCTGCTATGCCTACCGCCGCCGAACTCGCCGCGAGGGACGAACGTGTCTACCTGTTCCAGGGCGACTGCGCGGCGCGCCTCGGCGACTGGCCAACGGCGGCCCGCGCTTACGCCAGCGCCGCGCAGGTCGCCCCTGAAGGCTCCAGCCGACGGGCATTAGCCCTCTACAATCTGGGGGTCGCCGCCGGCTACCTCGGCGCCGCGAGCACCCTCGAACAGGCGGTTGCCGACTACACCCGGATCTGCGCCGCGCTGACGCGGAGCGACCCGATCTGCGCGCAACTGCAATCGGTTGGCCCGCCCCGGCTACGGCGCTGAGCCATGGCGCGCCTCTATACCATAAGGGCATACGGCGCCGCGGCCCCCCTCCCAGCCTCCCCCCACCGGGGGGAGGAGCCGGACTCCCTGCCCCAGCGGGGGAGCTGGGGAGGAGGCAGGCACCTCCCGCGGGCGGGGGCGTGGGGAAACCCGGGTTCCCCACACCCCTCTTCGAGAGCCTATGTTCACGTTAGAGGGCCAGACGGGCGCAACGCTCCGGGTAGGGCCGCAGCCCTGGCTGCGCCAACGCTGCGGCCTTACTGCCCCGGCCCCTGGCGCGCCGGGGCATGCTCCTGCTCGGCGATCAGCCATTCGAGCGCCAGCAGGTAGCCCCGCCACCCCAGGCCGGTGATCTGCCCCGTGGCGACCGGAGCGACAACTGAGGTGTGACGGAACGGCTCGCGCCGGTAGATGTTGGAGAGATGCACCTCGATGATCGGCGCGCTCAGCGCGGCCAGCGCGTCGCGCAGAGCCAGGCCGTAATGGGTCAGCGCCCCTGGATTGATGATCACCCCGGCGGCGTTCCGCCCTTCGTTCTGCAAGAAGTCGATCAGCGCGCCCTCGTGGTTCGATTGCACGCTGATCAGGCGCAGGCCGGCGCCGGCGGCGCGGGCGCTCAGGGCGGCGTCAATCTCCGCGAGCGTGGTGTGGCCGTAGATGGCCGGCTCGCGCTGGCCGAGCATGTTCAGATTCGGGCCGTGGACCACGGCGATGGTGTCAGGCATAGGGTGCTCCAGATCCCCTCAGGGGAGGGCGCGGCCCTTGCGAAGCACTGCGTATGTCCTGGCACCTGAGGGGCTTATCCACATCAGCCGTCCATGCGGCTCCGCCGCACCCCGACGGGATGAACATACTTTCTTGGGAGGGCTTTGCTCGCCCCCACCCTCCCACCGGGTGGGGGGATGGGGAAACCGGGTTTCCCCATCCCCTGCTTGCGGGCTGCGCCCGCCCGCGGGCCGGAGCCTGGGTGCGCGGGCCTCCGGCCCGCATCCGCAATGGGATACAAGGGTTCTCCTGGGAGGGCTTTGCTCGCCTCCACCCTCCCACCGGGTGGGTGAATGGGGAAACCGGGTTTCCCCATTCCCCTGCGCAAGGGCTGCGCCCGCCCATGCCCTCCTCACCGGGTAAGGGGATGGGGAGACCCGGTTTCCCCATCCCCCTTCTCAGGGACAGTCACTCTTCCGGGGGAAGGGAGGTGGCGATATCGTACACCAGCACCTGCACATCAAGCCCTTCGCCGGCCAGCAGTTGCAGGGTGAAGTCGTGTGTCGCCTCTTTGATGGCGCCCTCTTCGCTGACCGGGGCATAGGCGCGGATGGTGGCTTCTTCGCTCGAAACGCGCGTCACCCGAACGACCGCGTCCGGTGAAGCAGCGTGGATCCGTCGGCTGATCTCGCTAATGGCTTCATCGAGGTTCATGGAGCTCCTCCACGTGTGGCCTGACCGACGCTGATTACTATACCTGCTGATTGATGTTTCGGCAACCCTGACGAACAGAGGGGAACCGGGTTTCCCCATATCTCTGCCCGCCGGGCAGGCATTCGCCATCCCGCCGCCAGACGTCCATGCGGCTCGCGTCGCACACCGACGGGATGAACATACTTCCTGGGAGGGCTGCGCCCTCCCAGACCCTCCCACCGGGTGGGGGGATGGGGAACCGGGTTTCCCCATATCCCTGCCTGCCGGGCGGGCGTTCGCCATCCCGCCGCCAGGCGTCCATGCGGCTCGCGTCGCACACCGACGGGATGAACATACTTCTTGGGAGGACTGCGCCCTCCCAAACCCTCCCACCGGGTGGGGGGATGGGGAAACCGGGTTTCCCCATCCCCCGCTCCGAGGGTTGCGGATGCGACCACATACGACATCGGGGGCGGCCTGGCCGCCCCCGATGCCCGTGGTGACCGGGATGGTCGTTATTGACAGCAGTTACGCAGTCGCCTTCGGGCGGGGAGGGGTGGAGGGCCTGCGGCCCTCCACCAACCGGTTGGTGCTCGCCCGCGGCGGGAGGGCCGTGGGGGTTGCGCCAGGCCGCCCGGCCGCCGCGGGCGGGAACGGGGTATGCGGGGAGGACGTGTCTCCCCGCGCCCCTCCACCGCGTACGTCCTGTTATTGACCTTCCCGCCGCACCAGTGGCAGGTAGATGTTGACACGCGGGTTCTCTATCCTCTCCGGCGGCGCCTCGGGCACAACCAGGGTCACCTCTACCCGATCACGCACCGCGCTGTCGAACCGCGAACGCGCCTCGACAAAGAACCGCGTGGTCGTTCCTGGCGCGACGCTGGGCGGCGCCGTCACCTGCATCTCGACCCGGAAGGTGCCCTCGCGATCCACCGGGATGGTTGACGGGGTAATCGTCAGACTCCATCCTGCAGGCAAGCCAATCGGCGCGAGGTCGAAGACATCGGCGGCACTCCCCCGGTTGGTCACCGCCAGCCCGCTCAGGATTTGCGGACGGCCGCCGGGCTGGAGCAAGCGCACCTGCGACGCGGCCAGGCTCACCCCCGCCACCCGGCTCACCGTCAGACGATCCTCGGCATCATCGAAGATCTCCGGATCACCGACCAGGTCCACCCGCACCCGCGCGAAGCCCGGGTCGCCGGCGCGCTTCCCGTCGGGGATGAACACCCGCACCGTGACCTCGATCTCACTGCCAGGACCGAGACTCACCAGATCGGGCGCGACGGTCGCCGGCCAGCCGTTGGCCTCGGCCACCGTGAGCCGGAACAGGCCCTGCTCCACGCCGATGTTGCGCACCGTGTGCGTAAAGACCACCGTGCTATTGGGTGGTCCTTCGCCGCTGCGATCCGGCTCAATGATCACCCCTCGCGCCGGGCCGACGGCGGTGATGTCCTCCGCCTCGTCAAGCGCCGGCGTGCCCTCGCCGACCGCGCGCACGCGCACCAGGGTGGTGTTCTGCTCGCCCCGCGCGGCGGAAGCCGGCGCTGTTACCTGTACCGTGATCGTAGCGCTCTGGCCCGGGCCAAGCGCCGGGGTAGGGCTGCCCGTCACCGCCGAACTCCAGCCAGCCGCGCTGTCGCTGGTCTCAATGATGAAGGCCGTGGTCGTGGTGCCGGTGTTGGTCACAGTATGGGTGTACGTCACCGACTCGCCGGGGTTAAGGTTGCGGCGCTGCCCCGGCGACAGATCGGCAGCCGTGATGCTAGCGACGCGCGCCACATCGGTGGCGCTGGCGACCGGCCCGCCATCGCGTCCCGTGGCCGTGACGGTGATCGTGGTTGACTCGCCGGCCCCCAGACCCGCCGGAATGGCCACTTGCACGGTGATCGTTCGGGTGCCATTGCGCGGCACATCCAGCGCCGCCGTCGGCGAGACCGTCGCCGTCCAGCCCGAGGCGCTGGAACTCACGCTCAGGTCAAAGCTATCGGCGGCGTTGCCGGTATTGGTCAGGGTATGGGTGAAGGTCAGCGCCGCCCCCGGCGCGCCTTCGCCTTCGCGATTGGGCGCCAGTTCCACTCCGCGGAAGCGCTGCACGTTGACGGTGATGGTGGCCGTGGCGGTGAAATTGCTCACCGGGGGAAACTGCGCGCTGTTGTCGGCGGTCGCCGAGATCTGGATCGGATACGCGCCCGCGTCCACGCCTTGCGGCACGCTCACCTGAACCGTGAACGTGCACGTGCCGTTTGGCGCGATGGTTGGCGTATCGTCGCAGGTATTGCCGGTCGTGGTCGCCGTCCAGCCCGCCGGCCCGCTGAAGGAAGCCGGCACGTTGATCGGCACGGCGGCGTTGCCGGTATTGGTCACGGTGTTCACGAAAGTCACCGTGCCGGGCGCGGTGCGCACGTCCACCGGGTCGGGCGTTCCGGTGCCGGGGTCGATCCGCGCGGCCCCGCCGCCCGTGACCACAACGCGGGCATTGCGCGTCACCGCCGGTGGCGGGCTTGCCCCGCCGCTGGCGGCGGCGGTCACGGTGAAGTCGTAGGCTCCCTGTGACGTAGCCGAAGGCACCCGGATGGTCACGCGCACGGTGGATGCCGCGCCCGCGGCCAGGCTGGTCAGGGACGGCGTGGCGCTCACGCCCTGCACCACCAGCGGCGAGCTACCCGGCAGGGCCGGCGTTACCGTGAAGCTATCGGGCGCGTTGCCGGTGTTGGTCAGAGTGTACTCGAAGATCGCGTCGGCTCCGGCGGGCACGGTGCGGATCAGCGGATCGTCGGCGGGCAGGAACGTAAAGCTCCGCACGGTCGGGATGCTGATCACGTCGTCCACCGGATCGGTCTGTCGCGTCGTGCCCACAACACCGACGCGGAAACGGACACGCACCTCGCCGGGGGGCGGGGTCGCGCCCGGCGTGTTGACCACGATGGTGAGCGTGGCCGTGCCCCCGGCGGGCAGACTTGTGGGCGTTAACGTGACCGCGCCAATGGACCAGCCCGCCGGCGGCGCGCCCACGAAGTTCAGACCGACGACCTCAAAATTGCCGGGCAGATCGCCGCTATTGCGCACCGTATGCGTGAAGGTCACCGACGCGCCGGTGAGCGGCAGCGTCTGGGTCATCGGCGTGACCTCCGGGGTGGCAGGTTGCACGCTAGGCTGCACCGCGGTGACGGTATCGGTGACCTCGTTGGAGGAGGCAGCGCCAAACACGGCCCGCACGCCGACGCTATGGGTGGTGTTGGGCGCCGTGCCCAGGGGCACGCCTACCGTCACGCCAAACTCCACCGAACTCTGCCCACCCGCAGGCGCGGCCGGCACCGTTACCGTCGCCGGGCCGCTGGCCCACCCCAGGGACGAAGTGATCTGAATCACGTAGGTGCGTTGCACCGGGGCGTTGTGGGTAAGCGTATGGGTAAAAATGGTAGAACTGCCGATATTGACGTTACGGCTACTCGGCGAGGCCGGGCCAAGGCTGAAGGTGGGCGGCGTGGCGCATGGCCCCAGCGCGCCGGTATCCAGAGCATTGGTAAAGGGCGAGGTGTTGTTGCCGGGGGTCGTTGCCGTGGCCGTCAGGTAGCGCAGACAGCCCGGGACGGGGATGCTGAAATTGCCGCTGCCGTCAGCCGTGCCGCTGGTGAGGAAGAGCGGCCCCTCGCGATCCTCGGCGACGGACGAGGTAAAGACCTCCACCGTGCAGTTCGCGCAGGCCGTGCCGGTGAGCACCGGCGGCGAGCCGGCGCTCACGCCGGTAAGGGTTGGGGGCGCCTGGCCGCCATTGCCGCCGCTGGAGAGCGCGATGCCATCGCCGTTGCTCTGGATAGTGGTGGTTTGCGCGATCCTGACCGCGGTGGCCGCGTTCACCCGCACCCCGTCTCCCCCCCCAAGGGCGCCGTTGAAGGCCAGTTGATTGCCGACGATCTGATTGTTTGACGCGCCGACGCGAATGCCGTGGTAGGGATCAAAGGGCAAACTGTCACTGCCATTGAAGGCGATCAGATTGTTCTGGATGGCATTGTTCGAGCCGGAAATCAGTCGCAGGCCATCTTGCCGATTGCCGATCCCCGTGCCCGAGGCCAGCGACCCGCTGGCCCGCGTGCCGATGCGATTGCCGGCAATGGTATTGTTACCGGCCTCCTGACCGGCACTGGCGCCCCCCAGGCTGATGCCGATGCCGGTCCCGGAGATCACATTGTTCCGAATGGCATTGTTATCGCTCCGGCGCACGCGGATGCCCTCGCGATCCACGGCGCTGCCGCTATTCAGCGCCGCATTTCCATCGCGACGCACGCCGATGAAGTTATTCTCGATGGTATGACCGCCGGTGGCGCAGGGACCGCTACAGTTGTTCAGCGTGCCTGAGGCTGCGGGGTCGATCAGGATTCCGGCGCCCACGCCGCCCGCTGCCGAGCCGCTCCAGGCGATGATGTTGCGGTCGGCGATGCCGGCGCCGCCAATGCGGATGGCGTTGCCATTCTCGATCCAGATACTGGGCGCGTTATTCGCCGTGCGCGAGGCGGCCGGAGTGAGTTGGGAGGAGGAACCATCGCTATTCGTGCCCAGGAAGTTCCCGCGCACCACGTGGCCGCCAGAGCGGAACCTGATCCCGTAGAGGGCGTTGCCCGAGATCACGTTTGCCGGGCCAACCGTCACCACCGGATCGTCGCCCACCGCGGCGGCGTTGTAGCGCCCCACGAAGATCCCTTCGGCGCCATTGGCCAGCGGCGCGCCGCTGGCGTTCAGGCCAATGTAGTTGCCGGCAATGGTGACGTTGCCGTACTTCTGGGTGCTTTCGGTAATCTCGATCCCCCGGTTGGTATTGCCGGCAATCACATTGCGCCCCCCGGCGGGATCGAGGGGGTCGCCGATCACCGTATTGTAGGGGCCATAGTTCGGGTTAGGGAAGGCGCCGATCAGAATGCCGACCCGGTTGGGAATGGCCGTGCCGGCGCTGTTGACCCCGATCAGGTTGCGCGCGATGGTCGTATCACGCGGCGTCAGCGCGCTGTTGAAGGTGGTTTCAAAGCTCGAAACGGTAATGCCGGCGATGATCTGGTTGCCGGGCGCGGTGGAGGTGTGCCCACCAACCAGGTTATCGGCGATCAGCGTGCCCCGCGCGCCAACGGAAACGCTGATGCCGGCCTCGGTCTGGTTGGTATTCACATTCGCGGGAGGGGCGGTGCCGGCAGCATTGGTGCCGACGTAGTTGCCGACAATCTGGTTGTTCTGGTTCAATGCCAACCCGCCGGCATTGGCAATCGCCACATTGGCGACCAGATTGCCGGCGATCACATTGCGCTCGTTGGCGCCCGTGCCGCCGATGATGTTGTTGTCGGCCCCGTTCGCCAGCAGCACGCCGTAGCGCCCGTTGGCCTGCGCCGTGGCGCCATCGGCCCCAACGCCGAGGTAGCAGTTGTAGACGCGGTTGTTGTCGCCGCCGTCGAAGCTCCCGTCAATATAGATGCCCGAGCCGCTGGCTGCGGCCACCCCACCGGTGGGAAAGCCCACGATCACCAGGCCGCGGATGGTGTTGTTGTTCGAGACGATGTTCAGCCCGTGCCCTGAGACGCTATTCGCCGCCAGCACCACGCCGCTGATGGTCACACGGCTGCTCCCGCCATCAATCGTGGTGCCATTATCGGTTAGGGGCGGCAGAGGCTGAGTTTGAGGCTGGATGGTGGTCACTCCCGGCGCGAAGGTGATCGTATTGGGGCCGGAAATGGTATTCGCCAGCCGGATGGCCTTACGCAGGGTGCAATCCGTGGCGCCACAGGTAGGTCCGCCGTCATCGGTGTCGGCGGAGGAGGTGACGACCAGACTCTGCGCGAGGACGGGCCGGGCGGCAGGCAACGCCGCCGCCAGCAGGACCAGGAGCAGGACGAAGCGACAATGACGCGCAAGGGTTGGCACGGACATTCTCCTCACTGTGCTTGCATATAAGCCGTCCATGCGGCTGCGCCGCACACCGACGGGATGAACATACGATTGTTCCTGGGAGGGCGTAGCCCTTCCAGACCCTCCCGCGGGCGGGGGTAGGGGGAAACCAGGTTTCCCCCTACCCCTGCTTGAGGGCCGAGCCCTCCCGCGGGCGGGGGGATGGGGGAACCTGGTTCCCCTATGGTCACGTTAGTAGCACACACGCGCGGTTGCCTATCTCCGCACAAACGGCAACCACAGGAACCGCTCGCCTCTGGTGATCACGATCCGGTCCACCAGCCTGGCTTCAGCCAGGGTCTCGCCGTCGGGCGTATCCTTGCGCAGAAAGACATTGACCGTCTCGATCTCGCCGAGGGGCAGACGCGCATCGGTGCGCGCGATCACGACAAACTGCGCGAGCTGGAAGCGTCCGGCGACGAAGTCGGTCGTGGTATCCATCGAGAAGCAGCCCTGGCTGTCGATCACGAAGCCATTGGTGGCCGACTCGAAGCGCACGCTGCTCTGCTGGTTCGCGACCGCCGCCAGACAGAAGCGCACCGGTCCGTTGCTCTTGTTCTCGACAGTGTGGACGAAGCGCACCTCGCTGCCGGCGGCGGCGCGCTGCTCCTGATCGGGATAGATGAGCGCCCTCGGCAAGACGTTCACCCGCGTCGTGGCACTGAAGGGCACGCTGCTCGACGGATAGCCGAATTCGACGCTCGCCGGAATGGTGCCAGTGATAAAGGTTGTCGCCTCCACCGGTTGCCCGCCCACGCTCTGCTGGGCGCCCGCGGGCACGGTGACCTCCGCCAGCAGGTCGCGCTGCGAGCCGGGCGGCAGGGTCAGGGTGGACGTATTGAGGGTCGTCGGCCAGATGCCGGGGCTGATCGCCGGGTCGCGGGTGAAGAAACTCAACCCCAGGGTAACCGTCACATTGCCGTCGTTACGCAAGACGTAGCTGTGGGGCACCCGCTCGTTGGGCCGGCCCGCGCCGATGCTGCGCGGCGGCGTCACGCGGATGATCGGGCGCCCGAGCACAGTGGTCTCCAGCGTAGCGGTGGCAGTGGCCACGGCGGGAGAACGCACGGTCACGGTGGTGACATCGCGCTTAGGCACGCGCACGTTGGGATGGTCGCCCAGCGGCAGGGTCAGGGTCACGGTAATATCGCGCGTTCCACCGGCGGGCAAGGGGGGCAGGAAGATCGTGCCCGGCGCCGGCGTGGCAGTGAGTTGCCAGCCGCTGAGGGTGCCGCTGGTCTCCAGCACCAGATTGTCGAAATCAACGCTGCCGGTGTTGCGCACGCGCAGGGTGTAGGTCACCGTCTCGCCAGGGCCGCGGCTGGCCGTCAGCGGCGAGGTGGCTTCGAGGGCCAGGCCGGTAGTGACATCGAAGCGGGCATACTCCGAACTGTTGCCCCGGCCATCGGTGGCGATCAGCAGCAACTGGCGCGGGAGGCGCCCGCCGCTCAGTTGCAGGAACCCGCTGAAGAAGCCGTTGGCGGCGGCAGGCAGCGACTCCTGCCCGGAGGCGCCGATGTCAGCCGCGGCGCGCAGCAGATTGAAGCCCTGCCCGTCGGGAGTGGGCAGCGTCGGATCGGGTTCGAAGAACTGGATGCTGCAATTCGCGCAGGCCGAGGGCGGGTTGGGCGGCTGATCCGCCGGGGCCGTGGAGGGCAGCGCATAGCCCTCGACGCGCCCGGACTGGAAGAGGCGCAGGCGCTGCGGGCTGGCAAGGGACGGATCGACAATCGGCGGATCGATGTCGTGGTTGGGACGGTTCGGGTCGCCCGGATTGCTGCCGGGCGGGAAATTGACGGTCGTGCCGACCAGTTCAATCGCGCCGCCCTGGTTGCGCGTCAGGCGGTTGTTCTGCATCCTGACCCGCTGCACAGTGCCATCGAGGCGGATCGCCCGCCCGATGTTGGCGCGCAAGGTCGTATTGAACACAACGACATTCGAGGTCGTGCCGGCGACGAGGATGCCATGTTCGCCATTTTGACGCACCGTCGTATCGAGCAGGCTCACGTTGAAGCTATTGCCATCAACCTGAATGCCGTTTCCGGTGTTGAAGGCGATCGAGCGCGCGTCGGAGGTGTCGGAGCGCAGGGTGACGGTGTAGACATCGCTGAGCCGGATGCCGGCCCCGACGTTGAGTTGCACCGTGTTGGTGATCAACTCGACATTGCGCACCCCGCCGCTCACCACGATCCCCTCGCGGTTGGGGCGAGGGGTCGGCTCGGGGCTACAGGGCGGGCTGGCGTCGCTGCTCGGCAAACAGCCCACGCGATTGCCGACCAGGAACACATTCTCGATATTGGTTGGGCTGGGGACGCCCACCGAGCCGCTGCCATCGCCGCGCACCCAGATGCCGGGAATGCCTGAACTTCCGCTCGCCGCGCCCCCGACGGTGTTCCGCTCCACCCGCGTCCCGCGGACCCCGCCGGTCACCAGAATGCCCGCCTCGCCGCCATTAGGCTCGGCGATGGTAATCGGGCCGGGAGGAGCGGCGCGTCGCAGGCCGATCACATTGCCGCGCACCAGCGTATTCAGATTGCCCTGGCCCTCGACCAGCACGCCCTCCTGGGCATTGCCGGCGATAATGTTGCCTAGAAAGGCCTGGGGCGTCGAGTCGCTGCCGACAACCGTGCCCTGCGCGCCGGCGAGCACGGCCACGCCGCGACCGGTATTGGGCAGCGGCCCGGTCGCGGTGGCATTCAGGCCGATGATCGAGCGCTCGATGCGATTGCCCACCGGCGACGTCGCTGTGGGCGCGGCGCCGCGCGCCAGCGCGATCCCGTCGCCAGCGTTGCCGGAGACGACCGTGCCGGGGCCGATGATGTTATTCGCCGCTCCATTCTCGATGCGCACGCCGCCCGTGCCATTCGGCAGCGCTGCGATGCCAAGGTAATCCGTGCCGATGAACGCGCCCTGCACACGGTTGCCAGCGGCGTCCGTGGTCATCAACACGCCGTACTGGGTATTACCGCTGATGACCAGCGGGGCGGTTATGGGGAGACCGACCAGTTCGTTGTTGCTGGCCCCCTGCTCTATCAGCACCCCGACGGGCTGGGTGCCCAGCGCGGCCTGCCCGACAACATTCGTGCCGATGTAATTGGCGCGAACGAAATTGCCGCTGCTGCTGCCGCTGATGCGAATCCCGGCCTGGCCGTTCGCCGAGATCAGATTACGCCTGACATCCAGGGAGGTCCCCTCAGCCAGACTCGCGCCGATCACGTTCCCGGTAGCGTCGGACAGTTCGACGCCCGCATCGCCATTCCCGAGGGCCACAACCGCGCCGGAACCATCGAGGGTCGCGCCAATATAATTGCCATAGACAAAGTTCCCGCTGGCGCCGGCGATGGAGACGCCGCTGGCAATATTGCCGGCGAGGATATTGCGTTTGTTCGGCGTGACAATATCCTCGCCCACATAGTTCCCGCTGGCGCCATTGGTGATGCGCACACCGTAACGGTTCGGCTCGGCCGTCGTTTGACCGGGCCGCACCCCGAAGTAACACCCCTCAACCCGGTTCCCGGTAGCGTTGGACGTGGTAATCCACACCCCGGCGCCTCCAGGGTCGGGCAGACCGGTGAAGCGAATAAAGATCAGTTGGGTGATGGTGATGTTCTTGCCGGTAATGCGCAGACCGAAGCTGTATGCATTCAGACCATCAAGCACCACAAGCGGACGGCCCAGGCCGTCCACTTCACCTCGAACCGTATCACCGTCCCCTGTGAGCGGCGGAAAAGAGGGCCCTACGGGGGCAATGGTCCGCGAAACCGAGAAGAAGCCAGGATCAAAACGTATCAAACTCGGCCCACCATCGGCATTGGCGGCGAGAATGGCCTGGCGCAAGGTGCAACCGCCAGGGCTGGGACTCGCGTCTGAGCCACACGGAGCGTTCTGATTATCGAGGTCGTTCGTGACCGTGTAGGTTCTGTCCTGCGCAAAGCCCTGAGCCTCCGCGCGCGGGGTGGATGCGAATGGGACGACAACAAGAGCGAGGACCGACAGCAGGAGGGGCCAGAGCCTGCGCGGAGACATCGCGAACTCCTTACGCCGCGACCGGAGCGACGGCATTACAATGGGGCAAGGGACAGAGAGAATGTAGAATTGCGCACTGATAGTACGCAGGGCTATTCTAGCATGAACTGTAAAGGGATGTAAGGGGGAGATAAGGTAGGAATTGAGTACTGACTAATGTGGGAAGGTACCTGTTCACACCTGGGGTAACCCACGCGCCGACGAGCGCGGGCGTTTCGTCCCCGTCGCGTCTCCGCGGGCGAGATGGTTATTGAGAAATTCATCCGGTATGCCGAACTGGCCGTGGGGCTAAAGCCCTCGGCTACGGAATGCGAAGCCCGCCGGCGCGGGCTAGAGCGGATTAATTTCTCAAAGTCCATGATGCCCGCGCTCCCAGGAGACATGTGAACACGCACGTGGGAAGGACGTTTTTCTCGGTGGCAAATCGGTCGGGCGACGCGCCTGACGCGGAACGCGGCCCCCTGTGGGGCTACCCTTGCCCCGACCCGGCGGGGCGGATGGCGGGCGCGGCGCGGCGCGCCTCCTCCTGCGAGGCGATGACGATCCCGGCCAGGAGCAGCACGAAGCCGGCCAGTTGCAGCGGCGCGAAGCGCTCGCCGAAGACCACGAAGGCCAGCAGCGCCGAGCCGACCGGTTCGCCGAGGATGGCGACGGCAATGAACGTGGCCGACAGGGCGGAGAGGGCGTAGTTGAAGGCGGTGTGACCGAGCAACTGCGGGCCGATCGCCAGGCCGAGCAGCAGCAGATAGGCGTAGGGCGGAAAGCCGAACAGTGGCTGCCGGGCCACCAGCGCCCAGAGCACCAGGACCACCGCGGCGGTGGAGTAGACCACATAGATGTAGGCCAGCACGCTCAGGCGGCGACGCAGGTCGCGCCCGATCAGCAAATAGCCGCTCACCGTGATCGCGCCCACCAGCGCCAGTGTATTGCCCAGCGCGGGATCGGGCGCGCTGCTGCTCATCTGATCGGACAGGCCGATGAACAAGGTGCCGAGGAACGTGGCGGCGATGCCCAGCAGGGTGCGCCAGCCCAGCCGCTCGCGGAAGAACAGCAACGAGGCCAGCCCGACCCACAACGGGTTGGTGGTCACCAGCGCCACGCTGGAGGCCACCGAGGTGTAGGCCAGCGAACTGATCCAACTGGCGAAGTGCAGGGCCAGAAAGGCCCCCGAGGCCACGCCGAGCAGCAGATCGCGGCGGCGCAGCGCGCGCAACTCCGCGCCGGCGCGGAACCAGGCCAGCGGCGTGAGCAGCAGCGCCGCCAGCACCAGGCGCCAGGCGGCGATGCTCAGCGAGGGCACCTCCGCGGCCTGGGCGTAGCGGATCAGGATCGAGGCCGTTGAAACGATCAGGACGCCGGTAAAGAGCACGATGTACGGCCAGGGGGAACGGTGCATAGCGGGTTCTCACAACGGTTTCGGTCAGGGGCGACCATCGGGCCTGCGCCGCCAGCGGAGCAGCGGGGAGCCGTGGGTCGCCGTCAGGAATCCGCGCCTGAAACCCTGGGCCACGCCTCCACACCTCCACGGCCACACGGGGCGCCGGTCCGGCAGGATACTCGCTGTGGGCCGCGCTGTCAACCGCTTGTCCTGGCCCCGGCAATCGGATACAATACCGGGCGCGGATGGCGCGTGGTCCCGTGCGCGCCCAGGCCGTGCACCGCGTAAGTGTCCACGTGTCTCCCGGGAGCGCGGGCAGCTTGCCCGCGGGGACGCGACGCGGGCGTCCCGCCCACGCTTCCAGGCGCGGGTGTTACCCCAGGTGTGAACACTTACTTCACCGCCACGTCGTCAGGCAGGCAGAGGGTGACAGGTGAGCGCAACGATTGAGGCCGTGCGGGGGATGCGCGATGTGCTGCCGGCCGGGCAACGGCAGGCGGTCGCAGTCCAGCGCGCCCTGGAGGCGACCTTCGAAGCATACGGGTATGAGCCGATCGATCTGCCGATCATCGAGTCACGGGAACTTTACCTGCGCAAGCTGGGCGAAGAACTGGCGGGCAAGGTCTACGAGTTCAACTTCGGCGGGCGCGATCTGGCGCTGCGCCCCGAATGGACGGCCTCGGTGCTGCGGGCCTACGTGGCCCATCTTCAGGATCAGCCCCTGCCGCTGCGGCTCAGATACAGCGGGCCGGTGTTCCGCTACGAGCGCCCCCAGCGCAACACCTACCGCCAGTTCACCCAGGTAGGGGTGGAGATCGTCGGCGGGCCTTCGCCGCGCGCCGACGCCGAGGCCCTGGCCCTGGCCCGCGCCGGCCTCGACGCGGTGGGGGTGACGGGCTACCGGGTGCTGATGGGGCACGTGGGAGTGGTGCGCGATATGCTGGCGCAGCTCGATCTCAGCGAGCGCAGCCAGGACACGCTGGTGTGGAGCCTGGAGCGCATTCGCAAGGAGGGCGCAGCGGCGGTGCGGGCGCACCTGCGCGAGGGCGTGGGCGAGCCGGCGATTGACCTGCCCCCCGGTCTCGATGAGGAGCAGGCGCGGGCCTGGCTGCTGCGCACGTTGCAAGCGATGGAGATCGATCTGAGCACGGGCACACGCTCGCTGGAGCATGTAGTGGCCCGGCTGTTGCGGAAGTTGCGCCGCCGCGAGGAGCGCGCCGCCATCGAACGCGCCCTGGAGGTGCTGGAGCGCCTGGTGGCCATTCAGGGGCCGCCCTCGCGGGCGCTGCCGGCGCTGGCGGCCCTGCTGGAGGAGCAGGGGTTGCAGGCCCGCGCCCTCGACGAGGTGCGGGCGATTCTCGCGCTGGTCGCGGCGCACGGCATCGAGCCTGACCAGATCGATCTCGATTTTGGCCTGGGACGGGGCCTGCACTACTACACCGGCCTGATCTTCGAGATCGCCGATGGCAATGGGACGCAACTCTGCGGTGGCGGGCGCTACGACGATCTGGTCGCGGCCCTGGGCGGCCAGAAAGCCGTGCAGGCGGTAGGGTTCGCCTACGGGTTGGAGCGGGTGGTCGCCGCCGCAACCGGCGCGCCGATGCCGCCCCGCCGCCCGCTGGCCCTGGTGGCGCCGGTCACCGATGAGGATTACGCCTACGCCCAGGAAGTTGCGGGGCGCTTGCGCGAACGCGGCCTGGCGGTCAGCGTGGACGTGCGTGGGCGCGCCCTGACGCGCAACCTGAGTGACGCAGCGCGGCGCGGCGCCCGGTACGTCGCCATCGTTGGCGTGGAGGAACGGGCCAGTCGCAGCCTCGTCTGGCGTGACCTGGAGCGCCACGACGAGCGGCGCGTCAGCCTGGACGCGCTCGGGGATCTCTCTAGCAGTTCTCAGAGCGGACAGACCCTCGCGCCCCCAGGGTAACCCGACGGTTACTCGCGCTAACAAACCCCTTCCTGTTGGCGCGCGGCGCAACTGCACGGACGACTGAGGTGACCATCGTTCGCAGGGTTCAGCCCCCCTCCCAGCCTCGCCCCGCTGGGGGGAGGCGCCGGGTTCCCGCCCCCGGCGGGGGAGGGTCAGGGAAGGGGCTGTTACCGTGCCCGCGGCGCCGTGGCGCGGGCGGGACGCCCGCGCTCCCAGGTCATGGTCATTGGGCGTGGTGCGCCATGCGCATGACCGTCTCACGTGACCATGGGGGAACCAGGTTCCCCCATCCCCCCGCCCGCGGGAGGGCCTGACCCTCACGCAGGGGAATGGGGAAACCGGGTCTCCCCATCCCCCCACCCGGTGGGAGGGTTTGGGAGGACCTGGCTCTCACGCAGGGGGATGGGGAAACCGGGTCTCCCCATCCCCCCACCCGGTGGGAGGGTTTGGGAGGACCTGGCTCTCACGCAGGGGGATGGGGAAACCGGGTCTCCCCATCCCCCCACCCGGTGGGAAGGTTTGGGAGGGCTGCGCCCTCCCAGGAAGGATGTTCATCCCGTCGAGGTGCGGCGCGAGCCGCATAGACGGCTGGTTGGAACCTATGAACGACAGCCCATCCTGGGGGCGATACAGCGAGTTGCGCCCCGACGACCTCGCCGCCCTGCGCGCGCGCGCCCCGGCGGCCTACCTCCCCTGGGGCGGGCTGACCCGGCATGGCCCCCACCTGCCCCTGGGGCTGGACACGATCGTCGCCGAGGCGCTTGCCGAGCGCGCCGTCAAACGCACGGGCGGAGTGCTGCTGCCCGCAATGACCTGGCCCCTGGCGCTGCCCCACCCCGGGGTGTCGCTGGGGTTGAGCGCCACGACGCTGCGGACCTTGCTCGCCGAGAGCCTGGCGGCACTGGCGGGGAACGGCTGGCGCGTGGTGGTAGTGATCAGCGGGCACTATTCGCCGGGGCACGAATTGCTGCTGATCGATGCCGCCGAACGGGCGCTGGCCGACCATCACCTGCTGGTGCTGGCCGTTCCACCCCTGGCGCTGGTGGACGATGACATGCTCGATCACGGGGCGCTCTGGGAAAGTTCGGTCCTGCTCGCCTTGCGCCCCGACCTGATCAAGATGGAGGCCCTGGGCGCCGGCCCACTCGACCCGCTCGGCGACTCCGTCCTGGGCCGCGATCCGCGGGGCGCCGCCTCGGCTTCGCTGGGCAACAGCGCCCTGACCCTGGCCCTGGAACGGATCGTGAGCGCCGTCGAACGCTTGCTGGCCAGCGGCGATCCCGCGCCGCTCCAGGCCCTCTACGCGCGACGCCGCGAGCGCTACCAGAGCCTCACGGCGCGCTACGGCGATGACTTTGAAGCCTTGACCGCCGCCTGGTGGCAGGAGATGACCGGGGGCGGCGCCGCCGCGCCCCGCCCCCCGGAGTCCAGGTGATACGCCTGGCGCCGCTGCGCCCCGCCCCGGCCCTCCCTCGCCGGGGCGGGGGCGACCGCCAACCGGCTACCGAGAACGCAGGTGCTTATGCTACGCTTCGCGCTCCCCTCAAAAGGCTCCGGCTACGAAAGCGCCCTGGCGCTGCTCGACAGTTGCGGCCTGCGCGTGGTGCGGGCCAATCCGCGCCAGTACACCGCCGCGCTACGGGGTCTTCCCAACACCGAGGTGCTGCTGCATCGCCCCGCCGATATCGTCGAGAAAGTCGCCGAAGGTTCGATTGACATCGGCATCACCGGCTACGATCTGGTTGTGGAGCAGCGCGGCGACGACGAGGATCTGCTGGTGCTCTTCGACGACCTGGGCTTCTGGCGCGTGGAACTGGTCTTTGCCGTGCCCCAGGGCTGGGTGGATGTGCACACCTGGGAGGATCTGGCGGATCTGGCGGCGGAATTGCGCGCCCAGGGGCGCCGGCTGCGTATTGCCACCAAGTACCCCACAATTGTGCGCCGCTTCTGCGCCGCCCAGGGGATCACCGCCTTCGAGATCGTGCTCTCTCACGGGGCCACGGAAGCTGCCCCCGGCCTGGGCTATGCCGATATGATTGCCGATATCGCTGAGACCGGCACCGCCATCCGCGACAACAAACTGAAGATCGTCGGCGGGCCGCTCCTCGGTTCGCAGGCCGTGCTGGTGGGGAGCCGGCGCACCCTGCGCGGCGACGCCGAGAAACTGGGGCTGGTGCGCCAGTTGCTGGAACTGATCGAGGCGCGCCGGCGCGGGCGGCTGTTCTACTCGCTTACCGCCAATCTCACAGGCGAGTCGGTCGAGAGCGTGGGACGCCGGGTGACCGCGCGGGTGGAACTCGCCGGCCTGCAAGGGCCGACGATTGCTCCGGTGTGGAGCAAATACGCCGGTGAGGGCAGCGCGCCGCAGTGGTTCGCAGTGAACGTCGTCGTGCCCCAGGAGGAACTGCTGCCCGCGGTGGATCACCTGCGCGCGGTGGGGGCGGTGAGCATCAGCACCGTGCAGGTGCAACACGTCTTCAAGGCCCAGAGCGAGGCCTATATGCGCCTGCTGGCGGCCCTGGAGATGGCATAATGCCTGTTGGATTTTTAGGCATGGTTCAAACTCACGTGACAATTCAGCCTTCACTTCCACAGCTCTCCAGATCCCCGGACCGGTTCTGTAGAGGTGTGGAGCTGTGGAGGTGTGGAGCACCTGTCGAGCTAGAACACCCGACCTGAACCATGCCGAAAATCTAAAATCTCAAATCCAAAATCTACAATCCCAAGATGGAGCACCTCATGTCTGACGCCTATGCAGCCGCCGGCGTGAACATCGCCGCGGCCACGCGCGCCAAAGAACTGATGAGCGCGGCGGTGCGTTCGACCCACGGACCGGCGGTGCTGGCAGGGATGGGCGCCTTCGGGGGCTGCTTCGACCTTGGCGCCGCTGGCGTGGGCCATCAACCGGTGCTGGTGGCCTCGACCGACGGGGTCGGCACCAAGACGCTGGTGGCGGCGGCCCTTGGCCGCTACGACACGGTGGGCCAGGATCTGGTCAACCATTGTGTGAACGATATCCTGGTGCAGGGCGCCCGGCCGCTCTTCTTTCTCGACTACGTGGCGGCGGCGAAGCTGGATGTGGAGCAGGTGGCGGCGATTGTCGGCGGCGTGGCGACGGCCTGCCGCGCGGCGGGGTGCGCCCTGCTGGGCGGCGAAACGGCGGAAATGCCCGATGTCTACGCCCCCGGCGCCTTCGACCTGGCCGGAACGATCGTCGGCATCGTGGAGCGCGAGCATATGCTCCCGCGACCGGATGTCGCGCCGGGTGACGCGGTGCTGGCCCTGCCCTCCAGCGGGCTGCACACCAACGGGTACTCGCTGGCGCGGCGGATCGCCGCGCGAAGCGGGTATGACGCGCGCCCGGCCATGCTCGAGGGCCGCAGCGTGGGCGAGGCGCTGCTGGCCGTCCATCGTTGCTACCTGGCCGAGGTGGCGGCCCTGCGCGCCGCCGTGCCGCTGAAGGCCCTGGCGCATATCACCGGTGGCGGCGTGTTCGACAATCTGCCGCGGGCGCTGCCGCCGGGCCTGGGCGCGACCATCGAACGAGCGGCCTGGGACATCCCGCCGATCTGCGCCTACCTGGTCGCCGAGGGGGGGCTGGCGGAACGCGAAGCCTACCAGACCTTCAACATGGGTCTGGGGATGCTGGCGATTGTGCCCGCCGAGGCAGCCTCAGCCGCCCTGGCCGCCGTGCCCACGGCCCGCCGCGTGGGGGTGATTACGGCGGAGCCGGGGGTGCGGCTGGTGTAGGGGCAAAGTTTGTCAGGTAAGGCGCCGCGCGCGGCACGGCCCCCCTCCCAACCTCCCCCTCCGGGGGGAGGAGTCGGACGCCCACCCCCAGCGGGGGGATGGGGAAACCGGGTTTCCCCATCCCCCCACCCGGTGGGAGGGCCTGGGAGGGCGCAGCCCTCCCAGGAACAACCTTTTTTATCTCGTTGGTGCGCGGCATAGCCGCGTGGACGGCTGAAGGAAAAACCATGCAAACCGGACCAAAAATCACCGAAGGAAAAACCAAAATCATCTATGCCCATCCCGATGATCCCAACCTGATCATCATGCGCCACAAAGATGGCATCACCGCCGGCGACGGGGCCCGCCGCAACGCGATTCCGGGCAAGGGCGCCCTGGCGGGCCGCACCACGGCCAATGTCTTTGCCCTGCTCAACCGCGCCGGCATCCCGACGCACTTCGTCAGCGCCCCCGAGCCGGAGATCACCATCGCCCGGCGCTGCGCGATGCTGCCCCTCGAAGTGGTCATGCGCCGCCTGGCCACCGGCTCATACCTGCGGCGGCATCCTGAAACGCCCGAAGGCAAACGCTTCGATCCGCCCCTGGTGGAGTTCTTTCTCAAAGATGACGCCGCGCACGACCCCCAGATCAGCGCGGCGGAGATCGTCGTGCGCAACCTCGCCACGCCCGAAGAGGTGCAGCAAATGATCGACACGGGGCGCCGGGTGTTCGCCGTGCTTGAAGCGGCCTGGGCCGCGCAGGGGGTCACCCTGGTGGACCTGAAGATCGAGTTCGGGCGCGCGCGGGGAGCCCTGCTGGTGGCCGATGTGATTGACAACGACTCCTGGCGCATCTGGCCCGGCGGCGAAAAGGGACGCATGCTCGACAAGCAGGTCTATCGCAACGCCGCCACCGTGGACGAAGCGGTGCTCGCCGATGTGCGGGCGCGCTATGAACAGGTCGCGGCGATGACAGAGGCATTCGCCGCGCGCGGCCCATCGGCCTGAGAAAAGGGTGTAGGAGGGCCAGGCCCTCCCACACCCTCCCGCGGGCGGTTTATGTTCACCACTCACACATCGTCGGGGTTCAGGGCGCGGAACACCAACCCGGCAACCGCCCCTCCGGCAAAATTGGCGACCAGGTAGATCCAGATATTGGCCCAGCCCGTCAGGCCCATGAGCGTAATGCCCAGGGCCACTGCCGGATTGAAGGCCCCCCCGGAAATCGCCCCGACGGCAAAGGCCCCCGCCAGCACCGTAAAGCCGATCGCCAGACCGTAGAACGAGTTGCCGCTCGTGCCTTTCGCAGTGGCGACATTCAGCACGACGAAGCACAGGGCGAAGGCGAAGAGGAACTCGGCGATCAACGCCGGGACGATCTGCCATGCGGCGGGGGTCAATGCCGGGAAGCCCTTCAAAAACAGCACCAGCCCGGCAGCTACGGCGGCGGCAATGAACTGGGCCACCATATAGGCAATCAGGTCGTTGAGCGCGAGCTTGCCGCGCACATAGACCGCCAGGCTCACCGCGGGGTTGTAGTGCCCGCCGGAGAGATGCCCGCCGGCGAAGATCATGACCATCAGGACCGATCCGATTGCCAGGGGGGCCAGATTGCCCGCGCCCGGCTCGATTACCGTCATACCGATCGTGAACACCAGAAAAAACGCCCCGATAAACTCCATGATGGCCTTAGCCATAGGCCCGCCTCACCTTCTGTTTAATCCGCCTGATATGAAAATAGTCTCTCAGAGGAGGGGTGTGGGGAAACCGGGTTTCCCCACGCCCCCGCCCCGCAGGGGGATGGGGAAACCGGGTTTCCCCATCCCCCCACCTGGTGAGAGGGTCTGGGAGGGCTACGCCCTCCCAGGAACAATCGTATGTTCATCCCGTCGGGGTGCGGCGCGAGCCGCATGGGGGTCTGAGCAGAAAAGCCCACGCGAGCACGATAGTGGGACAGACGCTCACTGCTGTCACTTCCTCATGGAAAACGTGTAAAAGAAAGACATGTGCTCCTGGGCCTCAATACAGTACCACAAGGCGGCAAGATGAACAAGTGCGGCGTGGCAGTAAGGGGGTTATGGTCTCTGAATAAATAATCCGCGCTCGCCCGCGCGGCGGCCTTCGCATCCCCTGGCCGAGGGCGTATGGTCTTTGCATACCTCATCCGCGCTCGCCCGCGCGGCGGCCTTCGCATCCCCTGGCCGAGGGCGTATGGTCTTTGAATAAATAATCCGCTCTAGGCCGCGCAGGCGGCCTTCGCATCCCCTAGTGCATAATCAAGCAACCT
>Ga0209162_1000806_pt1 | contig 32901 bp, 30 predicted proteins | sample YNPNPMetaG_FD_187121 | JGI IMG/M metagenome (GOLD analysis project Ga0209162, IMG submission 187121) | Anoxygenic and chlorotrophic microbial mat microbial communities from Yellowstone National Park, USA - YNP NP MetaG (SPAdes) (version 2) ...
CGACGCGGTGCGCCAGCACGCGCGTCTTCCCCGAGCCCGGCCCGGCCAACACCAACACCGGGCCCTTCACGGTCGTCACGGCCTCGCGTTGCGCCGGATTCAGGCCGGCGAGAATATCCTCTTGCAAAGATTACTCCTGGAATACAACGGAACTTAATCAATCCACATTATACTCGCAATACGGCCGGCGCTGCAAACCTTACGCAGAGATGGGTGGCTCGGCGCAACAGGCCGCGACATGCAACCCCCGGCACACCGCGACCACGTCGCCGGGCGTCGCCACGCCGGCCCGGGCCAACATCTCGCGCACCAGCCGCAGGGGCAACCCCATGATGCCGGTGTAGCAACCCTCCCACGCCGCGACCGGCGCAAAGGCCGGATGTTGAATGGCATAGGCCCCGGCCTTGTCGAGCGGATCGCCGGTCGCCACGTAGGCCGCGATCTCGGCGTCGCTATAAGCGCGCATGGTCACCGCACTGGTGGAGATCTGCGTGTACAGGTCGCCACCGCGCGCCAGGGTGACCGCGGTGTGGACGAGATGCGTCCGGCCGCGCAGCGCGACGAGCATCGCGGTCGCCTCGGCCGCATCGGCCGGCTTGCCGAGGATGACGCCGTCCAACACGACGGCCGTGTCGGCCGCCAGGACCAGCGCGTCGGGATGCCGGTCGGCGATCATGGCCGCCTTGAGCCGGCTCAGCCGCGCCACCATCGCGTCGGCCGGCTCGGCCGGCAGCGGCGCTTCGTCCGCCTCGGCCGCGTCCACCGCGAAGACCAGCCCCAGGCCGGCGAGCAGCTCCTGTCGCCGCGGAGAACGCGAAGCCAGGACAAGCTCAGGCACGGCCCACCTCCCAGCGGCCGGCCTCGAACGCCTGGCGGTTCAGCGCGGCGTATTTCGCCGGCACCCGCTGGGTGATCTGGACGATCCACTCGTCGGGCAGGATCTCCGAGCCGATCCATCCCTCGCGCTCCATCAGCGCGGAGAGCGCGCCGAGCAACACCGCGTTTTCGACCCGCACGTTCCCGAGGCCGAGCGCGATCGCTCCGGCATCCACATAGACGGCCCTGTCGGTCACCTGCGCCACGGCCGCGAACAGGCGATCGTCGTCGGGATACGGCTCGCCGCCAGAGGTGACCGTGACCGGCTTGATCGCGCGCAGGTTGATGACCGCCAGCGCGCCCGGGCGCAACTGATTGAGATGGCGCAAGGCCTCGGCCTTCTCGAACGCGAGATAGGCGTCCACCTCGCCCGCGGCAATCAACGGCGAATGGATGGCCCGGCCCCAGCGCACATGGCTGATCACGCTCCCCCCGCGCTGCGACATGCCGTGCACCTCGGCCTGCTTCACCTGATAGCCCGCCGCCAGCCCCACGTTCGCCAGCACATTGCTCGCCAGGATCGTGCCCTGGCCGCCCACCCCGGCCAGGAGAAAGTTGATGGTCTCACGCATGGTTGTCGTCTGCTCTCCCGCTCCTTGCCTATTGCTCTGTGGCCTCCCCGATGGCCTCGCGCGGACAGACCTCGGCACACACGCCGCAGCCGGTACACAGCGTACCGTCAATCAGCGCCTTGGGCCGCCGATAGCGCTCGTCCAGCTCGTCGCTCTTCAAGATGGCCGGGCACCCCAGCCGGAAGCAGAGGCCGCAGCCGTTGCACTTATCGCTGGCGACCTCCAGCGCATGCCAGCGTTCTCGCGCCTCGGGCAGGAGCGCGCACGGCTCGCGCGTGATCAACACCGCAGGCTGATCGAGCCGCATGAACTCCTTGAGCGTGCGCTCGATCTCCGCCACATCGTAGGCCGCGATCGTCTTCACGTGTTGCACGCCCAGCGCGCGCACGATCGGCTCGATCTCCACCACCGGCGCGGCCTTGCCCTGCGCGGTGCGGCCGGTGCCCGGATTGTCCTGGTGTCCGGTCATGCCGGTCACCCGGTTGTCCATGATGATGGTGATCACCGGGCTTTGATTATACACGACATTGAGCAGCGCCGGCAGCCCGGTGTGGAAGAAGGTCGAATCGCCGATCACCGCGACCTGCCGCTCCCGGTTGCCGGCCTTGGCCGCGCCGTGCGCCACCGAGATGCCCGCGCCCATGCAACCGATGGTGTGCATGGCGCTGAGCGGCGGGGTCAGGCCCAAGGAATAGCAGCCGATGTCGCCCATCACCGGCACCTTGAGCTTGTTGAGCACGTAGAACGTGCTCCGATGCGGGCACCCCGGGCAGAGCACCGGCGGCCGCACCGGCAGCGGGCCGACATCCACCTGCGGCGCGGGCACGCGCGCGGATGCGGGCAACAGCCCGGCCGCGATCGCCGCCTCGCGCACGCTGCGCGGGTCCAGCTCGCCGATGCGCGGGAAGATGCTCTTGCCCTCGGCCGCGATGCCCATCAGGCGCACCGCCTCCTCGATGAACGGATCCAGCTCTTCGAGCACGATCAGCCGCTCGACCGAGGCCGCGAACCGGCGGATCAACGGCTCGGGCAACGGCCAGGTCATGCCGAGCTTGAGCACCGACGCGTGCGGGAACACCTCGCGGGCATACTGATAGGCCACGCCCGCGGTGATGATGCCCAGGTGCGTCTCGCGCAGCTCGATCCGGTTCCAGGGGAAGGTCTCGGCGAATTCGGCCAGCTTGCGCACGCGCTCCTCGATGAGGGGATGGCGGACGCGCGCATGGGCCGGCACCATGACGTACTTGGCCGGATGGCGCGGAAAACGCTCCTGCTTCAGGGGCCGCTCGATCCGATTGCCCAGCTTCACCGGGCTGGACGAATGGCAGATGCGCGTGGTCATGCGGTAGAGCACCGGCGTGTCGAACTGCTCGCTCAGATCGAACGCGGCGATCATCAGGTCCTTCGCCTCCTGGCTGTCGGCCGGCTCCAGACAGGGCACGCGCGCGAATTTAGCGAAGGTGCGGTTGTCCTGCTCGTTCTGGCTGGAATGCATGCCCGGATCGTCGGCCGTGATGATGACCAGCCCGGCCTCGATGCCGGTCATGGACGCGTACATGAACGCGTCGGCGGCTACGTTGAGGCCGACGTGCTTCATGCTGGCGAACGCGCGGCGCCCCGCATAGGCCGCGCCGATCGCCACATCTACGGCGACCTTTTCGTTGGTGGCCCATTCGGCATAAACGCCGGGGAGACGGGCAAACTCTTCGAGGATCTCGGTGCTGGGGGTGCCGGGGTAAGCAGAGGCGACCGCGGCGCCGGCCTCCCAGGCGCCGCGCGCGGCGGCTTCGTTGCCGGAAAGTATGCGAATCATAGGGATCTCTCCATTGAGATCAATTGAGCGAAAGTTACATCAACGCGTCGGCCACGATCTCCGCGACATCGCGGATCGCCAGGCCCTCCGCGCCCAGGGCGCCGGCCGCATCCTGCAACATGATCATGCAGAAGGGGCACGCCACGCCCACCTGGCCGGCGCCGGTGGCCTGAAGCTGCTTGAGCCGATTATGGTTGATGCGCACGGCGCTTTCGTCCTCTATCCACACGCGCGCGCCGCCGCCCCCGCAACACATCGCCAGATCGCGCGCTTGGGGCAACGGCGCCAGCGACCCGCCGGCCGCCGTCACCAGCGCCCGCGGCGGGTCGTAAATGTCATTATAACGGCCCAGGTAACACGGATCGTGGAACGCCACCACACCATCGCGGCCGGCTTGCAGCTTGATCCGGCCGGCCTGGAGCAACTGCTGGATGTACTGCGTGTGATGGACCACCCGATAGCGTCCTCCGAACTGCGGATACTCGTTTTGCAACGTATTGAAGCAATGCGGACACTGCGTCAGGATGATGTTGAACTTGTATTGATTCAACACCTCCACATTGGCCTGCGCCAGGGTCTGGAAGAGATACTCGTTGCCGGCGCGGCGGGCCGCATCGCCGGTGCATTGCTCCTCCTCGCCCAGGATGGCGAAGTCCACGCCGGCCGCGTGCAGGATGCGGGCGAGCGCGCGCGTCACCTTCTGGTTGCGCGGATCGTATGCGCCCGCGCAGCCGACCCACCAGAGCACATCGGCCTCGCCCTTGTCGCGCATGAGCGGCACGGGGAAGTCGAGGCCCTGCGTCCAGGCGCTCCGCTTGCGCCTGGGCTGCTTCCACGGATTGCCGGCGCGCTCGATGTTGGTCAGGGTGGTCGCCAGGCTGGAGGGGAGATCCCCCTGCGCCAGCGCCAGATAGCGCCGCATGTCCACGATGTCGTCTACATGCTCGATCAACACCGGGCACTCGTAGACGCACGCGTAGCACGTCGTACAGCTCCACAGCGTCTCGTGCCGGATGATCCCTCCGACCAGCTCCCGCGGCCCCTCCTCCGTCCGTTGCCCCAACGCCGCGCGCAGATCGAGCACCAGTTGCTTGGGATTGAGCGGCTGGCCGGCGGCGTGCGCCGGGCACACCGCCTGACAACGGCCGCACTCGGTGCACGCGTCCACGTTGACCAGTCGCGGCCACGGGAAGTCGCTCAGTGCGCTGGCGCCCAACCGCTCGGCCTGCTCCAGATCGGCGATGGGATAGAGGGCCCCGCGCGCGCGAAACGGCGCGACGAAGACGTTCACGGCCGCGGTGAAGATATGCATCAGGTTCGTCCACGGCAACGTGGCGAACGCCACGGCCACCGCGGTGTAATGCACGATCCAGGTCGCCCGATGCATCCCGAGCAGCCCGGCCTCGTTCACGCCGACAAACAGCCGGCTGATCGGATACGCCACGAGGGAGAAGGGCGCCCAGGCCGGGTCCAGCGCGGCCAACCGCAGCGCCTCGACCAGCAGGCCGGTGAGGACGATGAACGCCAGCAGCGGCAAGGTGAGATTGAAGCGCCAATCGGTGTTCAAACGGTCGGGCCGCAACACATAGCGGCGATAGATCGCCAACCCCAATCCGATCAGGGCGAAGAGCGCGGCCAGGTCGAGCACGACCTTTTCGAGAAGGTAGAAGTCCCCGCGCAGCAGCTTGGCGTTGAAGAGCAGCTCGAACACATCGGTGTCGAGCGAGCCGAGCACCGTGCCGATGAAGAAGAGCACCATCGTCCAGAAGATGGCCAGGTGCATCACGGCCGGATAGCTCTGGCGCAGGATGCGTGCCTGGACGACCGCATACCTGAACACCCGTTTCAGCCGCCGCCACGGCTGATCGAAGCCGGCCTGGGGTTGGCCGATGCGCCACAACTGGACGCGACGGACGATGCCGTAGACCATGACGCCCACGGCAACCGCCATCATGGCAAAGAAGATGACCCGCAAGGGGATGGGGATGTTCCACCAACCGATGCGACAGGGAACGCCGGCCGGACAGAGATTCGGATCCATCGAGCTCAGCTCCTTTGCATGAAGGGATGGTCAAGGTCGGCGTTGATCAGCCCGGGCGCATCTCCAGCCGGATCGCCGCGCGCGGGCCGGCCCCCTGCCGCGCGTTCATGACGCTCACCTGCGCGGCGACCTGGCGCGCGATCTGGCGGAACGCCTCGGCCTGCGGCGATTCGGGGCAACAGGCCACCGCCGGCTTGCCGAGATCGCCGCCTTCGCGGATGGCCGGCTCCAGCTCGATGCGGCCCAGGAACGGCACGCCCAGCGCGGCCGCGGCCAGCTCGCCGCCGCCCACGCCGAAGACATCGCCGGCCATGTTCTCCACGATGCCGAGCACCGGCACGCCGAGCCGCTGGAACGCGGTGAAGCCGCGACGCGCGTCGGCCAACGCCACCTCTTGCGGCGTGCTGACGATGATGCCGCCCGTCAACGGCACGAGCTGGGCCAGGCTGAGCTGCGCGTCGCCCGTGCCGGGCGGCAGGTCCACGATGAGATAGTCGAGGCCCCCCTCGCCCGCGGCCGAGGGCACGCCCCAGGCGACATCGGTGAAGAGCTGCTGGATCGCCTTGTGGAGCATCGGCCCGCGCCAGATCAACGCTTCGCCGTCGGGCACCAGAAAGCCGATGGACATGATCTCGATCCCGTGGGCGAACGCCGGCGTCATCTTTTCGCCGGTCAGGGGCGGCAGCTCATCCACGCCCAACATGATCGGCACGTTTGGACCGTAGATGTCGGCATCCAGGATGCCCACCTTCGCGCCCATCTGCGCCAGCGCAACGGCCAGGTTCACCGCCACGGTGGTCTTGCCTACGCCGCCCTTCCCGCTGCCCACCGCAACGATGTTCTTGATCGGCACGTCCAGCTTGCTCGCGATGCGGCCATCGCGACGCACCTGTGCATCGAAGTTGACGACGACCTCTTTGACCCCCGGCAGCTTCTGCACGGCCGCGCGCGCCTCGGCCTCGATCTGGTGGCGCAGCGGACAGGCCGGCGTGGTCAACGTCACGGTGAACGCCACCTTGCCGTCTTCGATCTGAATATCTTTGACCATGTTGAGCGTCACCAGGTCCTGGTGCAATTCGGGCTCCTGCACCGTCTTCAAAGCCCCCAACACCATGTCCCCGGTCACGCGTTGATTGATCTTTCCAAACATGTCGTTGTTATCTCCAATCGAATGGATGCAACTTCACGTGCCAGGCACCTGGGAGGGTGCCTGGCACGTTCGGCGAGCTCTTTTCAGGCCAGATACTTCTTGACCATGTCCGCGGCGCGGCGGCCGATCTCCACCGCGAAGTTCGTGCCGCGATCCCACGGATAAACCTGGCTCATGCTGGCGAAATAGAGGCCCGGCACCGGCGTCGCGATCGGCGGGATGTTCTGCGAATGGTTCACCGGCGGGACCGGCTGCGCGTAGGACGTCTTCCAGAGCCAGGCATCGCGCACCCAACTGCGCTCGAACTGCGGGTTGAAGCGCGAGAAGGCGGGCAGGAAGCGCTCCAGCAGCTCTTCTTTGCTCAGCGCGAAATACTCATGGCCCGGATCCAGGTAGTCGCCGCAATAGACGAGATGGTCGCCGCCGTAATGCGTGGCCGGGATGAAGTTGGTATGCTCCACCAACGCCAGGAACGGGAAGCCGGCTTCTTTGGGCAGGTTATGCCAGTAATAGCGCGTCAGGGGCCGATCGAGCGCCACGATCAGCGCGACCGCGCCCATGGACTTGAGCGCCTTCAGCCGATCGGCATAGCTGGCCGGCAGGTCGGCCGCGATGCGGGCCATCAGCGCGGGCGAGCTGGTCGAGATGGCCGCGTCGTAGATCTCGGCGCCCGCGGGGGTCTCGACCCGCAGCCGGGTGCGATCGGCTTCCGTCACGGCACGGATCGCGGTCACGGCCGTGTTCAGCCGGATCTCCACCCCGCGTGCGCGCAGGAGATCGGCAAACCGATCCAGGAACGCCTGGAAGCCGCCGACGAACGTGCCCAGCCGGGTCGTGCGGCTGCGCAGGCGCGCCCAGAGCCACGCCATATTGACGACCTGCAGATTCTCCTCGCCGAACTTGCCGACGAGAAGCGGCCGCAGTTGCAGGTCATACACGCGCGGGCCGAACCAGCGCCGCGTCCATTCGACCGCGGTCACCTTCTCCAGCGGCTCCCAGCGAGACAGGTAGCGCAGGTAGATGCCCACCAGCCCATAGCGCACCACGTCCGTGATCGGAAAGTGGCGCAACAGGAAGGCCGGGATGTTGGTGAAGATCGAATCGAACGGATAGAAACGGCCCTGCCAGTAGATGACCGTATACGGCCGCGGGAAGATCACCTGATCGCGCCAGCCGAGCTCGGAGATCAGGCCCAGGATGTGCCGATCGCTGGCGAACCAGTGATGATAGAACTTCTCCAGGCTCCAATCCCAATGGGGCGCCTTGAAGCCCGCGGCCAGGCCGCCCACCTGCGCCGCGGCCTCGTAGATCGTGACGCGGTGTCCGGCCCGATTCAGGTCGTAGGCGGCGGCCAGGCCGGCCGCGCCGGCGCCGATGATCGCGATGTGCTTGCCGACAGCCATGTGTGCGCCTACTCTTCCGGCATCACCGGTTCGATCGCTATGTCCTCTTCTTCCTCGACGGGCTGGCCGGACAGGTAAGCCTCCACGTCGCGGCGGGCCTTTTGGTGCAGCGCGATGAGATCGGCATCCGTCCCCTTGAATTGCATCACGGTCTGGGTGGCGCACAGTTGACAGCCGCGCATGTACTTGAAGCTGCCCTCGTGACACTTGACGCAGCCGGCCAGCCGGATCATCATCAGGGTAAACGCCAGGCTATCCGGATCGGTTTCCGGCAATCTGGCAACGCGGGCCACCAGCTCGGCCCATTCAGGCCCGCGCAGATTGCGCAACGAAGCGATCAGGCGCGGGGGAAAAAGCAGTTCGGCTTTGGGATACATCAGATCTCTAGCTTCCGATCGGCCACGTTGATCGGCCCGGCCGCGCCGCCGCTCCTGGCATCCACCAGGCGATTCAACGCGGCCATCAGGGCCTTCTGGTCAATGCCGTAGGTTTGACACGCGCCTTCCAGCGTATCCACATCGCTCACCGCGCAGTGCGAACAGCCGTTCAGATGAAAGCTGGCCAATACATCGGCCACCTTCGGATGGACTTGCAACGCCTCGGCGATCGTCATCTGCGGCGAAAAGCTCAGCTCGCCGGCGCGCTGGCGCATTTCCATGCGCAGCCCGGACAGCTCCTCGCGCCAGCGACCCTCGGCCTCCTTCAGTTGCGTGCGCAGATCGAGAAGCCGGTTGTTCGCCTCCGTCAGGCGTTGCTCGAAGACAGTCGCCCGGCGCAACGCCAGATAGGCAATCACCAACGCTCCTGCGGCCAGGAGCAAAGCAACGGTCGTCATCGTCGGGTTCTCCTTTTCCGGTTCCGTTCATCCAGGGCCGGCACATGCATTATGAGCGCAAAAACGCATTTGGGCTGTAATGGCGCTTTCGCTCCTGGCAAAATGGCCTCAGGAACCCGTTTTGGCCGCGGGCGCCTGGCGGGCGCTCTTCTCGGCTTCCTTCGCCTGCCGTGCAGCCTCCTCCTCGGCCCAGTCGGTCGGCCGGATGCGCGCGTAGTAGGTGGTCGGCGCGCGCAGCTTCTGCAGGTCGAAGAGCAGGTCGGGCATGCGCTGGTACGCGGCGATCTCGTAGTTGTGATCCATCTTGATCGCGTCGAACGGGCAGAATTCCGCGCACAGGCCGCAGTTCATGCAGATGGTCGTGTCAATGTAGAACTCGGCCGGCCTGGTGAGCGGCTTGCCCTTCTCGTCTTTGGCGCGCACGATCCAGATGCATTGCGGCGGACACACCTTGGCGCAGATGCCGCACGCCGTGCAGCGATCTTCCCCCGTCTCCGCGTCGTAGATCAGGATCGGGATATACCGAAACCGCTCGGAGACCTTGCGCCGCTCCTCGGGGTACTGGATCGTGAACAGGCCGGTCTGTTCCGAGGCCTTGCTCTGATCCAGCTCGTACCGTCCGCCTGCGTAGCGGCTGGGGATCTTGCGGATATCGTCAATGTAGGTATAGATGAACTCCTTGAACGTAACGCCCAAACCCTTGAGCACGCCGATTCCGAACATGGAGTCGCTCCTCCTTACCTGTCCACCTCGCCGAGCACGATGTCTATCGCGCCCAGGATGACCACGCTGTCCGCGATCTTGTGGCCGATGCACATCTTCTCCAGGCTGGTCAGGTTGATGAAGGTCGGCGCGCGGACGTGATAGCGATAGGGGTTCGGCTTGCCGTCGCTGACGATATAGAAGCCCAGCTCGCCCTTGGGGCCTTCGACCGCGGCGTAGGCTTCGCCGGCCGGCACGCGGATCTGATGCTGTTTCTTGCCGGGGGGCATCACCGGGCCGGCGGGCAGGCCGTCGAGCGCCTGCTTCAGGATGCGGATGCTCTGGTAGATCTCATCCATGCGCACGCGGAAGCGCGCCCACACATCCCCTTCCGGCCGGGTGCAGATGTCGAAGTCGAAGCGGTCGTAGATCGAATAGGGCCGGCTCTTGCGCAGATCGTAGGGCACCCCCGAAGCCCGCAACATCGGCCCGGCCATGCTGTAGGCAATCGCCTCTTCGGCCGTGAGCACCCCGATCCCCCGGCAGCGCGTCTCGAAGATCTCGTTGCCGGCCAACAGCTTCTCGAAATCGTCCATCACGCGCGGCAGGCGGTTCCACACCAGGTCTCGCGCCCGCTCTACCCACCCCTCGGGCAGGTCGGCGAAAACGCCGCCGAAGCGCATGTAGTTGCACATCATGCGCGAGCCGGAGGCCGCCTCGAAGAGGTCGAGGATCAGCTCGCGCTCGCGCAGGCCGTACAGCGCCGGCGTGAAGTACGCGCCCAGGTCGTTGAAGAGGAAGCCGACCGCGATGAAGTGGCTGACGATTCTGGTCAGCTCGGCCATGATCACCCGGATGTACTCGGCCCGCTCCGGCACCTGGATGCCCGCCAGCTTCTCCACCGCCAACACGTAGCCGAAGTTGTTCGACATGGAGGCGATGTAGTCCAGCCGGTCGGTGAAGGGGATGTTCATGATGTAGGTGTTGCGCTCGCCGATCTTCTCGTGGCAACGGTGCAGATAGCCGATCTCCGGCTCCAGGCCGACGATGTTCTCGCCGTCCACCGCCACGACCATGCGAAACACACCGTGCGTGCTGGGGTGTTGTGGCCCCATGTTGATCAGGATGCGGTCGGTCTTGAACTCGGAGCCGTGGCCGTTGCCGCGGTCCACCTGCATGATCTTGCGATATTGCACTTCCGGCTGCGTCCACAGGTCGGGGTCCCAGCCGATGGGGTAAGAGACGTTGTCCTTCCACGGCACACGGTCTTCGGCCCACACGTGATGGCCATCGGGGTGGCGGCTCTTGAAGGGCTTGGCGGGCTCTTCGAAATAGGGTTCTTTGAAGTCCTTGCGCAGCGGATAGCCCTCGAATCCCTCCCACAGGAGGATCCGACGCAGGTTCGGATGTCCCGTGAAGCGGATGCCCATCATGTCGTAGACTTCGCGCTCCTGCAGGTCGGCCCCGGGCCAGATGGAGCAGACCGACGGGAGCTGGGGGCTGCTCTTGTCGGGCAAGCGCACCTTGAGCACGAGCGGCTCGCGCGCGACGGCGCCGGTGCGCGACCGGCCGACCTGATACAGGTAGTACACGACCTCGAAGTATTGCGGCCAATCCACGCTGGTGACCATGGAGAGATAGTCGTAGCCCTCCTGGTCACGCAGGTAGGTGGCCAGTTCGCACAGTTTGTCGGCCGCCACGACCAGGCCGTTGGGCGTGACCTCGGTCACGGCGCCGGGGATCGCTTCGCTGAACGGGAGCGCGGCCGTTGCTGTCGGCGTCGTTGCATCGCTCATGGCTGTCCCTCTTTCGCTGCATTGGCAAGCTGGCGCAAAGCATCCCGATGCCTGGGATCGTAGAGATCCGGCCCCAATACCGGCACCGGCACGGCCTCGTTGCGCTGGTCGCGACGATACCAGGGGACCGTCTTGATGGACTGCTTCATGACCATCTCGTGGATGCGCATGACCCCGTGGATGATCGCTTCGGGGGTGGGCGGGCAACCGGGGACATAGACATCTACCGGGATGAACTTGTCTATGCCCGAAACCACGTTGTAGCCTTCTTTGAACGGCCCGCCGGATGTGGCGCAGGCGCCCACCGCGAGCACGTATTTCGGCTCGGCCATCTGGTTGTAGAGGCGCACGATGTTGGGCACCATCTTCTTGGTGACCGTGCCGGAGACGAACATCAGATCGGCCTGCCGCGGCGAGGCGCGGGTGATCTCCATGCCGAAGCGGCTCAGATCGAAGCGGGCCGCCATCATCGCCATGAACTCGATGGCGCAACAGGCCAGGCCGAACGCCATCGGCCACATGGATTTGATGCGGCCCCAATTGTAGATCGTGTCCAGGGTGGTCAGGAATACGTTCCGCTGCAGATCAGCAGGGACGTCGGGGACTTCAGGCTTTTCGGTCATCGAAATACCTCGCTGTATGTCGGCTGCACAGGTATGCGTGCCCGCTGGCGTTGAGGTTATAACTGATGTTACAAAACATATTTTACTACAGAGACGGGCATTAAGGCAAGTGAGGACATTCACGTTATTGCCCGGAAGGCGGACGTTGGAGTATAATGCCGGGCCATGAGCGAGACCTTTTCGTCCTCGTTGTTGCGCCGCCTGGATGCCCTGCTCCTGGCCGCGCTGCTCATCGCGCGCGTGCGCATTGATACGCTGGCCGAGGCGGCCGTGTTGCCGCTGCGCCAAAACGACGTCGCGCGCCATCCCTTCCTGGGGCATCTGCTCGCGCCGGAGGCGATGAAACTGCTCGCGCAACAGCAGTTCGTGGATCCGGTCGGCCTGCTGCTGATCGTTCTGGCGTTCGCCGGCCTGGCGCTCTACCTGGTCGTGGACGAATTCGCCCCGGCCGGCGCGGCGCGCGATCGGCTGAAGCTGGTCCTCGTGTGGATCATCATCGCCCTGACCGTCTTCGCGCCCAGCCTCAAGCTGGCCCTGTTGCGCCAGGGGAGCGGCCCGGCCTCCTATGCGCATGACGGGGGGGTGATCCAAACCGAGGCGACGATCGCGTATCTGTTCGAGGGGCGCAATCCCTACCGCGAGGATTACCTGCAAACGCCGATGGCCGAATGGGGGATCAGCGAGTTCCGCACTGCGCTGTACCATTACCCGTACCTGCCGTGGACGTTCCTCTTTTCGGCGCCGTTCAAGCTGCTGGCCGAGCGCACCATCGGCTGGTACGATCAGCGCTTCGTCTATCTGCTCCTCTTCGCCGGGCTGCTGCTCCTTCTGCCCGGGTTGGCTCGCGGGGCTCAAGCGCGCCTCTTGCTGGTCATGCTGATCGGCCTCAACCCGATCATGGGGTCCGATCTGATCTACGGGCAGAACGACGTGTTCGTGCTGGCATGGATCGTCGTCAGCCTGTGGCTGTGGGCCAAGGGGCAAAGGCCGGGTGCCGGCCACGGCTGGAGCTGGGGATCGGCGGCGGCGTTCGGCCTGGCGTGCGCCAGCAAGCCCACCGCCTGGTTCCTGGCGCCGTTCTACCTGCTCCTGGCGGCAGGCGATACGGCCGACCTGCGCCGACGTCCCGGCGCCTGGTTGAAGCGAGCGGCCGCGGCGACCTGGCCGGCCGCGGCGACGGCGATCGCGATCATCGGGCCGTACTTCGTATGGGATCCGGCCGCCATGATAGACGACGTGTGGGCCTGGTCGAACGGCACGTCGGCCACGGCGTACCAGATTTGGGGCTGGGGTGCGTCGAACCTGCTGCTGGCCACCGGCCAGGTCGCCAGCCGGTTCGTCTACTGGCCCTTTTGGATACCTCAGTTGATCTGCGGTTTGCCGCTGCTGGCGGTCCTGCTCTGGCGACAGATCCGCGCCAACACGCCGGCCCGGGCCCTCTGGGGCTACGGGCTCTTCCTCTTCGTCTTCTTCTATGTTTCCCGCTTCATGAACGAGAACTATCTCGGCTACATCCTGGCGCTGCTGGCGCTCGGCGCGCTGAGCGAAACGGCGCCGACCCCGACGGCTCAGCCGGCCGGCGCTTCGCCCGGCGCCGGCGATTCCGGCGGGGGCGCGCTGTAGCCGCGCAGGATCTCCTCGGCCGCCGGCACCTGCGTCCGCAGGGCATTGCTATATTCTTGCAGGTAATTGCCGGTGCGCAGCGCCCAATCCACCATCGTGTATCCTCGACTGATGGCCAACGCCTGCGACAAGCCATGCAATAATGCCACAAAGGAAACCATCGAAGGCAACAGGCCGGCGGTGCTGGTGGGCGTGTAGAGCACGAACTCGGCGATGCTGGCCGTCGGGATGGTCATGGCGCCCACGAGACTGAGCGTATGGGCGCCGGCCGCCCGCGCCATCTTGAGGAAGACGGCCACGTGCGGCGAGGTGGCCGTGACGCCCAGGCCGATGCAGAAGTCGTCCGGGCCGAGCGAAGCCAGGATCCCCGACTGAACTCCCGGATCGGTCGGGACCAGATGTGCGTTCATGCCGAGCATCTGGAGCCGGCTCGCGAACGCTTCGGCCAGAAAGCCGAAGTTCCCTTCCCCCAACATGAATACGCGCGGGGCCACGTTGAGGAGCTGCAACACGCGTTCGATCGTGGGCACGTCGAGGTGCAGCCGCATGTACTCCAGATTGTTGCGGTCAATGGTGAGGGTGCGCAGCAGGATGCCGGCCGGGGTCTTGTCGTCCAGTTCCGGCTCATAAACGTTGCGCAGGTCTTGTTTGACCCGCTCCTGGACTTCGTTGATCAGTTCGGGGTAGCCGGGATAGCCGAGGCGCTGCGCCAGGCGCACCACCTGAGCCGTGTCCACGCCGGTCTTCCTGGCCAGCTCCGAGGCGGTCATGAATGCTGCATCGCGGTAATGGTAGACCAGGAAGTCGGCGATCTTGCGATAGCCGGGCGAGAGATCGGGGTAGATCTCGCGGATCAGATCGGTGTACATCGGTGGCTCCCAGATACAGCGCGGACAAAGACGGGCTGTGTCCCGGGGCGAAGACGCCAACGGCCACAGCCCGCCTTGGTCAGCTATTGCGGCAGGGGTTCGATCAAGACAGTTCGGTCAAAGCGCGCTTGATCTCGGCCGCACGCTTGGCCACCGCCTCGGCGTTCTGCTTGGCCAGGGTCTGCGCGATGGCCATGCACAACGAGTAGAGGCCGGTAAGGCTGGGGATCGTGCCTTCTGTCTCGCCCGGCGCGTAGAGCAGATGCTCGGCCGCGCGCGCCGCCTGGCTGGTCTGGCTCGGGCCGAACGCGACGGTGACCGCGCCTTCGCTGCGCGCGAAGCGCAACAGGCTCGCCACGCCCGACGGCCCCTCGAGCGGGGTCATGCCGATCACGACCTCGCGGCGCACCAGGTGCGCCACCGCCCGCGCCCGCTCGTAAACATCGCCGCCCACATACACGACCGGCAGGCCGGCGTCCTTCAACATCTCGGCAAAGGACGCGGCGATGGGCGCGGCATACGATTCACCCGTGATGACGATCCGCGGCGCGACACGCAACGCATCCATCACCGTCTCGATGATATCGAGGCTGTTGTAGGCCTGCGTTTTCTCCAGATTGCTTCGGTCATCGGCGATCAACTGTTGCACACTCGCGCCGGGGGTGTGCTCTTCTTCGGCCGGTGGCGTGTAGGTGCGGCTGAGTTCCACTTTGACCTGCTCCTGGATGTCGGCGATCAACTCCGGATAGCCCGGATAGCCTAGCCGCTGTGCGAACCGCACAACGGTCGTCGTGTCTACGTCCACCGCGTTGGCCAGCTCAGCCGCGGTCATAAACGCGGCCGTCCGATAGTCGCTGAGAATGAAATCCGCGACTCGCCGGTAGCTGCGCGACAGATGGTCGTAGTGCCTGCGGATGTTCTCTCGAAACATGTCTCACCTCGTGAAAAATGTGATGCCGGGATACGCGTCGGGAGCCGCCCGGCCTCGGCCCGCGTCTCCGATTCTCGTGAGGCAATGTCGCACACGTGTGGGGGTGGCGTGCACGCGGCTTGACAGAGAATCGTGAACCGATGCTTTATTATACAATGCCCTAGTTACTTTGTCAACCTTTTCGTGTGTATTTTGCGGACTATTTCTCTGTTTTATTGGACAGGATGCCGTGCCCGATTGTGAAAAGACGCAATAAAACCTGGACTCGGTCAGGATCGCGTGTTTGACAGAGCGCCGATCTTCGATTATCCTGGTGTATCGAACATGAGCCGACAACGACAACGAATAGAGCGCTTCCAGAAGACTTCCCGTGCAGCGACCGGCGTCGCGACGCGCGAAAACGTGGCCTGCGCCTCCAGCTTGTGGCCGTTGCTCTTGCTGATCGCACTCCTGGCAGCCGGTTGCACTGCGGCCGGCCGGCCCACGCCGCGGCCGGCCGCAGCGGAGGTCGTCGCGGCCACGCCTCCTCCGCCAGCCCTCGTCGCCAGCGCGACCGCCACGGCTACAACCACACCTACCGCCCGGCCCACCGCCACCGAGACGCCGCGGCCGACGGCTACCGAGACGCCCGGCGCGACCCCGATTCCGACGGCCACGCCCACCCGCGGCCCCACGCCCGACGGCGTCGCGCGCGTGGCCAGAGTGCCCATCTTGATGTACCATTACGTTTCCGAGCCGCCCCCCGACGCCGACATCTATCGCCAGGATCTGTCGGTGACGCCGTCGCGCTTCGAGAGCCATCTGCGCTATCTACAGGAGAACGGCTACCGGACGATCACGCTGGACGAGCTGCTCGGCTTCCTGGCCTACGGCGCGCCCCTGCCGGCGCGGCCGGTCATCCTGACCTTCGATGACGGCTATGCCGACAATTACACCAACGCCTTTCCGCTGTTGCGCAAGTACGGGATGGTGGGCCACTTCTTCATCATCAGCGACTTCGTCTCGCAGCGCCGGGATGGCTATATGACCTGGCCGCAGATCGAGGAGATGGCGAGAGCAGGCCAGCGCTTCGGCTCGCATAGCCGGGATCATCCCGATCTGAAGGGCAAGTCGGTGGATTATCTGGTGTGGCAGGCGCTCGGCGGCCTGGAAGCCATCCAGGAACACCTGGGCTACCATCCGCGCTGGATCAGCTATCCGGCGGGCAGCTACGACGACCAGGTGATCGCCGTCTACAAGTCGGCGCACTACTGGGGCGGCCTCAGCACCGAGCAGGGCGCCACCCATACGCTCGACCGCATCTTCGCGCTCAAGCGGGTGCGCGTGCGGGGTGCGTACACGGCCGATGACCTGGCCCGCCTGCTTCAACTCGATTGGTAGCAGGGGCGCACGCTGCATGCCGAAGTGAGCCGACGCCGTCCGCCCGCTCCTGCGATCCGGCACCAATGCCCGCGGGCCGACGCTGCCCGCCCCCTACCGCTTTTCGGCGATGGCCAGGATAGAGGTGCCCCACGGCAACGAAATGCGGCGCAACAGCGTCGCTTCCAGCTTGCCGACCGCGGTCAGAAGCGCGTTGACGGCCGGGGACGCGGGCTCCATCTCCACCTGATAGGCGTCTTCATCGAAGTGGGGCGAAGCCAGCTTCGGCTCGGCCCGGCCGCGGCGCAACAAGATCAGGGCCGCAGCCAGAGGAAAGATGAAGAAGTTGTTGTAGGAGATGCGTAGCACCCGAAAGCCGTGCCGTTCGAGCTTCCCCTTCAGCTCCGGAGCCGTATAACGGCGCTGATGCAGATTGATCTCGTCGTTGCGGCTCCACAGGAACATGAACGCCGGCACCGTCACCAGCAGCTTGCCTCCCGGCCGACCACGAACGGCATCGGGGCCACGCAAGACCCGCCGACACTCGGCGAAAACCCTGTCCTCGGCCGGCACATGCTCGACCGTATCCAGGAGCGCCACCAGGTCGAACGATGCATCGCCAAACGGCAGGTCGTCGGCCGTGCCCAGATAGGCCTCCAGCCCGCGCTGTCGCGCGACCTCCAGCGGCCGCGGGTTGTTGTCCACGCCGATCACGTCGCCGTAATGACGCAGATGATGGGTCATGTTGGCCGCGCCGCAGCCGATGTCCAGGATGCGCAGCCCCTGGCCGGGGCCCACGTAGCGATCCAGATAGGCCAGGATCGCGCGCGTCCGGCTGGCAAACCACCAGTGGCGGTCCTCTTCGAGCAGGGTCAACATGGGGGTTGATGGCATAGATTTTGCTCCGCTATACGAATCGCGCAACGCGCGGCGCCCCGACCAGAAGCGCCTGCGTTGCACGGAACACATCTTCCACCGAGATCGCGGCCATACACGCATGTTGCGCCAGGACGCCGGCCGGCCAATCCAGCCGGTTGCACGGCGCGCAGGCCCAGGCGGATCTCAGCACGATGTGGCGGGCCGGATCGCCCCACGGCCCGAACTTGACCGCCGAGACCGGGCCATACAGGTGCACGGTCGGCGTTCCCACGGCCACGGCCAGGTGGAGCGGCCCCGAATCGGAGCCCAACACGACCGTGCAGCGCTCCATCAAGGCGGCCAGTTGCTCCAGGTCGGTCTGGCCGGTGGCGTCCAGCGCCGGGGCCGCCAGTCCGGCCATGACGGCCTGGGCCAACGGCCGTTCGGCCGCGCTGCCGGTGAGCACGATCTGCGCATCGAACGCGCTCGTCAATCGCCGGGCCACCTCGGCCCAGGCGGCCGGCGGCCATTGCTTGACCGCCGCGCCGGCGCCCACATGGATGGCGATCAACGGCCGGTCCGGGCGCACGCCGCGGTCGGCCAGCCAATCGGCCGCCCACGCGCGCGCCGCGTCGCCGATGGGAAACTGTAAGGGGCCGGGCCGGCCTGCGTCGCACCTGCACAGGGCCGCGATCAGCGCGGCGTTCTGCTCCACCTCGTGGCGGTCGGGCCGATAGGGCAGGGCGTGGGTGAGAAACGGCCGCGTTTCCGGCCGGTCATAGCCGATGCGCAACGGGATGCCCGCTGCGGCCGCCAGCCACGCGCCCCACCAATGATCGAAGCGCAACACCACCGCCGCGTCGAACCGGCCGCGCAGCCGGTTGGCGGTCGCGAACAACAGGCGATAGGGCGCAAGCAGATCGCTCTTGGGTTGGCGTTCGAAGCCGGGGAAACGGCAGGTCCATACTTCGTCCAGATCCGGGTTGCGGACCGCCAGGGCGTGGCTCCACGGCCCGACCAGCAGTGTAAGCCGGGCCTCGGGCAGCTCCTGCCGCGCCATGCGGATCGCCGGCCCGGCAAAGAGCATGTCGCCCAGGTGATCGGGCCGGATGAGGAGGACCGAGCGAGGACGCTCGACGGGCTGGTTTTTCACGTAGAATTGGCCGGCTACGCGCAACATCGCCAGTCTGATCAGCCTGGAGATAGTCATGCGTATAACGCCTCCAGCCGCGGCACGATGGCGTCCCAGCCGTAATGCATCTCCACATATGCGCGCGCCCGGCGGCCCAATTCGGCCGCCTGCGCCCGATCGCGGCACAAATTGATGACCGCGGTCGCGAAAGCCGCCGGCTCATCCGCGAACATCACCTCCCGGCCGTCGCCGAAGTCGAAGCCGTCGCACCCCAGCCGGGTCGAAACGATGGCCTGGCCCATCGCCATCGCCTCCAACACCTTCAGGCGGGTGCCGCCGCCGATGCGCAACGGCACGACGTACACGCTGGCGGCCGCGATGTAGGGCCGGGTGTCGGGGACGCGGCCCGTCAACGTGATCGCCGGATGGCGGGCCAGCCGCGCCAATCGTTCGTGCGGCTGTTGGCCGACCACATAGAAGTGTGCGTCGGGCATCTGCGCCAGGATCAGCGGCAAGACCGCATCGGCAAACCAGAGCACCGCGTCCACATTGGGCCGGTAATCCATCTTGCCGGTGAACACGAGCGCGTGCGGGCCGATGCCCGCCAGAGGCGCTACCGCATCGCGGCGATAAAACGCCAGGTCCACGCCGTTCGGGATGACGGCCACCTCCAGGTCGGGCAAGATGGCGCGCAACGCCTCGCGGTCGGCCTCCGAGACCGCGATGACGCGGTCGGCGGCCCGACAGATGCGCCGCTCGTAGGCCACGAGCTTCTGCCACTGGACGAACGAATAGGCGGCAGCGATCCAGCGCCGCGGTTGGCGGGCGTCGGTCAAGAAGTTCCGCTTCTGAAGCAGATACTCGGCATTGTGGTCGTCGAAGACCAGGCGCGGCGCGGCCGCGGCGGCGCGGGCCAAACCGCCGGGCCGGCCGTCGGCCGCCAGCACATACGGCGCCATCTCGATCCCCTCGACCTGGACGATGTCGTAGCGGTTTTCCCTCAGCAACGCGGCCATGCGGCGATGGAGGAGGGGGCTATCCAGGCGCAGCGCCATGTCGGGCAGCGGGCTGAAGAGCGTATCGCGCGCGCGCCGCGCCAGGGTGCGCACGGGCGCCGGCTCCGCGATGACCTGACGACAATAGGGCCGGAGCAGTTCGGTTGCGGCCGACGCGCTCGTCGAGCCATGACCGGGGTCAAGATCGGGGGGCAGGAAGGTCAACAGGTCAACCGTGTGGCGCCGCGCCAGGCCGGCGATCAAGTTGAAGTTGCGGATCGTCGTGCCCTGCGAGAGGCCGGTGAGCGCCTGAGGCGGGATCGGCAACTGGGGCGTCAAGATCAGGATCTGCATCGTTGGACTTCCTGGCCCGCGCGCGGCGCTCCGCTCAGGAGGCGCGGCTTATGGCCTGTTGATAGACTTCCATCGTCTGGCGCGCGGCGCGCTCCCACGAGAAGGCGGCCGCGCGCTGCAAGCCCTTGGCGCGCAATTCCGCGCGCAACCGCTCGTCGGTCAAGACGCGCCAGAGCGCGACCGTGATCTCCTCGTCGTGTTCGGGATTGACCAGCAGCGCCGCGTCGCCCACGACCTCCGGCAGACTGGAGACGTTGGAGACCACCGTAGGCGTTCCGCAGGCCATCGCCTCCAGCGGCGTCAGGCCGAAGCCTTCGTAGAAGGCCGGGTGCACCAGGCATTGCGCCGCATTGTAGAGGTGGAACAGATCGTGGTTGCTCACCCGGCCCAGGAAAAAGCAGTGCGACTTGAGGCCAAGCTCGTTGACCAGCTTATGCACATCGTCGCTCAACCAGCCGGGCGCGCCGGCCAGGACCAGGGCGGGATCCAGCTTATATTTATCGCGCAGGCGCCGATAGGCCCGCAACAGGCCCGGGATGTTCTTGCGCGGCTCGATGGTGCCCACGAACAGAATGAATTGGGCCGGGATGTCGAACAGCGTCTGGACGTGGCGCAGGGCCTCGTCGCGATCTGCGGGACGAAAGAGGGGATCCGCGGCTTCGTAGATGACGGTGATCTTGTCTTCGGGCGCGCCCAGCATCTTGATCAGGTCGCGCTTGGTGCTTTCGGACACGGCGATGATGCGGTCGGCGCGGCGCACCGCCCGGTCTATCTGGCCATAGTAACGTGCGCTGTCTTTCGTCAGGAAATGCGGATAGATCAGGAACGCCAGATCGTGGATGGTGATCACCGACGGGCCGGTCCTGCGCAGCGGCGGGATGAAGTCCGGGCTGTGGAACACGTCAATGGCCAACTGGCCGACGGCCCAGGGCAACAGGTATTGCTCGAGACGGTGGTGGCTGGGGATGAACGTGTGGGCCACGCGAACGTTGGGAGCCTCGATCAGCGGCGCCTTGTTGCGACGATCCTGCAACAAAGTGAAGCAATGCTCACCGAATGTTTTGGCTAACGCCTGAGTCAACCGAAGGGTATATTCGCCGATGCCAGCCCGAGTGTAATACACCAGCCGCGCGTCGATCCCGATATGCATGGCTCTACCTGGTGTGCCTATCGTAACAAAAAGATACCCTCCGCACAGGCGCAACAACGCCGGGGAGGGCTGCGACGACCCGACAGTGAGAGTTACGGCATCTTAGCATAGGATCACCGGCGCGTCAAATCGGCCGCGATGATTGTGTTACGGCACCGACTTTTGCAGCCCCGCGATGAGCGGCTGTTTCTCTTCGGCCGTCAGCCGGGCCTCGGGATGCAACAGCAGATATTGCCGCGGCGGCATCTGGCCCTCGACGATCACTTCGACGAGCTTCCTGGCCCGCTTCGTCCCCTGATCCCAGTTGGTGAAGCTGAATCCGCGGCGGCCCTCGACCACATCTTTGTACACCAGCCACGAGGCCGGCGCGATATGGCTATACCACGGCCAGACGGTCTCGGTGCTGTGACAATCGAAGCAGGCGCGCTTCGCCAGGGCGCGCGTTTGCGGGCTATCCCAGGACGGTTCGCCGGTCGCGGGCGGGTTCGTATGATCCCGGCCATAGGGCACAAGTTGTATGGCGACAAACAACGCCGCGATCGCGATCACCCCGTACAAGACGATCCTTTTGATCACATCAGCCTCCATCAGAAGCCCAGCTTGCTGAGAAAATAAGGCATCTGGACGCGCCACCACGGCCAATCGTGGTTCACGTCATAGCCCCAAAAGTCCACCCAGGCGGGAATCCCTTTGCTCTCCAGGATGCTGCGCAGCTCGGCGGCATCCACGCGCATCTCGTCTTCCCACGCGCCCTGGCCCACGCAGATGACGATCTGGCTCTGCCGATACAGGTCGAGATAGGCCGGGTCTTCCAGGTTGCGCAGATAGGCCAGCGGCGTGTTGAAATACACCGTTTCGTCCATGTAATCGCCGATGAAGTGGTTGAGGCGAAACAGCCCGCTGAGCGCAATGCAGCCGTCGAAGCAATCGGGATGGCGGAAGAAGAAGTTGGCGGCGTGATATGCGCCCATGCTCACGCCGGTCGTGAACGCTTTTTGCCCTTCGTGGCCGCGGCTGCGGATGAACGGCACCACCTCGTGCACGATGTAGCGGTCGTAGTCCTCGTGGCGCCGCGCCCGGTCGGCCGGATGGGCCGCGAAGTTGGCCCATGATTGCGCATCCACGCTGTCCACGGTGAAGACGTGCACCCGGCCCCTCTCGATGAAGTCCGCGATCGCCGCGATCATCCCGAAGTCCTCGTACTCGTAGAACCGGCCGGCCTGCGCGGGGAACACGAGCAACGGCTTCCCCTGCTCGCCGTAGACCTTCAGCTCCATCTCCTGGCCCAGATGCGGGCTCCACCACTTGTGATATTCCGTGTGCATGTCTCTTACGCCAGCTCCTGAATGAACCGGGCCGCTGCCATCACCTCGTCCAGATCGGGCGAACGCACCAGGTAATAGTAATCGCCCATCGCCAGCGCAAAGACGGCCGGCATCGCCTGATGATGGACGATGCAATAGCCGAAAGCCGCCAGGATCTGGTCGTGCGAATGGACGTAGTTCTTGTTGTGCTTGCGGCTCACGAAGCAACAATGATACTTCCGCGAGAAGCTCTCGACGAACCGATTGTTCACCACGATGTTGGCCCATTCCCAGTAGAGATCAATGTCGTGGGCGTAGTTGAACAGGTCGAGGGTGGGGCCGCCCGGCGGCCGCAGGTTGAGCTCGAGGGCCACGATCTGGCCGGTGCGCTCGGAGCGGAAGAACTCGAAATGGAAGAAGCGCTCGCGCACGCCGAACGCCTTCAACAGGCGCCGGCCGGCCTCTTCCAGGTCGCCGGGGATCTCGCGCAGGTTGTAATAGTAGATATGCCGATCCTCGTTCACGGTCTCCATGATCCCCTGGCTATAGGTCATCGAGGTATAGAAGACCGGATTGCCCGCCTTATCGGTCAGGCCGTCGAACGTAAAGATCGGCCCGTGGATGAACTCCTCCACCAGATAGGGGACGGCCGGCTTGCCGGCCCAGAAACGTTGCACATCTTCGGGGCCGTGCAGCTTGAACGTGTTGGCCGCGCCCACCCCCACATCGGGCTTGGCCACCAGCGGATAGCCCACCTCGGCGGCCAGGCGCCAGACGTCGTCTATGCTTTCGGCCAACACGCCGCGCGGGGCCGCGACCCCCGCCTGCTGAAACGCGGTCTTCATGGCCGATTTGCGCTTGATCAGGCTCAGGTCGTGGAGCTTCGGCCCTTCGACGTTGAAGTCGGTGCGCAGGCGGGCCTCGGTCTCCATCCAGTATTCGGTATGCGAATCAATGCGGTCGATCTTGCCGTAGCGATGGGTGAAATAGCCGCAGGCGCGCAGCAACTGATCGTAGCTGTGCATGTCCTCGACGCGGTAGTACTCGGTCAGCGCTTCCTTGAGATCCGGGCGCAACCAATCGTAGGGCTCGTCGGCCAGGCCCAACACGTTGACGCCCAGCCGACGAAGGTGGACGCAAAAATAGTGATAGTTGGGCGGAAAATGGGGCGAGAGATAGACATGATTCATGATGCAACGCTCATCGTGCCACGAAATCGGCCGCCGCCCTGGGCGGCGCTGCTTGCGTTCGGATTGTATGCGATTTGCGAACGAGTGTCAATCTACGGCTTGACAGCCGATGGCGATGCCGTTATGATGCCGGTCAGGTCGTTACGGGAGCTCATCATGACGGAACAAGCAGAGCCTTCATCATCGCGCGAAGTCGCGGCCGAGGTACATCGGCGGCTGCTGGCCGCCTACGGCGCGCCGACCTGGCGGCCGCACTATGCGCCGCTCGACGAGCTGATCCTGACCTTTCTCAGCCAGAACACCAGCGACATCAATTCGGGCCGGGCGTTCGCGGCGCTCAAGGCGCGCTATCCCACCTGGCAGGCGGTGCTCGACGCGCCGGTTGCCGAGCTGGCCGAGACGATCCGCTCGGGCGGGCTGGCGCAGCGCAAGGCGCCCCGCATCCAGGCCGCGTTGCGCCGCATCCAGGCCGAACGGGGCGAGCTGTCCCTCGACTTCCTGGCCGACCTGCCGGTCGAGGAGGCGCAGCGCTGGCTCACTTCGCTCGACGGGGTCGGCCACAAGACCGCGTCCATCGTCCTGCTCTTTTGTTTCAACAAGGCGGTGTTTCCGGTGGACACGCACGTGGGCCGGGTGACGCGGCGCCTGGGCCTGGCCGCGCCGCGCGCCACCGAAGCGCAGATCAAGCAGATCTGGGAGGCGTTGGCGCCGGCCGAATGGTTTTATCCGTTGCACCTGAACCTGATCCAGCATGGCCGCCGGGTATGTCGCGCACGGCAACCGCGCTGCGCGCAATGCGTGCTCGCCGACATCTGCCGGTTTGAGCCCAAGAATCTCGCGGCGGGATCGTAGAGCGCTTGCCATTTGTCCGCCGGGCCGCTATAATGAAGTACGGCTTCACGTGCAAGGCATCTGGAAGGGTGCGCGGCACGTCCGACGAGCTATTTCCAGATCAGAAGCTGCCGCAAAGCCGGCTAGACCGCGAAGTGCCACATGGGCGACAAACGAGAATACCTTCAGGAGAACGAACTCTTTCACGACCTGCCCGCCCGCGACATGGCCGAGCTGGAACGCGTGACGACGCTGACCAGCGTGCCGCGCGGGCGCGTGTTTTATCGGCCCGAGGATCCGGGCGAACGGCTCTTCCTGCTGCGCCAGGGCCGGGTGCAGCTCTATCGCATTTCGCCGGAAGGCAAAAAGCTGGTGCTCGCCACGCTGGGGCCGGGCGCGCTGTTCGGCGAGATGGCGCTCATGGGCCAGCAGATGCATAATGCTTTCGCCGAGGCGATGGAAGACTGCTCGATCATCGTCCTCAGCCGGGCCGACCTGGAACGGCTCATCCTGAATGCGCCGATCATCGGCCGGCGGATCCTGGCATTGACCCACAAACGGCTCAGCGACGCCGAGGCGCGGCTCGAAGACATCGCGTTCAAGGGGATCCCGGCCCGCCTGGCTTCGCTGCTCCTGCGCCTGGCAGCCGAACAGGACGGCCGCACCATCACCGGCCTGACGCATCAGGACCTGGCCGAGATGATCGGCACGTACCGCGAGACGGCCACGCAGGTGCTCAACGACTTGAAGAACGACGGCCTGATCGAGATCGGCCGCAAGCGCATTACCATCCTGGATGTCGAGCGCCTGCGCCAGGTCGCCGAGGCCTGAAGCAATGGACACCGCGCCGACCGGACCCGGCAGGAAGCCCACGAAGGGAAACGGACGGTTTGACAAGCCATCGGACATTTTGTAGAATGCGCTATGTCGGATCGGCAAACGCCGGGCAACATCTCCGGTTGCTCGGGCAACAATTTCATTCCCGTCTCAAGGAGGAGCTCCATGACCCACATCATTACCGAGATCTGCCTGCGCGATGGCGGCTGCGCCGAAGTTTGTCCGGTCGAGTGCATCGTTCCCGGCAAGCCCGAAGAGCAGTGGCCCCTGTACTACATTGATCGCGACACCTGCATAGACTGCGGCGCGTGCGTGCCGGAATGCCCCTGGGAAGCCATCTTCCCCGAAGAGGACGTCCCGAGCGATTACGTCGCCAAGGGCACGATCAATGTGCGCGGGGTCGAACTGCCGCAACGGCTCAACAAGCCGAAGGGCACCCCGGGCTTCGATCAAGTCTACGACGGCACCAACAGCCGGGGCGAGCCGGTCCATCTGGAAGGCACCCGCATCCTGAAGAAGGGCGAAGTCATCGATCTGACGCCAGCCATCGCCCTGAACGACGCGTTCTTCAAGGAGGGGCCGGGCTATTCGGCCAAAGACTGAGCAGCCGCAGCCTGAGGCGCTGTGAAGCACCAGGCGTGTTACTGCTGGATTGGGGTTGCCTCTGCGCGGGCGCGCAGAGGCTTCTTTATGTCTACATCAGGTGATTGCTTTGAGCGACGATCGCACAGAACGACTTTACCCGGCGCGGCCGCTGGCGGCGGTCGGCGCGGTGATCTGGGACGGCCGGCGGGTGTTGCTGGAGCGCCGCGGCCGGCCGCCGGCCCAGGGCCGGTGGGCCATCCCCGGCGGCCTGATCGAGCCCGGCGAGACCGCGGAAGCGGCCATCCGCCGCGAAGTGCGCGAGGAATGCGGGATCGAGATCGAAGTCGGCCCGCTGCTCGGCCTCTTCGAGCCGATCCAGCGCGACGCGGATGGCCGCGTGCGTTCGCATTACGTGATCGTGGATTTCCTGGCCCATTACCGCGGAGGAGAGTTGCGGGCCGGCGATGACGCCGCGGAAGTACGTTGGGTGGAACCGGACGCGCTGGCGGCCTACGACTTGAACCCCGCCACGCGCGATATGATCGGCCGGGCGCTGGCGCATCTCCGCGCCACGGAAGGGATCACATGACGGACGATTTTACGCCTTATGAAGAGATGGCCGGCCGCCCGCGCGGCACGATCCGTCACCTCGTCCTCGACGGCGAGCACCTGACGATCGAGCAGGTCGTCGAGGCGGCCTACGCCGATCCGGGCGAGGTGACCTTCGAGCTGAGCGCCGAGGCAATCGCCCGCGTCGTTCGCGCGCGGCAGGCCGTCGAACAATTCGTGGCCGAAGGCCGGGTGGTCTACGGGATCACCACCGGCTTCGGCGCGTTCAAAGAGAAGCTGATCCCCGCCGAGCAGGTGCGCGAGCTTCAGCGCAACATCATCATGAGCCATGCGGTGGGCGTCGGCGAGCCGTTCCCCACCCCGGTGGTGCGCGCCATGATGTTGATCCGCGCCAACGCGCTGGCGAAGGGACATTCGGGCATCCGGCCTCACGTGCTGGACCTGCTCCTGCGCATGTTGGAAGCCGGCGTCCATCCGATCGTGCCGATCCAGGGTTCGCTGGGCGCCTCGGGCGACCTGGCGCCGCTGGCGCACATGGCGCTGGTGATGATCGGCCTGGGCGAGGCGGAATACCGCGGGAAGCGAATGCCGGGCGCCGAGGCGCTGGCCCGCGCCGGCCTGGCGCCGGTGACGCTGGAAGCCAAGGAGGGGCTGGCGTTGACCAACGGCACCGCGCTGATGACCGCGTTGGGATGTCTGGCCGTGATCGAGGCCGAGAATGCCGCGGCCGTGGCCGACATCGCCGGCGCGCTGAGCCTGGAGGCGCTCCACGGCACGCTGTGGGCCTTCGACGAACGCATCCATGCCGTCCGGCCGCATCCGCGGCAGATAGATTGCGCCCGCTTCATGCGCCGGCTGTTGGCCGGCTCCACCTTCGTCCGGCCGGCCGACGATCCGGATCCGCAAGACGCCTATACCCTGCGCTGCATCCCGCAGGTGCACGGCGCGTGCCACGACGCGATCAAGTACGCGCGCTGGGTGGTCGAAATCGAACTGAACAGCGCCACCGACAACCCGCTGATCTTCTGGGAAGAAGACCGGCCCATTGCCATCAGCGGCGGCAACTTCCACGGCGAACCGCTGGCCATCGCGTTCGACTACCTGGGCCTCGGCATGACCGAGCTGGGCAACATGTCGGAGCGCCGGCTGACCCGCCTGACGGACGGCACGAGCAACCGGCACGTGTTGCCCGACTTTCTGACGCAGCACGGCGGCCTCAATTCGGGCTTCATGTTGACGCAGTACACGGCCGCGGCCCTGGCCTCGGAGAACAAGGCCCTGGTCCATCCGGCCAGCGCCGACACCATCCCCACCTCGGCCAACTGGGAGGATCACGTCTCGAACGGCCCGATCGCCGGCCGCCAGGCGCGGCGCGTGATCCGCAACGTCGAAAAGATCCTGGCGATCGAGCTGTTGGCGGCCGCGCAGGGCATTGACTTCCGCCGCCAGGTTCAGCCCGACGCCCGGCTGGGCCAGGGCACGCAGATTGCCTACGCCCTGATCCGCTCGCGCGTGCCGTTTGTCGAGCGGGATACGGTCATGTATCCGCTGATCAACGCCGTGCACGAGCTGGTCGCCACCGGCGAGCTGCGCGATGCCGTCTGCGCATCGTTGCCGCCCCCAGCCGACGAATGATGCCATCGCGTGCCGGGCACTCTGCAAGATGCCCGGCAAGTGAGTGACGGCCATTTTCAGGTTAGCTTACATACAAACAGCCCGCTTTCAGATATCCTCCCAGAGTAGGATGAAGAACTTACTGCCGCGCCCTATTCCTGTCTTGTGGAGGACACATGAGCCTGACGGAGTTGCAAATAGACCTGTATCGGCGCAACGGCTTCGTGAACGGCGGCCCGGTGCTGGACGAAGAGACGGTCGAGATCCTGCGCGAAGAGACCCTGCGGGTGATCCGGGACCGGAACAACCCGGCCGTCAAACAGCCCGTGCTTTTGCGCAACCTGACCAACGACGATGAACGGCCGATCTGGCAGATCGTCAACATCTACGAGGCCAGTCCGGCATTTCGGGAGCTGGTCACCAACCCGATCATCGCGCAGATGGCGGCCCAGTTGAGCGGCGCGCGCGAGCTGCGCATCTGGCACGATCAGATCCAGTACAAGCCCCAGGAGCACGGCGGCCGGTTGCACTGGCATCAGGATTCGCCCGCGTGGCCCACGTTACAGCCGAAGCACGCGCAGATCACCGCCTGGGTGGCGCTGGACGACGCCGACCTGGACAACGGCTGCATGTACATGGTGCCGGGATCGCATCTGTGGGGCGATCACGACGGCTTTCTCCGCTCGTGGCCCGACGGCGCGGCGCTGCCGGACACCTATGAAGGGCATCCGGTCTATGTGGTCACCTGTCCGGTCAAGAAGGGCCATGTGCATTTCCATCATTCGCTCACCTGGCACGGTTCGGGCGCCAACACCAGCAAGCGGCCACGACGCGCCATCGCCATCCACTACATGACGGAGCAGACCCGTTACGATGCCCGGGGCAATCATCCGATGAAACCGTTCATCGCCGTTGCCGACGGCGAGAAGCTCGTCGGCGAGGCATTTCCGCTGGTCTGGTCGGCAGGGTCTTGACGAACAAGAAGGAACAAAAAAAGTGCCTGGCGCCTCGAAGGACGCCAGGCACTTTTTTTGTTAGGGTCCGCTCTGGATCACCCGGCCGGCTTGTGACAGCTCTGGCACATGTCGTTGGTGAAGGTAGCGTGATTGGCCGGGCCGGGCTTCATCTTGCCCGGACCATGGCACGACACGCAATCCTTGAACATGTCCGCCGCGGCCGCATGGTTGGCCGGAATCGCCTTCGCCGCGGGGGCCGACGCCGCGGGCGTCGCGCCGGCGGCCGGAGTCGGGGTTGTTGCCGGTGGTACAGGCGTACGCGCCCCGGTCGCCGCCGGGGTCGGTTGGGCCTCTTGGGGCGGCTGGTGACAGCTCTGGCAGGTCTCGTTCGTGAAGCCGGCATGATTGGCCGGCGCGCGGATGCCCAGCGACACCGAGGGCGCGTGGCATTGCACGCAATTCCGGTAGATGTCGCGCGTCACGCTATGGGGGACCGGCCGGGCCGTCCCGGTCGGAGCCGCGGCCGGCGCGCCGGCGGCCGGTGTGGCCTTCTCGCCGGCCGGCTTGTGGCAGGCCGTGCACGTATCATTGCCGCGGCCGGTATGGTCGGCCGGCACCGGCTTCAGCGAGCCCGCGCCCGCGTGACATAGATCGCACTTCTCCTTCCCTTCGAGTGCGTGCGGGATGGCGCCGGGCGCGCCGGCGGCCGGTTTGGCCGCGCCGGGCGTGGGCGTTGGGCCGGGCTTATGGCACACCAGGCACGACTCCTGGGGCCGGCCTTCGTGGTTGGCCGGCATCGGGCTTACCCCTTGCGGCCCGTGACAGGTCAAACATTGCTCTTTGCCCGCGATCTCGTGCTTCATGGCCGCGCCGATCTTGGTGTTGTCCACCCCGCCGATCGGGGTTGGCACCGGCGTGGGGGTGAGCGGCGCGAAGATCGGCACATTGGTTGGGGCCGGCGGCACCGTCGTGATCGCGGTTGTCTCATAGGTGGTCAGGAAAATCAAGCCGCCGACCATAATCACGGCCGCTACGGTCGCGGCCGGGATGAATGCGCGCTCCCGTCGCTTGCGCACGTCGGCCGGCGGCAACGGCCGGACGCGGCCGCTCTCCAGTTGCTCCAGCTCCTCGCCGTGTTCGTGGGCCATCTCCTCGCGGCTGAGCTTGCCCGTGAACATGCTCTTGTTGAAGAGCTTGAGGTGGACGTGATAGAAATGCCAGATGAAGATGGCCGCCACGGCCAGGATCGCCTCCATCCCATGCGCGGCCTTGGCGGCGGGGATCACCTGGCCGGGGAGGAACCGGGCCGTCAAGATCGGATTCCACAGGATGAAGCCGGTCAACCCCATCACGATGCCGCCCCAGATCAGCGCCCAGTATTCGGCTTTCTCGTCGAAGGCGTAGCGCGGCAGCTTGGGGCGTTCGTCGGTCAGGCCCAGGTTGTAGCGCACCATGTCGAGCGCGTCGGTGATGTCGCGCACGCCGGGCAACATGGTCAGCTCGATCCGCAAGACGAAGATCTTGTAGGCCAACACGATGATGTGGTAAACGGCAAGCAGGGCGAAGGTGATTGCGGCGGCATGGTGGATGACGCGCACCCGCGAGACGCCGCCCAAGGCGCCGATCAGAAACTCGGCAATCGCGTTGCCGGCGAACTTCTGCACCAGGCCGGTCAAGCCCAGGGTGGCAAAAGAGACCAGCAAGACGATGTGTTCGATGCGTTGCGAGAGGGTGAAGCGGACGTAATAGCGTTTTTCCTCAGCCATGGCTCACGCTCCCTGCGTTCCGGTCGGCCGATGGCCGCGCCCCTTGATGCGGTCGAGGATGCGTCGAGTCGCATCGAGCAACACGTACAGCGCCATGCCGCCGAGCACCGTCGGGATCAAGATGTAGTAGAACAGATTGACGTAGTAGACCAGCGGGAAATGCTCGCGGCTGGGCGGGAAATGGCCCACCCAGCTATCCGGGAAGGCGGTGGTGGCATCGGGATGGCATCTCTGGCAGGTCACCAGGAGCTTTTCTTTGATCACGGTGGGAGGGGCGTTTTTCACCGAGGCGATGTCGTGCACGCCATGGCAATCGGTGCAGACGGCCGTGTTGCTCGGCTGGTTCGGCGATTGCTTCTGGAACAGCTCGACCGTGGTGCCGTGGAAGTCGGCCACATAGCTGGTGAACACATCGGTGGAAAGGCCATACTTGCGCATCAGCGCCTTATCGGCGTGGCACTTGCCGCACAGGTCGGGCGATTTGAGTCGAAAAGCCACGGTGGTCGGATCGGCCTGCTGATGCGCGCCGTGACAATCGGTGCAGGTCGGCACATCGGGATTGCTGGTCTCGGCCAACGCCTTGCCGTGAACGCTGCCGGCGTATTGCTCGTAGATCTTGCTATGGCACTTCTGGCAGGTCGTCGAGATCTTCTGGCGCGGCGCCTTGGGATCGGCGATATTGTGCGAGCCGTGGCAATCGGTGCAGATGGCCGCGTTGCGGTTGCCGCCCGCCAGGGCGCGCGCATGGTTGCTGTCCAGCGTGCCCTTGTATTGATCCGCGTGGCAGCTCTGGCACTGCGTATAGCGCTCTAACTGAAAGCTGCGGCGGTCGCCCGCGGTGATCTTGGGATGCGGGTAGCCGGAGATATTGGTGTGGCACGATACGCAGGTCAATCCCTTGACGCCGTGCACCGAGGCGTTGTACACGCTCGGATCCACGAACAGAGGCAACACCTCGCCGCTGGCGAGCTTGATGCTGAGATCCTTGTTGCTGTGACATCCCAGGCAGGTGCCATTGTCGCCCTGAGCTGCGCTGACGTGGGCCGCCAGAGCCAACAGCAAGAGGATCGTCATGCCTCCTACCAGGAGCCAACGCCGTTGCCGTCGTAGCTGGAAAGCGAGAAGCATTGAAGCATACCTCCCGATAAGGTCGCGCACAATGGCGCCTTGTGTGATCCGTCACATAATTATAAGCCAGGCGTCACAGGTCCTGATATGATCCGAATCATGCTGATGTTCGTTTATTATTCGCGTTGCTTATTATAAGTATAAAGGAGACGATAGAGCGGCACAGAAAACGAAAGGCGGGCGCATCCAGAGCAGAGGCTGAAGCAAACACCTTGTGCAATGGAACGACGATGCGACGCGCCCGCCTTATCAGCAAGGACTTTACCCCAAAACCGGAGAACGGTAAATGACCTGCGTCATGTTCATCCGCTCAACCGAGGTCGGCCAACCGCGCGCGCAGGCGGTCGGCGCGGGCCTGAAGCTCGGCCTGGCGATCGCGTTCCCGCTGCACCACCTGGGCCGGCGCGCGCTGCGCGAACGGCCCGGCCAGCAGTTGCGCGCTGCGCGCGAGCTGCGCCTCAGTGTCGGCCAGCTCTTTCTGCAGCCGGGCGCGTTCCGCGGCCAGGTCCACCAGGCCGGCCAACGGCAGGTAGGTGGACACCGCGCCCGTCACCAGGGTGATGGAGTGCGCCGGCGCCTCGATGTGGCCGGCGATGGTCAGGCGGGCCGGATCAATGCGCGCCAGCGTGCAGAGCACCTCGGCCTGCTCGCGGAGCAGCGCCTCTTTCTCGCCGGCCGCAATGAACGCCGAGATCGGCTGGCCGGCCGGCACGTTGTATTCCGCGCGGGCATTGCGCACGGCCCGGATGATGTCCATGACCAGGGCCATGTCGGCCTCGGCCGCCTCGTCGCGCGGGCCCGGCGTGGGCCACGGCGCCACGATCAGGCCGGGGGGCCATGTCTCGTCCCCGATAGCCTGCTTCAAATAGCCCCACGTCTCTTCCGTCACGAACGGGATGAACGGATGTAACAGGCGCAACGAGTCGTCCAACACCTTGCAGAGTACGGCCCGGGCGCGCGCCCGCGCCTCCGCGCTCCCGCGATAGAGCGCGATCTTGGCGATCTCCAGGTACCAGTCGCAGTACTCGCCCCAGAAGA
>Ga0209162_1000807_pt1 | contig 32856 bp, 29 predicted proteins | sample YNPNPMetaG_FD_187121 | JGI IMG/M metagenome (GOLD analysis project Ga0209162, IMG submission 187121) | Anoxygenic and chlorotrophic microbial mat microbial communities from Yellowstone National Park, USA - YNP NP MetaG (SPAdes) (version 2) ...
CTGAACTGGTGCTGCGGCGGGGGCGGCGGGCTGATCGCCGAGCCGGAGATGAAAGAGGCCCGCATGAAGGGGGGCCGCAAAAAGGTGGAACAGATCCAGCGCACCGGCGCCCAATGGGTGGTCACCGCCTGCGAGAACTGCAAGACGCAACTTTCGGACCTGAACGAGCACTACAACCTGGGCATAGAGGTCAGAGGGGTATGGGACCTGATCGCCGAGGCGCTGGTGGTATGATGAATGAAGTGCCTGGCACTTCAAAAGGAGGTGCGCACATGAGCGAGCACAAAGGCGAACGCCGGACTGATGCCTGGCCCTGGGAGCAGGCCCTCATTGACGATTACTACGATTACCGCTGCCATCAGGTGATGGAACCACTCTGCGAGACGTTCCGACGCTGGAAGGCCGGCGAGTTGAGCCATGCCGACGTGGACCGCGCCATCGAGCGGGCCTATCAGCAGCGATGCACGATGCACAACCTGTTCGACCAGCGGCCGGACCGCACCGTGGCCCTCATCCGGCTCTGGGACCCGGAGTGGTTCGACGCCTGGGTGGAGAAACACCGCCCGCCGCGCGAGCAGGTGGCCGCGGCCAGCGGCAGCTTCTGAGCGTTGGTCCGAATCACACTGATAAGGCGAGAAGTGACTCATGTCATTTCTCGCCTTTTTTGATCGCAAGTTCGAGCCGCCCTTAGCTCCTACCCCCATACGCGTCAACTTACTGGACTTTACCTATTGCCTTTTAAACGCAAAATGGTATAATGCGTGCTGGCCGGTTGTGGAAAGGCCCGTCTCGGCCCGCAGGAGGCAAACGAAGCATGAACGCGGAAGAACTGCCCCAGGGTGTCCGGCCCGGCACGGTGTCTTTTGTCTTTGGGCACGCGGACCCGGCCACCCTGCCGGTAGACGAACTCCGGGCGGCCGCTGAGGCCGTGTCAGGTGGTCCTCAGGCCCGCCTGGCCCTGCAATATGGCCCGGAGCAAGGCTCCCCGGCCCTGATCGAATACCTGGTAGATCGGCTGAACCGCCAGGAGGGCCTGGGGCTGACCCGCGAGAACCTGATGCTCGTGGCCGGGGCCACGCAGGCCCTGGACATGATCGCCCGCCTATACGTGGGGTGCGGTGGCGTCGTGTTGGTGGAGGCGCCGTCGTACCGGGACGCGCTCCATGTCTTGCGGGATTATGGCGTGGACCTGCAACCGGTGCCCCTGGACGAGGATGGCCTCATCGTCGAGGCCCTGGCGGCCCGCCTGGCCGCACTGGGGCAGGTTCCCCGGTTGTTGTATACCATCCCCAACTTTCAGAATCCTTCGGGCGTGACGTTGCCGACCAGGCGGCGGGAGGCGATCCTGGCCCTGGCTCGCGAGTATGGTTTCCCCATCGTGGAGGACGATGTCTACCGTGACCTGGTCTATGAGGGCGAGGTGCCGCCCAGCTTTTATGCGCTGGCCGGTGGCGAGGGTGTGTTGCGCCTCGGCAGCTTTTCCAAGATCATGGCCCCCGGCCTGCGACTGGGCTGGCTTGTCGGCGCACCGGAGCACATCCAGCGATGCGTGGACTGCGGCACATCGCAGATGGGCGGTGGGGCCAACCCCTTCACGGCCCACCTGGTGGCTGCCTGCTGCCGGGCCGGCCACCTGGAGCCGCATATCGCCCGGCTCCGCCAGGTCTACCGCCAGCGCCGCGACCTCATGCTGGAGGCCCTGGAACGGCACATGCCGCCCGGCGTGAGCTGGACGCGCCCGGGCGGGGGGTTCTTCCTCTGGCTGACGCTGCCGGAGGGGATCCAGGCGGTAGCCTTGCAAGAGATCGTCGGCGCACGGGGTGTATTTTTTTCCCCTGGCCCGGGGTTCTTTGCCGCTGGCGGTGGCGAGCGCAACCTGCGCCTGGCCTTCAGTTTCGTGCCGCCGACCGACATCGAGCGGGGCGTGGCTACCCTGGCCCAGGCCATCCGCGAGATGATGGTCTAAACTCGCCACCCAAGACGGACCCCATGATATTCTCCAGCCCTACCGTAGCGCCATCAGGCCATGTGCCACCAGGCAACCACGGAACTGGGATGGTTCAATTTTCTGGGGAAACATGTTGACACTTTTTACGGGCGTTAAAATTCTGCCACCCCCTGCCCCCTCCCCTTCTCCCCTGGCCTGCGGCCAGGGGAGAAGGGGGACAACCAATTCTGAACCATCCCACGGAACTCAACAACATTGATGAGGAGGTCACCATGAGTAACGAACCGCATAGTATGCGCGTGCAACTTGAACCGATCGCTGGCCCCGTTTCCGAGGGGCAGGCGGGCAATGGCTTTCGCTCGTTGTCTGAGCTGCCCCCACCTGATGAGTAAGGAGTCTGGATGGTCCGAGTCGCCCTGACATATAACCTGATCCGGATAAACATGCTCAAGAACGGTCCCCTGGACCGTCTGGCCGAGTACGATAGCCCGGAGACCATCGCCACCCTGGCTGACGCGCTCCGGGCCGGCGGGCACGAGGTCATCCCCCTGGAGGCCGACGAGTGCATCGCCGAGAAACTGAAAGCCACTCGACCCCAGATCGTGTTCAACATCGCCGAGGGGCTGCGGGGCGAGAGCCGCGAATCTCATGTCCCGGCCATCTGTGAGATGCTGGGGCTGCCCTATACTGGCTCTGGCCCCCTGACCCTGGCCCTCTGTCTCAACAAGGCCCGTACCAAAGAGATCCTCACTCTTTATGGCATATCCACCCCACCGTTCCAGGTCTTTCGGTCACCGCACCAGGAATTGAATGCGCCCTTGCGCTTTCCCCTCATCGTCAAGCTGCTCCATGAGGGTTCCAGCATGGGCCTCTCCGAGCTTTCAGTGGTGGACGACGAGGCGGCGTTGCGTGACCAGGTGGCTCACCTGATCCGGACTTATGGCGAGCCGGTCCTGGTGGAGGAGTTTATCGCCGGCCGCGAGTTCACCGTGGGGGTCTTGGGGGGAGATGGGGAACCCTGGGTCCTGCCCATCATCGAGATCAAGTTCAACCAGCCCCGGGGGATCGTGCTATTCGAGCCGGACCAGCCGTTGATCCCCCTCATCCTGCAAACGCGCGGCGTGGACCCGGAAGTCGAACGCATCCTCCATACCTCTAACCATTACCCGGTCTGTCCAGCAGAGGTGGACGACAGTCTGCGCCAGCGCATCGAACAGATGGCATTACGGGCCTTTACCGCGCTGGGCTGCCGGGACTGGTGCCGCATGGAGATGCGCCTGGGCCCAGACGACCAGCTCTATGTCCTGGAGCTGAACCCCATCGCCGGCATTGACCCCAGCTACTGGTTGCCCCGGGCGGCCCAGGTCGCTGGTTTGAGCTACCAGGCGTTCGTGAACGAGATCCTGGGTTATGCGTTGGAGCGGGCGGGATTAACGTAAAACGTAAAACGTAAAACGTAAAACGTAATGCGTCATGCGTCATGCGTCAGATCACCAGATACCTGGTATTTGATGTATTACGTGTGACGACTGACGGCCCAGGAGACCACCATGCCTGATCATCGCCCTGACATCCGGGTTCTGCTGCCACTCATCCGTCGGCTCCACGCCCGCATTCGCGATGCCGTGGTGGAGGCGTGCGAGCGCGCGGCGTTGGAGGACATGGCCCGCGTGGTGCATGAGGCCGAGAGCGACACCATCTACGCCGTGGATCGCGTGGGCGAGGAGGTGCTGGTGGGGTTCTTTGCGCGTGAGGTGGCCCCGCTGGCCCCTCTGATCCTCATCGCCGAGGGGTTGCCCGGCGGTCAGATGGTCTTGCCAGAGGGGATCAGAGAGGCGGCAGCAGTCTGGCGCATCATCGTGGACCCGGTGGACGGGACACGGGGGCTGATGTACCAGAAGCGCAGCGCGTGGATCCTCACCGGGGTGGCCCCCAATCGTGGCCCGGCGACCAGCCTGCAAGACATTGTGCTGGCGGTGCAGACCGAGATCCCCCTGGTCAAACAACACCTGTGCGACACGGTTTGGGCTATTCGGGGACGGGGAGCGCAGGCGGAACGGCTCAATCGGCTGACCGGGGAGGCCCGCCCGTTACGGTTGCGCCCCTCCCAGGCCCGCACCATCGCCCACGGGTTTGCCATGATCGCCCGCTTCTTTCCCCATGCCCGGGACGTGCTGGCAGCCATTGACGAGGAGGTCGTGCTGGGAGCCTTGGGGCCGGCCCCGCCGGGCCAGGCGCATTGCTTTGAGGACCAATACGTCTGCACCGGCGGCCAGCTATATGAACTGATGGCCGGCCATGACCGCTTTGTCGCCGACCTGCGGCCGCTCATCCAGCCAGTGTTGATCCAGCGCGGCCTGCCGCCGGGCATCTGTGCCCATTCCTATGATCTGTGTACTGAGTTGGTGGCCCGGGAACTGGGGGTCATCGTGACGGACCCGGCCGGCGGCCCCCTCCGTGCTCCTCTATCCGTAGCGGCCGAGGTCGCCTGGGCCGGCTATGCCAACCGCCACATCCAGGCGCAGATCGAGCCGCTGCTCCAGGCCGCCCTGCGGAACCGGGGCCTGCTCCCCGGCCAGGACCCGATTCTGACCGGGGATCTCAGGGGAGAACGGTGATCTCGTCGGGAAGGAGGAGATAATCCAGTCCATTCGCCAGGCGCAGGAACGTGCCGTCAGGGTTCAGCACACGCACGGCCAGGCGGTAGACGCCAGGGGGCGTGGCCGGGTTCAGGTTCACGTCCTGCTCGTCGCGCACGATCTCGCCGCTGGTCCACTGGCTGGTGGGATAGAACCGCGTGATCTGCATGGGCCGATCCAGGCTGCCGCCCCAGATGCCGTTGCCGCTCAGTTCCAGGTATGGGCGATAGTCGGCCTCTGGCGGAGCCAACGGTTGCCAGTAGAGGGTCACATGGAGCCAGTTGCTCGGCGGATGGAAGGTATAGTCGGCCGCGCGGAGCCGGGTCGTATCCAACCGATAGCCCACCAGCCGGAGTCTGGCGTCAAAGATGGCCTCGACCGGCGTGGCCCCGGCCGGCAGGGCATCCAGCCGATAGCGGATGGCATAGGCCCGCAGTTGCGCCCCTACGGGAAACTGCTCCGTGACCACCGGCCAGCGTCTGCTCAAATGCCCGCGCACGATATGGTTCGGGTCTACCACCTGCTCGTGACTCTCCACGAACCAGACGGTGTCATACGCCTCCAGGCCCACCAGTGTGGGAGCGATAGCTGCCTCGCTCTCGATGACGGCGCCAAAGGGGTGAAAGATCGGGCTGCGCCCCCCGTCTCGATGGTAATACTCGAAGGGGATACGGGCATAGTCCACCACACACAGGACCGCGTCTTGCAGGCCCTCGTGTTCGCGGACGTACCGGGCCAGGCTGCGCCAGTCTTCCTTGCGATAGAGGGGGTTGGCGTTCTGCCCCAGGCCGTAGAGGGAGCTGGCCAGGACCGCCAGCAAAGCCAGGCCGCGCAGGCAATAAGACCCAAATGCGCGCGGATGAACGCCGATTTCTCGTCCGAAAATGAACACGCCCCGGGCCAGCAGCAGGTAGAACGGCGGGGCAAAGGCGATGGCGTATTGCACCCCAAAGATCGGGTCACGATAGCTCAGGATCTCGATCTCGAGCAAGGGCACGGTCAGCCAGAGGACCAGGAAGGCCAGGGCACGGCCCTGGTCACGCCGGGGCCATAGCCCCAGCAGGAGCAGCATGATGAATGGCGCGAGCAGCAGGGCCAGAGTCCAGCCCTGATCCGGTACAGCGCGCAGGCTCCAGCCCTGTAGCAGAGCCACCACCATCGCTGGCAGCGGAGTCCGGCTGGCCTCAGAGAAGGCTTGCCCGCTGACCTCCCAGGCCCGCCAGGCCCAGGGCAGATAGACCAGGCCGGCCAGCGCCCAGGTGATAAGGGCCGGCCGCCAGGCCCGGTGGTGAGTGACCAGCGTGAACAGCACCTGGAAAGGCACGATGAGCGCGCCGTACAAGTGTGTATAAAGGGCAGCGACGGTGAAGAGCAGGTAGATGAGCCACCACCAGGCTCCCCAAGCCCTCCCCAGTTTGGGGGGAAGGGCTATAGTCCGGCTAAGCGGGGGAGGGGTTGGGGTGGGGAAGAGGGATGACAGCGCCTGCCACAGCGCATACGTGGCCGAGGTCGTGAGTAGCCCCAGGAGGGCATACATCCGCACCTCCTGGCTGTACCAGATGAGGAAGGGATTTACAGCGACCAGCAGCCCGGCGATGGCACCCACCAGCGGGTTGAACAGCCGCCGTCCCAAACCATAGACCGGCAACACCAGCAGCGTCCCGGCCAGGATGGAGAAGGCTTTAAGCGCCCCCTCACCGTCACCGAATCCAGCAATCCAGGCGTGAAGCGCCAGATAATACAGAGGCGGATGGGGATCACCGGCGATCTGGAGGCCACGGGTCAGGGTTTCCTGGACCGGGAGTCTGGCCCACCACCAACTCATGGCCTCGTCCAGCCACAGGCTCTGGGCATCCCAACGCCACAGGCGGAGCAGGAGAGCCAGGAGGGAGAGGGCCAGGGGGAGCCAGGGGCCGGCCGGATCACGAAAGCGGCGCACGGAACCTCCCAGATGGTCAATACCGGGGGGATTATAGCCTATGCTGCTGCTCCTGACAAGCGCGCCGGGTGACTGCTCACCCCTACCGCAGGTTCGGGCGTAAGCAAAAGTCACTCAAGGCGGGCCGGGGGCCGGACCGGGCGCCCCGCGTTTCCTGGCCTTTGTGAGCGTATCGCGTTGGGAACAGTACGGCTATGGAGTCGAGGCTTTAGCCGGTTCATGCCCCTAAAGGCTCAACTCCAGTGGGCCTCTGCGGGCTTCTCGCCCATGTCCTCAATGGGTAACGCTCCCGGCCTTTTTTGCTTGTGTGTGGCGCGTTTTGGGGGTATAATGATAGTGAGATGTCACCGTTTATGAAAGCCCTCAAACAACTGGCCCTGGGCCTGGTCGCTTTGGTCGCGTTGGTGATCGCCCTGGTGGGGGTGCAGGTGGTACCGACCCTGGTGGTCCCGCCCCCGCCATCCCCGCCGGTCTGGCCCACGACCGAGCCAGAGGCTTTGGTTCGTCTGGCCCTGGCCTTTGACCCGGAGGCGGCCCTGGGCCATGTGCATGAGCTGACGGCAGAGCGGTATACTGGCCGCCGGGCCGGCACGGAAGGGGCCTGCCTGGCCGCCGACTATATTGCGGCCCGTTTCCGCCAGGTGGGCCTTCAACCCGCTGGCGATGACGGCTCGTATTTCCAGCAGTTTACCCTGAACTACCTGGACCTGGCCGCCACGCCGGAACTGGCTTTGCTCAATAAGGATGGTTCTGTTAGTCAGGCGTTCCGCCACCATCAGGACTTTCGGGAGCTGGTGGGTGGGCGGGCGGGAGCCGGCACCGTCCGGGGCGAACTGGTCTACGTGAGCTATGCTGAGGCGGCAGACCTGTCCCGGATAGCTCTCCAGGGTCGGCTGGTGTTGTGCCAGCCGGCCAACACTCGCCAGGCCATAGAACGGGCCATCAGCCGGGGAGCAGCGGCCGTCCTGGCTGTGGCCGATGAGGCCACCATCCGGCGGCGAGGCAGTTACCTGCCTGTGGGCACCGGGCCAGCGGCCCCCTGCCTGCTGGTGAGTGCGGCGGCGGCGGATAGATTACTGCGGGCCGCCGGCCGCTCCCTGGACTCGGCGAGCACGGTGGGCCAGCCGTTCCCCACCGGCGTGACCGTCCACGTATCTGTCCCCCTGGCCTCTAATCCACATGCCCAGGGTCGCAACGTCTTGGGCCTGTGGCCCGGCGCAGACCCGGCCCTGGCCGACCAGGTGCTCATCCTGGGCGCCCACTATGACCACCTGGGCCGCGACCCGGACGGCACGCTCTATCCGGGGGCCATTGACAACGCCTCCGGCGTGGCCGTGTTGCTGGAGATCGCCCGGGTATGGCGAGAGCATGGTTACCGCCCCCGCATCAACGTTCTCTTTGCTGCCTGGGACGCTGAAGAGGCGGGCCTGTTGGGTTCAGCCTACTATGTGGCGCACCCGCGCTATCCCCTTCAACAGACCCGGGCCATGATCCAGTTAGATTGTGTGGGGGGGCCGGACCAGCGGCTTGCCGTCACTCAAGATGCCCGTAACCTGCACGCCGCCCTGCTTGACAGCGCGGCCCAACTGGGTCTGACCCTGGGACTGATGGAGTATGAGGGCGGGAGCGACCATGCCTCCTTCAGCAACGCCGGTGTGCCGGCCGTCATGTTGATCGGGGCCGATGTTATACCGCTCATCCACGTGCCCACGGATACGCCAGCCGGTGTCCGGGCCGGGTCGCTCCATCAGGCCGGCATCATCGTGAGCCTGACCCTGGCGCGCCTGTCCAGCGGCGTGCCCTTTGAGTGACTATGAAGCAGCTCTTCGCGCTGGGGTTCATCTTGTTTAGCCTGGCCGCCGTGTTCCCGGCCTGTGGCACTCGCCCCCTGCTCAAGATCGGGCTGGCCTTGCCGTTCACCGGCTATGACCAGGAGCGGGGCTACAACGCCATCTACGCCGTCAAGGAGGCCCTCGCCGAGGCGAATGCCCGGGGTGGCGTGGGGGGCTACATGGTGGAACTGGTGGCCGTGGACGACCGCAACGATCCGGGGGAAGCCGTCCGCCAGGCCCGGGAACTGACCCTTTATGAGGATATGGTGGGCGTCATCGGGCATCATAGCGACGCCTGCACCCTGGCCGCCATCCCGGAGTACGGGCGGGCCGGGATGCCACTTGTCGCGCCGTGGCTGGTCTCCACTGGCCGGGAAGGGCTGACGTGGGAAACAGCCGTCTTTCCCCTGGCGGCCCCGGCCGAAGTGCTGAGTCACCAACTGGCCGAGATCGTTCCCAGACAACGATTGGCCCTGTTGACGGACGATTCGCCGGACGGGCGTGCCCTGGTCAGGGCGTTCCCGGCCGGCTGGCCGGTCGTCTTCCGGGGGGAGACAGGCCGGGGCCAGCGCGATCTGGTCACCCTGGCCCGCCAAGTTGCCGGGGCCCGGCCGGACGTGGTCTTTTACAGCGGGCACGCCACGGAGGCGGCGCTGTTGCTTCTGGCCCTGCGGGAGGTCGGCGTGCGCGCTCCCTTCTATGGTGGCCCAGACCTGGATGACCCCAAGTTCCTGCGGCTGGCCGGGGCCACGGCCGAGGGGGTGATCTTCATCGGGCTGGCCCAGCCAGGCCCGGCCGGGGCTGGTTACCGCCAGCGCACCGGCCGCGACCCGGACGACCGGGCCACCGGGGCTTATAACGCCACAGTTTTGCTCCTGGCGGCCATCGAGGATGCGGCCCGGCGCGATGGCCGGCCGACCCGGGCCGGCGTGGCCCGGTCCCTGGGCGAACTGGCCGGGTCACACCAGGCCACCAGCGGGGTCATCTATCAGGTGACAGGTGGTATGCTCAAACCACTATCCAACCCCTGAGGAGGATGCGATTGTCCCGCCCTGGTCAATGGCCTACCCGGGTGCCCCAGGTGCTGGCCTGGCTCTTGCTGCTGAGCCTGGCTGGCGCGATCCTCTGGTCACTGCGCGATTTCTCTCCCACGACCACCTGGGAGGATGTGCGCCAGGACCGGCTCGACCGGGCCATGCCTCCTCTGGATGGCACCCACACCGTGGGTCAGACCTTTGTGGCGCGTCAGGCCGGGCTATCGGCTGTGGAGGTGTTGCTGGTGGTCTACGGCCCTGGCGAGGCGCCGGTGGCCCCGGCCGGGCAACTCACTTTCCATTTGCGCCAGGGCCTGCCACCGGCTCTGGTGGCCCAGGCCGGGCCGATCCGGCTGGGCCGGGCCGGGACCAACTCGACTGACCTGGTCACGATCACCATCGAGACGGCCGGGCTGAGACACAATTCTCCCTATCGCTTCTCTTTTCCCCCCCTGCGCGATTCACGGGGCCAGACTTATACCTTCGTACTGGAAGGAACGCCGGGTTGCCCGGTCTCCGTCTGGAGCAACTCCCTGGATGCCTATGCCGACGGTGAACTGCTGGCCGATGGGCAACTCGGGGACCTGTATTTCCTCACCTATCACCAATACGATCCCCTGTTCGTCCTGGAAGACATCGGCCCGGCCTTACTGCGCGATGGCTGGTTGATCGGGCCGTTTCTGCTACTCTTCCTGTTGCCGGGAGCGATCCTGGTCAGCCGGTTGGGGCCGGCGACTCCAGAGGACCCCCTATCGCAACTGGCTCTGGCCGTGGGGTTAAGCCTGGCAGTCTGGCCGGTGGGTCTGTTCTGGCTCACCGCCGTGGGGGTGCGGCTGGACGCGCCCCGGCTATGGCTGGTCGTGGGGGTGGTGGCGGCCCTGGGCCTGGCATTGGGGCTACGGCAGCGGTTTCGGGGCCTGCGGGCCTGGTTGGCCCCCCGACATCGCGGCCCGGCCCTGGCTCTTCTGGCAGTATTGGCAGCCACCACCCTGGTCCGCTTCATCCAGGTACGGGGCCTGGCCTTGCCGCTCTGGGTGGATTCTGTCCACCATGATCTCATCGTGCGCCTGATCCTGCACCAGGGCGGAATACCTTCCTCTTTCCAGCCGTTCATGCCGGTGGACCATTTCACCCTGTATCATTGTGGGTTTCACGTGGATGCAGCCCTGTTCGCCTGGCTCACGGGTCGGTCGGTGGAAGACGTGCTGCTCACGTCGGGGCAGCTACTCAGCGTGGCGGCCTCGCTGGCGGCCTATTTGCTGGCGGTTCGGCTCACGGGCCGCCGGTTGGCTGGCGTGGTGGCCGCGTTAGTGGTGGGGTTGATCGCCTCCCTGCCGGCCTATTATGTGAGTTGGGGCCGCTATACCCACCTGGCCGGACTGGTCATCCTGCCCACGGCCCTGACGTTGTTGTCAGACGCTATCGAGAACCGGGATTACCCCCGGCGGCGCGTCTTGCTGGCGACGGTGGCGTTGGCCGGGTTGTTACTGGTCCATGTGCGGGTCACGATATTCTATGTGACTTTTGCGCTGCCGGCGCTGCTGGTGTGGACGGTCCTTGTTCGCAATTCCGGGCGGTGGCGGGCGGCGGTGCGACCGTGGCTGATCGCCGGGTTGATGGGTCTGGGGGCAGTGGTAGCGGCAGCGCCGTGGTTGGGGCTATTCGTGCCGTTCTTGCTGCCCCTGGGTACACTTCCCAGCCGACTCCAGAGCGTTGATCCCGGCTACAATGCCTTTCCCTGGGGGTATATCAACACGGGTTATAACCGGGAGGTACTGGCTCTGGCCGGGTTGGCGGCCCTCTGGGGCCTGTGGCGGCGGCAGCGCGGCATATTCCTGGTGGTATCCTGGTCCGCCCTCACGCTCCTCATTGCCAACCCGGAACTGTGGGGCTGGCCCAGTTTGTGGGCGCTCAACAACAGCGCGGTGGTCATCTCGTTCTTTTTGCCGGCGGCAGTGCTGATCGGGTTTCTGGTGGCCGACGGGGCCGGGTTGCTCCGGTCGTCAGTGGGTCGGTGGGGCCGGATGGCCGTGCCGGGCCTGGTGGCGTTGGGCCTGGCCGGGGCCAGCCTGTGGGGGGCGCGGGCCATGTTGCCCATCGTGAACCCGGTGACCGTCCTGGCCACAGCCGAAGACGTTATCGCCTGCGACTGGATCCGCGCCAACACGTCGCCCTCGGCCCGGTTCCTGGTCAACGCCCGTTTCTGGCAGAGCAACACCTATATGGGCACTGATGGCGGCTACTGGATCACCCTGCTGACCGGCCGGTCCAGCACCATGCCCCCGTCGCTATATAACACCGGTGGTCGAGAATATGTCCAGACGGTGAACGACCTGGCCGAATGGGCTGCCGGGGTCGAGTCCTTTGATGACCCGGCCACCCGGGCGCGGTTGCGGCACGAGGGGATCACCCACATCTACATCGGCGCCCGGGGCGGGGCGATCACCCCCCAGAAACTGGCGGGCGTGGCCGGCTACCGGCTGGTCTACCAGCGGGGACCGGTATGGATCTTTGCCGTCGAGTAAGGGCCGGCGGCTCAAAGGGGGGCATCTGGGGGCATACCGACCTATAATGAACCATCCCGCAGGTTAGAACGGGGCCGGCAACCGATGCCAGCGGTCATTGAGATGTGTTCTGCTGGCCACTGCGTCCAAACCTGCGGGAGGGTGGGCAGTTATGAGCCGTTTTGCTTTTGCCGCGAGATCGGGTATAATAATCCGGGATAGGTAGGAACTGTGTTCTACGACCGGGCCAGGATCTTTGTCAAAGCAGGGGATGGCGGCAACGGTCTGTTGAGTTTCCGCCGGGAGAAATACGTGCCCCGGGGCGGGCCGGATGGCGGCGACGGTGGCCAGGGCGGCAGTGTCTACATCGAGGCGGATGAGGGTCTCAACACGCTCCTTCGTTTCAAACGTCGCGTTCACTATCGCGCGCCCAATGGCGGTCACGGTGGCAGTAATGACCGGCGCGGGGCCGATGGCCAGGACCTGGTCCTGAGCGTGCCGCCGGGGACCATCATCCGGGACGCCGAGACCAACGAGTTGTTGGCGGATCTGGCGCAGCCCGGCCAGCGGGTGCTGGTAGCCCGGGGCGGGCGAGGAGGGCGGGGCAACGCCAGCTTTGCCACCGCCACCCACCAGGCTCCTCGCCTCGCCGAACGCGGCGAGCCGGGCCAGGCCCGCTGGCTGCTCCTGGACCTCAAGCTCATCGCCGACGTGGGCATCATCGGCTACCCCAACGCTGGCAAATCCACCCTGCTGGCGGCGGTGAGCCGGGCCAGGCCCAAGATCGCCGATTATCCTTTCACCACGCTCACGCCCAACCTGGGCGTAGTCACTGTGGGCGAGACCGGCTTTGTGCTGGCCGACATCCCCGGCCTCATCGCCGGGGCCAGCGAAGGGGCCGGCCTGGGGCTGGATTTTTTGCGCCACATCGAGCGAACCCGGGTGCTCATCCACCTGCTGGACGGGCTGTCCCAGGACCCGGTGGCTGACTGGCGGACCATCAACCGGGAGCTGGGCCAGTACAGCCCGGCCCTGGCCGCCAAGCCCCAGGTGACGGCTTTTAACAAGATGGACCTGCCGGAGGTACAGGCACGTTGGGCTGAGGTCCGGGGGCCGTTGGAACAACAGGCGGGGCCGGTCTACCCCATCTCCGCCCTGGCTCGTGAGGGGGTGTCGGACCTGCTGGGGGCCGTGGTGCGCCGGTTGCAGGAGGTAGAAAAGCAACCGCCGGCGCCGGCCGCCGAAAGGGTCTACCGGCCAACCACCGCGCCCGCCGAGTTCACCGTGACCCGCGAGGGCGACGGTTTTCGGGTCCGTGGTCAGGCTGTAGAACGCCTCGTCGCCATGACGAACCTGGACCAGGAAGAAGCCCTGCTGCGGTTACACGCCCAGTTGGAGCACCTGGGCGTCCTGGCGGCCCTGGAAGCCCAGGGCATTCAGGAAGGCGACACGGTTTACATCGGCCAGGCTATCCTGGAATGGACACCATAAGAGGGGAATGATGAACAGCAGTTTACCTCTCTTTGCGGCTCCTAAACAGATAGAGAGCAGCTTCAGTCCGGCGGCTGAACTGGTCTTGTTTCAAGGCGACGTGAGCGAGTTCGTGACCACGATCCCCGATGGCTCGATTAGCCTGATCATCACTTCACCTCCGTATAACCTGGGCAAAGAATATGAGAACCGGGTCTCGATCGAACGATACCTGCAAACCCAGGCAGAAGTGATCCGACAACTCTACCGGGTACTCAGGGAAGATGGCAGCCTTTGCTGGCAAGTCGGCAACTTTGTGGAGAACGGCGAGGTATATCCGCTGGATATTCTGTACTACCCCATTTTCAAGAGCCTGGATATGAGCCTGCGGAATCGAATCATATGGCGGTTTGGGCATGGCTTACACGCCTCGAAGCGTTTTTCCGGCCGCTATGAGACGATCCTGTGGTTCACGAAAAGCGATCGTTACATATTCCACCTTGATAGTGTGCGCGTGCCAGCCAAATACCCGGGTAAAAGGCACTTCAAAGGTCCCAACCGGGGGAAGCCTTCAGGGAATCCATTGGGCAAAAATCCATCAGATGTTTGGGAGGTAGTAGCGCAAGACTGGGAAGAGCTATTATGGGATATTCCGAACGTAAAATCCAACCATCCCGAGAAAACGATCCATCCGTGCCAGTTCCCCATCGAACTCGTTGAGCGTTGTGTCCTGGCTCTTACCAATGAAGGGGATTGGGTATTTGACCCCTATGCCGGGGTGGGAACCTCCCTGATTGCGGCGCTCATGCACGGTAGACGCGCCATGGGTAGCGAGAAGGAAAAACAGTATGTTGAAATCGCCCGCGAACGTCTGTCAGCCTATTTTAACGGCACGCTTCGCTATAGACCCATCGGTAAACCAGTATATCAACCAACCGGCAGAGAAAAAGTAGCTCAAATACCCGATGAATGGAAAGGGGAGAAGCAAAGGAGGTTATTGGAGAACAGAGGGGAATACGAATGATTATCGCAGGGGTGTACTCTTTCAACCGGGGTAGAGAAGTTGTTGAAACCCGTTATGCAACTGAACTGCACGAGGTGGAGCAAATCATCGCGGTGATAGAAAGTGCGCAATGCAAAACAAAGGCCAGCCGTGAAAAGACAATGCCCGGAAGAATACTCTATAGTCCACAGGCTCTAAACAAGGCATTCAAGCGGGAATTTGAAACCCGGGGCTGGAAAAAATACAAAGTTTATTGCGAATACTCCGCTGATTATTACGTATCTGGATATGCCCCGGCCACTTCTGCAAAAGGCGCATTCCGATTGGGGGTGACGGCGTAGGATATGAGTCGTATCGGGGTCTTGGGTGGCACGTTCGATCCCATCCATTACGGGCACCTGGCCGCGGCCGAGGAAGCCCGGGTGGCGTTGGGGCTGGAGCAAGTGCTCCTGGTCCCGGCCCGCGTCTCGCCGCTCAAGCTGGACCAGCCGCTCACGCCGGCCCATCATCGCCTGGCCATGACCCGGCTGGCAGCGGCATCCAACCCCCATTTTGCCGTCTCGACCGTGGACCTGGACCGGGAGGGGCCGTCGTACACGGTGGACACGTTGTCGCTCTTGCAGGCCGGGCTGGGGCCAGCGACGGAACTCTACTTTATCATGGGCACAGACAGCCTGGCCGGACTGGCCCGCTGGCATGACCCGGCCCGGCTCATCCAGCTCTGCCGCATCGTGGCCGTGAGTCGCCCGGCCGACGGGTACGACCCGACGGCTTTAGAACAGTTGGTGCCCGGCGTTACGGAGCGCGTGATCCACCTGCGCGTTCCGCTCCTGGACATCGCCGCGGCGGACCTGCGGCAGCGGGTACGAGAAGGCCGGCCCATCCGCTACTATGTGCCGCCGGCGGTGATGGACTATATCTACGCGCATCAGTTATATCATCCTCGACAGTCGGGAGGAAGCACACGATGATTTCCACAACCGAAAGCATAGCCATAGAACAACGTATCCTGGACCATCTGGCCGAATTGATCCGCCTGGCCGGCCATCCTTTGACCACTGAACAACTGACGGAGCGGTATATAGAGTTGCTACGCGAAGCCGTAATCGAGAGCGAGAAGGAGAATATAACGTATGGCTGACAAGATCGCCTTTGTCGGCACCCCAGAGGACCAGACGCTGGCCAGTTGGGTCTTTAACCTGCTGATGCTCCAGGGGGCCATGTTTCCCCTGGGTGCCCCCATCCGCCAGACACTCACGAACCTGGCCGCCTATTTCGTGCAGAGCGGCGTGGATAGCGATATCCAGCGGATGGCGGACCGGCTCGACGCCGTCCTCAGCCAGAATACCCAGGTCTTCCATCGCGAGCAGAAAGGAGACCAGGTCTTTATCACCACCTCAAAACGAGGGCATTATGTGCGTCCGGTGTTCCAGGTTCGGCCTCGGGAACACGAGTATGGCGGCGCGATCACCTTCCTGGATTTCGAAGAGACCATCGTGATCCCGGAGTTACCGCGCCCCGGCGAGCCACCGCCCACCGTGCGTCCGGCCCCACGTGAGGAGGAATATCGCCCCGCCCCGGCCCCAGAGGTCGAGCCGGCTGCCCCCACCATACCTGTGCCCCGGGAAGTCCCCTCGGTGGACCTGACCCTGGAAAGGGAAGAAGTCCGGCGGCGCTATGGGGACATCCTGCGCACCCTTCTGGTCTCCAAACTCAAGAGCGACGCGCGGTTCGTGCATTTCGGCGACGAGTGGTACCTGGAAGAGCTGCTGGTCCGTTTCAGCAAGGGCGATATGCGCCGGTTACGCGAGTATATCGCCGACAGTGGCCAGCCGGAGACCGATACCACCTTGCTGGCCGAGGTCCTGGACAAACACCCCTACGAGGACGACTATGAACGCTACCTGTTCTCGTTGAACTATCGCCTGGCGGAGGACAAAACCTTCGAATTCAAAGGGGTGGCCGAAGAGTACCTGTGGACTGTGCCGGAGACGCCGTCCTATGTCTCTGAGAACCGGTTGCTCCGGCCGCAAGATATCGGCACCGAGTATCGCTACCTGGAACGAGGTCTGGGCGAAGTGCTGCCCGCCGAGACATGGACCCATGTGCTCAGCTACTTTGAGTGGGAAAACGGGGTCTTGCCCTACGATATGGCGGCCCGGGCCGTCTTGCCGCCGCCGTTTCTGGAAGGCCAACGCGCCGCCGTGCTGGAGTTCCGCCTGCCCCAATGGAGCCGGGTAACCTGGTGCGAGTTGCGCTACCCCACCGGGGGCCGGGGGGGCTGGGTAGATGGGCTGGAAACAGTATGGCGGGAGCTGTTGATCCCCGGTGCTCGCCTGACCCTGCAACGCACTGACCGGGGTAACGTGTTCATCGTCTCCGTCGAACGCACTGAGCCGACTCCTATGCGGGTCCTGCGCTATGATGAACGGCATGGCCGCTTTATGTTCCAGGAAGTCGTCGTCAATTACAAGGTGGACGAGGCCATGGCCCTGGTGGAATCGCGGTTCGCTGTCCTGGATGGGGTGCGTCGGCTCAGCGAGACGGCGCGCTCTCAGACCGATGCGGTGCTCGCTTTTGCCTTCGAGCAGGTGGGCATCCCGGTGGACAAGGGCGGGCGCGATGCTTACTGGGCCGGGCTGGATGACCTGATGCCCGTGGTCAATATCGAAAAACCCCTCTCGCGTGAATATCTGCAAAACTATCTGGATACTCAACCTTTATATGCCCGCGATGATGTGGCCGAAGGATACTATGTCTATTTCCCCAACATACGGTAGCCTGGCGACCCGGTCAACGGCTAACTGAGGAGGAAAACCATGAAAGAGATGCTCGTCGAAAGCATTCGCATGAGTCCCGTGATCTACCATCGCGTGGTAGTGCTCAAGGAGCGGGAAGGTGACCGACTCCTGCCCATCTGGATCGGGCCGCAGGAGGCCAACGCCATCGCCATGAAGCTGCAAGAGATCGAGACACCCCGGCCCATGACCCATGACCTGTTAGCGAACGTGTTCCGCTCCCTGGAAGCCCGCGTCTTGCGCGTGGTCGTCAATGACCTGGCAGATGACACTTTTTTCGCCTCCATCGTGGTGCGGCAGGACAAACGGCAGGTGGAGATAGACGCCCGGCCCAGCGATGCCATCGCCCTGGCCGTGCGCCTGGATGTCCCGATCTTTGTAGCGGATCACGTGCTGGCTAAAGCGGCGGTGGTGCCGGAGGAGGAGGAAAAGGAGAGCGGCGAGGAACCGGCTATCTTTCGCGAGTTTGTGGACACCCTGGATCTGGAGGATTTTGGCAATTGATGGAAGCAGATCGTCAGGCGGCCCTGAAAGACTTGTGTGCCGAGATCGCCCGGTGTCGCCGGTGCGCCCTGGCTCAGACCCGCAAATTGACGGTGCCGGGCGAGGGCCCCGTAGACGCAGAGGTGATGTTCATCGGTGAAGCGCCCGGTTACCACGAGAACCAGCAGGGTCGGCCGTTCGTGGGAGCGGCGGGCCAGTTCCTGGAAGAGTTGCTGGCCTCCATCGGTATGAAGCGGGAGCAAGTCTATATCGGCAACGTCATCAAGTGCCGGCCTCCCAACAACCGCGACCCCCAGGCCGACGAGTTGGAGGCGTGCCGGCCTTACCTGACCCGCCAGATAGAATTGATCAACCCCCGGCTCATCGTCACCCTGGGCCGTTTCTCCATGGCCTATTTCCTGGGCCACCAGAGCATCTCGCGGGTTCACGGACAGGCCCACTGGCAAGGCGGGCGGCTCATCCTGCCGATCTTTCACCCGGCGGCGGCCCTGCACCAGAACAAGTATCGGGCCGCCATCGAGCAGGATTTCCGCCAGATCCCGGCGTTGTTGAACCAGGCCCGCCAGGCCGGGAAAGTAGAACCACCGCCCGTGGCGCCACAGCAGTTAACCTTGTTCTAGAGCATGAACCCCCGCAGGTTGCTGGGAACCGTGTTCCCCGGCTGCGACAAGCGGGAGGGGCCGGCGCGAAAACGCACGAACCGGCGGGAGGGTGGACAGTGACCTGGATTCAGGCCAGATCACGATACCGGGGGGCGAACTGACGGGGGATGTGGCCCAGGAGTCGGGTGCCGCTGGGGGTATGTTCTTCATGGTCAATGACGCCGCGTTGGTGGAATAGGGCCACCAGGTCGCCGCGATGGAACGGCACCATCACATCCAGCCGCACCATGTCGTGGAGTAGCACATCGGCGATGGTTTCCAGCAATCGCTCCAGGCCCCAGCGCCGTAGCGCTGAGATGGGAACCGTGGTGCGCGACAGGTCGGCCAGTTCGTGGGGCAACTGCGGAGCCTGAGCCAACACCGTGGATTCGTCGGCCAGGCGATCGATCTTGTTCAGGGCCGTGATCATGGGTTGATTCACCACGCCCAGGTCCCGCAATACCTGACCCACCGTCCGGCTCTGTGCCACCGCCTGGGGGTGCGTCACATCCACCACGTGCAGGATGACATCGGCCTCGGTCACTTCTTCCAGCGTGGCGCGAAAGGCGGCCACCAGTTCGGTGGGGAGTTTCTGGATAAAGCCCACGGTATCGCTCAGGAGCACTTCCTGTCCGCCGGGCAACACCACGCGCCGGGTCGTGGGGTCCAGGGTGGCGAATAGCCGGTCCTCGGCCAGGACGTTGGCATTGGTGAGGGCGTTTAGCAGGGTGGACTTGCCGGCATTCGTATAGCCTACGATGGCCACCACCGGCACACCTTCGTGCTGGCGGTGCAGACGGTGCAGCCGACGATGGGTGCGCACCTCCTCCAGTTCCCGTTTGAGATGGGCGATGCGGGCCTGAATGCGACGGCGGTCCACCTCCAACTGGGTCTCGCCGGGGCCGCGTAGCCCCACCCCGACGCCGCCCCGTGGGCCGGCCCCGCCGGCCTGCCGGGAGAGATGCACCCAGGCCCGGGTGAGACGAGGCAGGCGATACTCGTATTGCGCCAGCTCCACCTGCAACTGACCCTCCCTGGTCCGGGCACGCTGGGCAAAGATGTCCAGGATGAGGGCGGTCCGATCCAGGACCTTGATGTTCAGCTCCCGTTCCAGGTTGCGTTGCTGGCTGGGCGATAGCTCGTCATCAAAGATCACCACATCATAGGGCGCGGTTGTGTGCCGGGCTTTGATCTCCTGCACCTTGCCCCGGCCAATAAAGAAGGTGGGGCGCGGGACATCCAACCGTTGGGTCGTCGTCCCGACCACGGTCAGGCCGGCGGTGCGCGCCAATTCAGCCAGTTCAGCCAGGGAATCGGCAACATCCCAGGCGTGGTCTGGGTTCTGGGTTAATTGCACCCCCACCAGAAAGGCTCGTTCGGGGGGCGGTCCCTGGTTCATAAGTCTCCTCTTGAGCGGAGGATTTAGAGATAAACCGTACCTGAGGAATAACTGCCTACCCTGAACCATCCCGCAGGTTAGAAAGGGGCTGGCAACTGAGATCGACCGTGCGGATTATAACACAAACTGGCCTTTGTATCTACTGCGGCCAGGGGAGCGGGTGTCCGTCACGTTTTTGCAGACGAGGGCGCGCACACCCTCTCCCCATCGAGGAGAGGGCTGGGGTGAGGGGCGATCTGCGCTGACCGGCGGTCTCCACCCTCACCCCGACCCTCTCCCTACGAGGGAAAGGGAGCCATGGCGAGAAGCCTGCGGCGGCCATTATGCGCCCTGGAGTCGAGCCTTCAGGCGGGACAGGAACCAGCTAAAGCTTTGACTCCAGGCGAAAGTGTCCCCGACATAGCGAGAGTGTGTCGCACCCAAGGGCTGAGTGGCTGGCGGGACTTGGATAACGAACCTGGGAGATGAACCTATGAGCAAAGAGACCTGGAAAAAGGTGTTATCTAAGCCTGGCGGGTTGCTCACGGTGGGGCTGGCCGGCGCCGGGGCGGTGCTCGTGACCGCCCTGCTGATCTGGTTCCTGCCAGATTCCCCGTTGCTGGTCCGGCCGGGGCTGCTTTTCATGGCCGTCCTGTGCTATCTGGCCTTAGCCGGTGGCGCCGTGGGCTTTCTGCTCGCCCAACGGGAGGCGCAACGCCGGCAGCAGTTAGCAGAGACCCTGACTCAGGAGCAGGCGCGCCTGCAAAGCACTCAGGAGCAGACGAAGAAACTCTTGAGCCTGCAGGAACAAACCCTGATGTATGCTCAGGAACTGAACAACGCGGTGCAACGCGAGCGACTGCTGGTGGACGAATTGGACAGCCTTCAGCGAGTCAGTATGGCCGTGCTCAGCGAGTTATCCCTGGAAGTCGTGCTGGACATGGTAGCCGAGGCCGTCGCCACCCTCACGCAGGCCGATACCGCCTCGGTCTCCCTGCTCACGGCAGACGACCGCATGAGGACGCATGTGGCGGTCTATGGTCTGGCAGCTGACGCGTTGCGGGGCACTTCTTCCCCGGCCGATACGGCCCTGCATGGCGGGGTGATCAAGAGCGGAGACCCGCTATTGGTGGACAATCTGCGCGATACTAACTGGCGGCAGGGTCGGGGCGCCATCCGCCGTGACGGCAAAAAGACAGCCATTGTCGCCCCCCTCAAAGTCAAAGGCCGGGTCATCGGCTGCCTCTCGGCGTTCGACAAGAAGCTGGGACAACCCTTCGATGAGCATGATCTGCGCTTGCTATCCCTGTTCGCCAACCAGGCCGCTATCGCTATTGAAAACGCCCGGCTGTATGAACAGGCCCACCAGGACCTGGCGGCCAAAGCCGAACAGGCCCGGCAGATCCAGCAAAGCGTCAGGGAGAGCCTGGCCCTGGTCCGCGATCTGCTCTCGACTGAACTGGCCGGGCAACCAGCCGCTGCTCAGGGCTTGCAAGCAAGTCTGCATCGCCTGCAGATGGCCGCGCAGGTCTATGATGTGCTGGCCCAACACGACTTTGAACCGCTGACTTTCGAAACGCTGGCGCAAGGCATCAGTGAACTGCTCCAGGCCGCAGGTGGGCCGGCGATCACCCTGGCGAGCGAGCCGGACGGTGTATGGTTGACTGCGCGCCAGGCCCTGCCCCTGGCTCTCATCGCGGGAGAACTGATCCGCGCGGCCGGGCCAGACGCGGCAGCGGCCAGCCCCTTTGAGTGGCGCGCCTACATCGCTGATGAGGAGATCGTCGTCCAGATGCGCGGGCGGCCAACCAAACCCCGCCCTGGGGTCCTGGCAGCACTGGCTGACGAGTCCAGCCGGCGCATAATCCAAAACCTGGTGGACACATACCTGCAAGGCCGTCTGCACGTGGCCTCAGAAGGTGAGACCGTGACGGTCATCGTGCAGTTCCCGCTCGTGACCCGGCCCGCTCCGCCACCGCCTCAGGGGGTCCCCCTCGATGCGGCGCTAGAACTACCTTCCTTCTTGCACACCAGGCGATCATGATCGCAGGGGAATTATTGTCAGAACGCTTGCAAGCTTTGCCCGACTCCCCCGGCGTCTATATCATGCGGGATGCCGCCGGGCAGGTCATCTATGTGGGCAAAGCTGTGCGTCTGCGCGAGCGCGTCCGCTCATATTTTACCCCTTCGGCCAGCCACACCCCCAAGACCCGTGACCTGGTCCAGCATATCGCTGACCTGGAGACCATCGTCACCGCGTCGGAGCTGGAGGCCCTGCTGCTGGAAAACACCCTCATCAAGCAGCATCGTCCCCGCTACAATGTGCGCCTCAAGGACGACAAGACCTATCCCTATATCAAGGTGACCGTCCAGGAAGAATGGCCCCGGGTGCTCATCACCCGCCAGTTGCAAGATGATGGCGCACGCTACTACGGCCCTTACAGCAGCGCCCGCTCCGCTCGCCAGACGGTGGAACTCCTGGACCGGCTTTTCCCGTATCGTTCGTGTGACCAGGCGATTGACGGTCAGGCCCGGCGACCGTGTCTCTATTATCACCTGGGGCGGTGCCTGGGACCATGTATCGGCACGGCTGACCACCAGGCGTACCAGGCAGCAATCGAGAATGTCTGTCTGTTCCTGGAAGGTAAGCAGGAGCGGCTCATCGCCGGCTTGCAAGCCCAGATGGAAGCTGCCGCTCAAGCCCTGGAGTTCGAGCGGGCGGCCCACCTGCGCGATCAACTGCGGGCCGTGGAGAACGTGATCCAGCGGCAACGAGTCATCTCCCAGGCCCTGAGTGACCACGATGTCATCGCCTTTGTGCGCGATGATGGCGAGGCTTGCGTGCAGGTGTTCTTTATCCGGGGCGGCAAGTTACTGGGTCGGGAAAACTTTATCCTCACCGGCACCAGGGGCGAAGATGACCGCGAGATCATGACCAGCTTTGTGGAGCAGTACTACACCCAGGCCACCCACGTGCCCCGGGAGATCCTCCTCCAAAGCGAGGTGGACGAGGCCGCCATCATCGTGGACTGGCTGGAGAAAAAGCGCGGCGCCAGGGTGGTGCTCCAGGTGCCGCGCCGGGGCGAGAAGCGGGAGTTGATCGAGTTGGCCGCGCGTAATGCGACCCAGGCGCTGGCGGAGATGCGCGCTCGCTGGCTCACCGATCCGCACCAGACCTCTGCCGCCATCGCTGAATTGCAAGAGACCCTGGCTCTGGACCGACCCCCGTTGCGCATCGAGGGCTATGATATCTCAGACATCCAGGGTCAGAGCGCGGTGGGGGCTATGGTGGTGTTCCAGAACGGCCTACCGCGCCGCCGGGACTATCGGCGGTTTCGCATTCGAACCGTCACCGGGGCCGACGACTATGCCATGTTACGGGAGGTATTGCGCCGACGCTTCAAACGGGCCCAGGCCAGGGGGGTGACGGAGGAGGAAGCCTGGACCAGGCTCCCGGACCTCATCCTCATTGACGGGGGTAAGGGGCAATTGAACGCGGCTCTGGAGGTGTTGGACGAGGTCGGCCTGTCCATCCCGACCCTGGGCCTGGCCAAGGAGCAGGAAGAGGTCTATTTGCGCGGCCAGACAGAGCCACTCAGCCTGCCGCCTGATTCGCCGGGGCACTACCTGCTCCAGCGTATCCGCGATGAAGCGCACCGCTTTGCCCTCACCTATCATCGCCAGGTACGCCAGAAAGAGGGCCTGCATTCGCGTTTGGATGACATCCCCGGCGTGGGAGCCAGACGCAAGGCGGCACTCCTGCGGGCCTTTGGTTCCCTGCCGGCCATCCGCCAGGCCTCCGTGGACGAAATCGTCACCGCGACCGGCATCCCCCGCTCCCTGGCCGGGCGGATCAAAGACGCCCTGGGTGGATGATTGGACTTTGGACCAATACCTTTCAAATAACACTCCGGAATCGAGCCTTGTTGGGCGACGGCTTCGCCGTCACCCAACCCCACACCCTGGAGGTGGGGAGCAAGGAGTACCCCTGATTGGGTCTGGAACTTGTAATCACCACTCAGTGGAGTGACTACCGAATGATCAGCCGTGCTTTAATCCCCAATCATAAGGTATCTCCGGCGAATCCCACGGGACACGGTATTCATCCGGCTGGGTATAGTTATAAAGCTGGGTGGGCACATTAACGATCAGGGCTGTCTCTGGGCCAATGCCCTTGAAGCCGTGCAGCACGCCCCGGGGTATCTTGAGCAGGAGCGGGTTCAGCACACCCATAAAGAACTCGTTCACCTCGCCGTGGGTGGGTGAGCCGGGCCGGGCATCGTATAGTACGACTTTGGCCATACCGGCCACGCAGATAAAATGATCGTCCTGGAGCTGGTGATAGTGCCAGCCCTTGACCACCCCGGGGTAGGCCGCCGTGATATAGACCTGCCCAAACCGATCGTATTCTTCCCAGTCGGAGCGGAGCATCTCCATGAGCCAGCCGCGCTCGTCGGGAATGCGTTTTAGTTGCCGGGTTTTCACCCCCTCAATCATAGATCCTCCCCATTGGATAGTTAACCCCTGACCGCCAGCCGGTGGCGGTGGTCATAGTTCCCACTTGCCGCACCGCCCACCCCACCGGGCGATGGTCTCGCCAGCCATCTTGATGACCACCACCTCGCACCGGTTCGAACAACCACCGCACTCGAAGGACGAGGTGTGATATTCGATCTCGGCCAGCCCAAAGCCCCGGAACCGGGTCTCCGCTCCGGTATAGGTCACGTGCTCATGGGCCAGGATGGCCGCGCCGATAGCCCCCATGACCTCGTAATGCGGCGGGACGATAACCTCGCCCCCCAGGGCCTCCGCAAAGGCACGCACCATACCGGCGTTGGCCGCCACGCCTCCCTGGAACACCACCGGCGGCCGGATATCCTTGCCCAGCCCCACGTTGTTCAGGTAGTTGCGCGCCAGGGCCTGGCAAAGGCCATACAGGATGTCCTCCACACGATGGCCCATCTGCTGTTTGTGGATCATATCGCTTTCGGCAAAGACGGTGCAGCGGCCGGCGATGCGCACCGGCGTCCGGCTTTGAAGGGCCAACGGCCCAAAGTCCTCGATTCGCAGATTCAAGCGGGCAGCCTGCTGGTCCAGGAACGAACCCGTGCCTGCGGCGCAGACCGTGTTCATGGCAAAATCGGTGACGATCCCGTCACGCAGGATAATGATCTTGGAATCCTGCCCTCCGATCTCAAGGATGGTCTGGACCCCAGGCACAAAATGCGCGGCCCCGACCGCATGGGCTGTGATCTCGTTCTTGACCACATCAGCGCCCACGATGACGCCGGAGAGTTGCCGGGCGCTACCGGTGGTCCCCACACCCCGGATGACCGTGCCAGCGGGCAGGGTCTTCTCGATCTGGCGCATCCCGTCCTGGATGGCGGCGATGGGCCGACCCAGAGTGCGGATGTACAGACTGGTCAGCAATTCATCCCTTTCGTTCAATACGGCAAACTTGGTGGTGACAGAGCCAACATCCACGCCAAGATATGCCGATTGTCGGTCAGCAACTGTAAACGTTTTCATCTTTGCCCCAGACTTTCACGCCACGAGTCACCCCTACGCCACCCGTATCGCCCCCTGTGGGCAATGACGCACGCACTCCAGGCAGCGGATGCACTGGGCCGAATCCGGGGCCTGATGGATCGCGATGTCCACCGGGCAAACCTGCTGACAGGCATTGCACCGGATGCACGACCCCGCATCCACCACCAGCCGCACCGCACTGACCCGGTTGAACGGCGACCAGATGGCCCCCAACGGGCAGATGAAGCGACAGAATGGCCGCCGGGTGAACGCCATCCAGACCAGGAAGACGGCCAGGATGACCAGCTTGAGGCCAAAGAACCAGCCAATCTGTGCCCGGACATAGTCGTTCAGCAGGGCCTGGGGGATGCCCGCCTCCAACGCCCCGGCCGGGCATAGCCTGGAGAACCACGGCTCGCCGGTGAGGAACGGTACTAGCAAGACCAGGATCACCAGGCTACCATAGCGCAGCCAGCCCAGGCTCAGTAGATGGAAAAAGTTGCTCAAAGCGGGTCTGCCAGGCCCAGGCCTGACTGGGTGACCCGCGTTTCTCGGCGGTCGCAGACCGCCGAGGAGCACGAATTTCCATCTACTGAGGCTGGGGAGCCGGATGCGCGCCTTCTCTTCCGTTGCGGAAGAGTTTCCCACGCGCGGGGCGCAACCCGTGGCACTAAAATATGCTGCGCGACCGTGCTCGCGCGGGGTGTGCCGTCCCGCGTTGGCGGCGGGTCGCAGACCCGCCGCGAGCAGTGGGCTATTTTCGAAAGAGGCCCGGCGGAGCCGGCGGACCAGGCGCGCCCGCAGCTTGAACAACAGTTCCTGGAGGAACCCAAAGGGGCAGAGCCAGCCACAGGCCCCCCGGCCGATGAGTGCCCCGGCCAGGCCCAGGATACCCAGCACATAGACCGGGAGGGCCTGCAACACCCCCAGCGGATCGCCCCAGCTCAGGGCCAGACCCATGCGCACAGCCATGTGTTGTAGCGTGCCGATGGGGCAGGCGAAAGCCGCTGCCGGGCAGGAATAGCAGTTCAGGGCCAGACAGGGCACGCCCCGGGTGACCTCTTGGGTAATGTAAGAATTGAGGACCAGTGACGACGCCAGTTGTACCGGCCAGCGCGGGATACGCAACAGATAAGAAACCAACCTGGTCATATCAGCCCCTCGCATTCTACTGAATGCCGATGCACGACATTCATAGGAGCAGGGCATTGACCAGGGTAGCCTGATATTGATCCCAGAGCAGGCCCAGCAGTACCCCGGCGATACAGAATATCGCCATCACTTTCCAGGCATAGCGTGTCCAGGTTTGAGTCATCGGTCCTCCAAAAATAACGGTCTCTGGGGGCGACCCTGGCAGTTGCCTTTGATTATGGCCCGGTCAACCGCACTGTGCGTACGAGCCTGTCAAAGTCTGCCCGATACGCTGCGTCCTCCAGGCGGATCTGGAGGGCACGATAGGTCCGACCCTCCACCGTGCGGTTCAGCTCAAAGTAGGCGAAGGGCAACGATAGCTCCAGCTTTTTCTCGCCGGTGGCAGACAGGATGGGCTGGTACTCCCAGGTGGTGACATAGCCGGTCACCCCCTGGGCCTCCACCTTCTCGATGCTCGCCAGCTTCTCAAAGCCCTGGATCTCGGTGATGGCGGCGATGCGCACAATACACCACTTGCTCATACGCGCCCTCCTCGTATAATATGTGCTCACGCGGGGTCTGGGACCCCGTATCCAACGGCGGATGGCACTCCCTACGGCTTGCCACCCAGTCTCAGTAGATGGAAAAAGTTGCTCAAAGCGGGTCTGCCAGGCCCAGGCCTGACTGGGTGACCCGCCGCTTCGCGCTCGGCGGTCACAGACCGCCGAGGAGCACGAATTTCCATCTACTGAGTCTACGTGGTAGATGCGTTCCCCATTGTACCACATTCCCCTGTTGACTTGCAAGGAGGGGGGTGATATAATTGGCTCATTCTGATACGCGGAGAAGAACCATCATGAGTGAGCAGCAAAAGCGATACCTGGCGAACCCGGAGGTATCTTGTCGAGAAGAAGGCCCCGACGAAGGGGCGATCCTCTTCAACCCCGACAATGATGCGATCCTGGTGATCAACCCCGTGGGCCTGTTGATCTGGCAGGCATTGGCACAGCCCCGCTCGAAGGACGAGATCGTGGACTATCTGATGGAGACCTGCGAGGACGTGCCGGCTGATCGGGTTTATACAGACCTGGACACTTTTTTCCAGGCTTTGCAGCCCGGCGGGTTTATCGGCGAAGTGTTGGATTAGAGCCTCGATAGCTCGCGGATTCCGCAGCACAGACCCTTGTGGGAGCCAGGGCCAGGCCCTATGCTACGCCCGCTTTCTAACGAGACTGGAAAGGGAAGAGTGGGGACATGACGGAGGAGTCAATAACCTATAACATACCCCTCCCCACGTCAGTGGAGATTGCCCTGACCGGCCGGTGCAACCTGCGCTGCCAGTACTGCTTCTATGCCGATGAAATGACCGCTCTCCAGGACCTGCCCACGGAGCAGTGGCTGGCTTTCTTTGCGGAACTGGGGCGGCTGGCCGTCCGACGGGTGACGTTGACCGGTGGGGAAGTTTTTACCCGCCCTGACTTTTGGACGCTGGTAGACGGCGTCATCGCCAACCGGATGCGCTATAGCATCCTGACCAACGGCACCCTGATTGATGAGGAGGTGGTGGCCCAGTTCCAGGTGGGCAAACGCCGACTGCGCCTGGACTCCATCCAGGTCTCCATTGACGGTTCCTGTGCGGAGGTCCATAACCGCAGCCGGCCCGGTAGCTTTGACCGGGCATTACGCGGCCTGCGGCTGCTCAAGGAGGCCCGGTTTCCGGTCACGGTCCGTTGCACCATCAACCGCCACAACCTTCACGACCTGGAGAACGTGGCCCGCCTGTTGTTGGAAGACGTGGGGCTGCCCTCGTTCAGCACCAACAGCGCCATGCCCATGGGCGCCGGCTGCGACAACCAGGGTGACATCACCCTCACCCCCGCCGAGACGTGGGAGGCCATGCGTATCATGGAGCGATTGTTGGCGCGCTACCCCGGTCGGCTCCAGGCCCAGGCCGGTCCCCAGGCCAGGCTCAAGATGTACGCCGAGATGGAGCACGCCCGGCGCACTGGCGAAAAGACCACCCGCTGGCAGATGGGCTACCTCACTGCCTGTGGCTGTACCTTCTCCAAGCTAGATGTGCTGCACGACGGCACCATCGTCCCCTGTCACCTGTTATATAACCTGCATCTGGGACACATCGCCGATGGTTCGTTCGCCGAGATCTGGCGCGAGCACCCCACCCTGCAGGCCCTGCGGTCGCGGCGGAGCATCCCCATGCGTCAGGTGCCGGGTTGCCAGGATTGCGAATGGGCAGACTATTGTAACGGTAGTTGTCCCGGCCTGGCCTATGAACTGACCGGCGACTTTAACCGCGCCAACCCGGATGATTGTTACCGACGATTCCTGGCGGGGATCAGTTCATCTCACCCGGAGAACCACCACTAAAGTACCTGCCTACCAGGGTTTATAAAAACCACAAAGGAACACGAAGGCTTCGCCCTGAGGGCCCGGCCCGAAGGGATTCTTTTGGAACTTGCCCTTGCATGTCCTTTGTGTCCTTCGAGGGTAGTTACCCACTAAAAGGGAATAGTCCATGCCTTGTGAAGTCACTGCCCCGGCCCCAGACCAGATGGAAACCCAACTGGATCTACCGGCTGGCGTCCCGCCGTTGAATTCCCTATACGTTTACGCCTCTGGCTCCTGCAACCTGGCCTGCCGCCACTGCTGGATCGTGCCAGAGTACCGGGAGAACGGCCAGGACGGCCGGCACATCCCCCTGGAGTACGTAGCGAAGGCCATCCGGGAAGGCCGTTCCGTGGGCCTGCGCGGCATCAAGCTCACCGGCGGTGAGCCGACCTTGCACCCGCAGTTCCGAGAATTGGTCACCCTCGTCGCCGGGGCCGGCCTGAACGTCACCATCGAGACCAACGGCACGCTCATTGACGATGACCTGGCTGCCTTCTTGAAGGCCACGCCCCAGGTGACGTTCATCTCCGTGAGCCTGGACGGGGTGGACCCGGCCACCCATGATGCCCTGCGCGGGGTGCGCGGGAGTCACAAACGGGCCGTGAGCGGCATCCGCTCGCTGATCCAGGTTGGCTTCCGGCCCCAGGTTATCTGCACTCTGCACCGGGGTAACGTGGCCCAGGTGGAGGATCTGGTAACTCTGGCCGAGGAGTTGGGCTGCGGGTCGGTCAAATTCAACCTGGTGCAGGAGATGGGCCGTGGGGAGACCTTTGCCGGGGAGCAGGGCCTGCCATTGACCGAGATCATCCAGTTAAACCGCCATGTGGAACGGGAACTACAGCCCCGGAGCCGGGTGCGCATCTTCTTCGACATCCCTTTTGCCTTCCGGCCCCTGTCCCGGCTCTTGAGCGGCTCATTGGACCGCTGTGGCGTCCTGGGCATCCTGGGTCTGTTATCCGGCGGCGAACTATCCCTCTGCGGCGTGGGGGTCACTGTCCCGGAGTTGATCTATGGGCACATCGCCCGGGACAACCTGCGCGATGTGTGGTGCAATAGTCTGGGCCTGGTGGAATTGCGGACCAGGATCCCAACCCAGTTGGAGGGCATCTGCGCCGAGTGCCTGCACCGGGACCTGTGCCTGGGCAGTTGCATCGCCAATAACTACCACGCTGCCGGCAAGCTGAACGCGCCATACATGTTCTGCCATCGGGCGGCAGCCCAGGGGTTATTCCCGGCCTCGCGCAGGAGATAAACGTTGGTTTGAGTCAGGGGGTACTTTGCCCATCCCTCCCCGGCCCTCCCTTCCCTCTCCGTTGCGGGAGAGGGAAGGGAAGCGTGAGGGAGGGGTAGGGTGAGGCCAAAGCCATACTATGATCTGGCTATTTCGGGCCCGGCCCTATGAGAAGAGGACACTGAACTTTCAGTGTCCTCATTCTTTTAGCCGGCGGCACCGGAGTGAGCGTTCCATGTCGGGGACAGATCTCACGCCTGGGGTCGAAGCTTTAGCTGGTCTTCACCCGCAAAACCCGCCTGAAGGCTCCACTCCAGTGCCCATAATCGTTCCGGCACGCCTGCGCCCTATGTCCCAGGCACGTAACGTTCCCCACCGGAAGGCGACCACGGGTTGTAGGCATGTGGTATAATTAAAGTGTAGTGAGGTGAAGGATGAGCAAAGTGTAGGCACAGGCGAGTTAGCGGTTGGACAGGTGGTGGCATGAGAGCATGAGACTACCGAGGTCATCAAGGAGGTCAACATGAAAGGGATTCGTTTCTGGAGGATCGTCTTGGCGTTAGCTCTGTTGTCCGGCCTGCTGAGTGCACCGTTTGCTGTGCACCGGGTGCCCCCGGCCCAGGCCCAGGGCAGCCGCGCGGTCAACGCGACTGATGCGTGGTACTTCAAGGCGGGAAATTGGATTGACTATGCCCCCAGCGGCCTGCCGGATTTCGACCAGAAGCAGGACAACTGGGGACACATGGGATCTTTGGGCTGGCAATGGACCTACTGCGGCCCGGTGGCCGCCGCCAACTCCCTCTGGTGGTTCGATTCCAAGTTTGAGACTGCGCCCCTGACCCCCACTGCTACGCTGAACAACGACCATTATCCATTGGTCCAGTCCTACAGTGCATGGGACGACCATTGGATCTCCAACCCCTTCCCCCTGGTGGACGACCTGGCGAACTACTGCGGCACCAGCCCTGTTACCGGCACCAACGTCTATGACATGTACTATGGCTTGCAGAGATACCTCTACGACCACGGCCTGTACGACGACTACCTGGTCACCCTGGCCATCTCTCCCACCTTCGATTGGGTGACGCAGGAGGTGATGCGCAGCGAGGACGTGATCCTGCTCCTGGGGTTCTACGAGGAGTCTGGACCGGGAATCTGGCACCGCGTTGGTGGTCATTACGTCACGGTGGCTGGCGTGAACCCGAACTCCCTGGGAATCCCCCAGATCGCCTTCAGCGACCCCTTCCGGGATAACGCTGAGGCCGGCAGGCCGGGCCGCATCCTCAGCGGCACCCTGGTGGCGCACAACCCCGGCCACGGCTCGGACGTGCACAACGACGCCGGCAACGTCTCCCACGACTTTTATCCGGTAATCCCCACCAGCAGCCCCGGCGGCGTCTGGGGACCGGGGGATTATGTCCTCGACCCGGCACAGATCATGAACTTTTTTGGGCAGAATCCTCACCCGAACATCCCCACCATGCCCTGGGGAGGCACACCGCTCTTCCAAACAGAAGTCGAGTTCGCCATCGCTGTCTCGCCGTTCACGTGGAAGCCTGGCGAATGGGCGGACTATGCGCCCAGTTGTATGCCGGATTTCGGCCAGAAGCAGGATGGTTGGAACAGTGGCCCCCAGTGGACCCACTGCGGCCCAGTGGCCGTGGCCAACTCGCTGTGGTGGTTCGACTCCCGGTTCGAACCATCTCCCGTGCCGCCGCCGGCTTACAACGACAACTACCCCCTGGTACAAACGTATGCCACCATGCTCCCGTCCTGGGACGACCACGACCCACTGAACGTGGAGACCCAGGGGGCCACCTTCGAGTTCGTGGATGACCTGGCCAAGTACATGAAGACCGGCGTCACCGCCCCGGGCACCATCATCACCGACATGGTCAGCGGCACCATCCAGTACCTGACCGATCACGGCCTGTACGACGATTATACCGTCACCCTGGTCCATCAACCCGAATGGGACTGGGTGGTCCACGAGGTGACGCGCTGCGAGAACGTGGTGCTGCTGCTCGGCTTCTGGTGGTACAACATGGGCGATGGGATGTGGTATCGCTACGGCGGTCACTATGTGACCGTGGCCGGCGTGGACCCGGTGGGCAGACGGGTGGGCTTTTCCGATCCCTTCTTCGACCAGGCCGAGCTGGGCTGGCCCTGGCTGGGCCGGGTCTACCCGCCGGGCGTGCCGCATCCCCATCCACCGATGCCGCCGGACCCCGCTCATAACGATGCGGCCTTTCTTTCCCACGACGTCTATCGCGCGGCTGCCAGCCCCAGCCCGGGTGGGAAGTGGGGGCCGGATGGATACCCGGCCGGCCTGGCCCTCTCGAACTTTGAGGGCCTGAATGGTCCCAGCGGCGATCCCGTGCCCGGCTCACCGCCTCCCGATCCCAGCATCATCTACACCGAGGTGGAGTGGGCCATGGCTGTCTCGCCCAAGGACCCGGATTTGGTCATCACCAAAGACGTGACGCCCACGCTCCCGGTCTCGCCCGGCGACTGGATCACCTACACCATCCACTACAGCAACCCCACTTCCAACTGGGCCACCGCCGTGGTCATCACTGACGAGATTCCCACGTACCTGGTGCCGGGCACCGTCACGTTCACCTACACCACGGACCACGGCGTCATCACTGCCACGGATACCTACGTCTGGGGGGTGGGCACGCTCAAGTACCAGCAGGGCGGTGTCATCACCGTGACCGGCCAGGTGGACCCGGCCATCACCGCTGGCTCGCTCACGTTCACCAACACGGCCGTCATCACGGCGACGGCAGACCGGGACCCGGCCAACAACAGCGACTCTGTGGCCGTTACCGTGTTGCAGCCGGTCCTCCGTATCGCCAAGACCGAC
>Ga0209162_1000808_pt1 | contig 32846 bp, 26 predicted proteins | sample YNPNPMetaG_FD_187121 | JGI IMG/M metagenome (GOLD analysis project Ga0209162, IMG submission 187121) | Anoxygenic and chlorotrophic microbial mat microbial communities from Yellowstone National Park, USA - YNP NP MetaG (SPAdes) (version 2) ...
AAGCGCCGCTCCGCTCGCAATCCGGGCAATGCGTCGCTGCTCGACCAGCGCGTGCAACGGCGCTTCGACAATCGTAGGAACAGGATGCAGCCGGAGATTCATCAGGAGGTGAGGAAGCCTTTCAATCTTTCAACGAGTTTTTCCCGATCTTTTATTTCGCACTCCCAGACAACCAGAACCTTCCAGCCAAGATACTCCAGTTTTTGAACATTCTCGCGATCGCGGATCATGTTACGATCAAGTTTTTTATTCCAGTATTCTGTATTGCTTGAAGGGCGGGCAGCATTTGGACAACCCTCGTGCTGATGCCAGAAACACCCATGCACAAATATAACCTTCTTATGCTTCTTAAGGACAATATCAGGTTTTCCCGGTAAATCTTTGACATTCAATCGAAATCGATACCCCATTTTATGAATTAATGATCGCACGAGGCGCTCTGGCGACGTGTTTTCGCCACGAACCTTTGCCATAATGCGGCTGCGCTCTTCAGGGTTGAATACATCTGGCATAACTTAGCGCTTTATCTTCGTCCAATTTGACAAAGCGACCTGTTTTCCATTACGAGTGCAAATCGTGCGCCTCTCTACATAATTTTTATTTTGTCTCACTTCTATACTCACCTCTGTCACATCATCAAGTTGACAAGAAAATATATCGTAAAGAGCCTTGAGAAACTTAACTTCTTCAATCTTCCAAACGTTTGGATGATGGTTGGTGCGTATCTCTGGTACAGTTCTGGGGAAGAGATACAAACACGGTGGTGGAACATAAAAACCATTACCTATATCAGTTACTTTCGCATGATTTTGAGACAACTTCGGGCATATGCGAAGTTTTGTTCCACAGAGCATATCCCATATAATCAATCCATCTACACGCTTTTTTCTTTAACAATTTCTGCACTCAGCCGGGTATGTATGCCTGACCAGGCATTGTGACGCGGATCTGCGCCAGGATTCTGGCAGAGTGACCAGAGAATGAATTCATCTGCATTCGCAGGTCTTTCGAAGATATTTGTGTTATTGCCATCAAGACATCCTTTTGCTTCAAAAACACAAATACGATTATTGATGTGAACTTCATAATCATGGCGCTCCCCAGTACCCCTGAACTTCCAGCTATCTATTCCTTTTTTCTGCTTCAGGTATTCAAGAACGCTTTCGATGAATCTACGCTTCTGAGCCATGCTAGCCGCCTGTTGTCCGCGCAGACGTTCGATAGCGCCACGAAAAAGCCCCGAAGTCCAAAACTCCTCCTCGCTCAAACCGTGATCGCCGATCGTATGCGCTTGATTCCTGAGCGCTTCCGCATACGCATCGATCGAACGTCTTGTCTCGTCAGATAAGACACAAGGTATGATTTCTTGTGCTGGCATATCTGTCACCCTCTGCACGCTCAACAAGTCCTGTCGCAAGCGGACGCAGAATATGCATCTCCAACCAGGAAACAACCGGCGCCACAACAGCATCGCCCATCACGTGATACCCATCATTATACCGTTCCGGCAACCAGTAACTGTCGGGCAATCCCATAAGCCGCGCCGCTTCGCGCACAGAAAGCAGACGGGAGCGAATGGCCTCGCCCTCGACGACCAGGATGGTCTGTCGGCTGGAACCGCCGGCAGGTGTGCGTAAACAACCGCTGATGCCATCAAACCGAACTTCGGCGCGCTGACGCTTAACGCCATTCTGAGTGCGCGTTCGCTTGTACACCGTGCCGATGTGCAGACGACCGGTCGCCTGAGCATGACGTACTTTGGCGATATTGACCGGGGACATCAGTGACAGGAGACGGAGCGTTTCTTCCCGACTATGCCAGGATACGCCCATCGGTTCTGGATCGATCACGTCCTGCAGCCGCAGCCGCGCATGACCGGGAAAAGGGAGATTCCACCAGATCCACCCTTCGCGCATCGACGGCGACAGGCGACGATATGCGCGAACGACCGGAATCGGATGCCAGATGGAGTGCGGCGTGCATGTTGTGAGTTCATCCGGTATCGGCACATGTTCCTTAACGGCAATGATGAAAAGCCTTGGTCGCGATTGGGGAACGAAATGAACCGCATCGACCACCATCGCGCCCAGGCGATATCCTTCCGCAGTAATAACAGTTATCAATTCCTGGAAATCGTGACCGTTGTTTGAGGTAAGGAGACCAACAACATTCTCGATGGCAATGATCGGAATGCTGCGTCCTTCCCGGTTGAGCGCTGTGATCAGGTTCCAGAAGGGCCAGAATGTGCCGCTGCGTTCGGCGCGAAGCCCCCCGCCCTTCCCCGCAAGCGACAGGTCCTGACAGGGGAATGATGCCCATGCCAGCGTGGCGCGACCGGGAAGCATGGCAGGTGTGATGTGACGAATATCCTCGACAACCATCTCTGGAGCGCCGGAAAAGTTGCGCCGGTAGACTTCCGCTTTCTTCTCATCAATGTCATTGGCAAACAGGCATGTCCACAGCGATCCCAAACCAATGCGGGCAAGACCGCCGCCAGCAAAGAACTCGTAGAAGGTCAGATTGGTCATGGTTGGACTCAAGGCAGAACACGGAAACGTGTAAACATTCTACCACACATGCATGTTTTCTGCACCCTATCACGATAGCCCTTTTGTATCACGTTCGAGAACAGCCGTCAAGGTTGCCGGTTGCAGCGGAGCGGCGCGACATCGTCTCTTGTCACAGGCAAGCACAGGCATGAACACGCTGGCGTTGCAGGATCATTCACCTTCTTGCTCTCTTATGCTCTCTCATTTGGATGCCGACCGGATGGCTTTATCGTGCGGCTACTCTCTGGACGCGCGACGTTCGACGTTCACACCGACCATTTCCAGCAAACGCCGCCAGCCCTGGCGCATGTGCGCGACGGAGAGAGACGCCTTGAGTTGCCATGTTCCGACAATTCCATAGGGCAGAAAGAGCACAATCAGCACATAGATCGCACCGTTGACGAAACTGGCGCTCTCTCCCAGGTAGCGTCGCAGTCCGAAGTCGAGCAGGCGGAAGATCGCCGCGCCTGCCAGCGCGCCATGGAGTGTGCCCACGCCGCCGATCAGGATCATCAGCAGGGCGGTGACGGTGAAACCCAGCCCGGCAATGTCGGGACTGACGATCGGTTGATAGATGGTGTGCAGTGCGCCAGCTATCACCGCAGTGATAGACGCCAGGATCAGCGCCGCAAGTTTGAACAGGAACGTGTTATACCCCAGCATCTGCGCGCGCCCTTCGTTCTCGCGGATCGCTTTGCATACTCGACCCAGGGGTGAATCGACAAATCGGCGATAGATCAGGTAGAACACGACCAGTATCGTGAGCGTTATAAAATACAGACGGAGACGCTCTGTAGCCGGGCTGATGAAATCAGGGATCACGACCCCCTGCAATCCCACGTCTGCACCGGTGTAATCGCCCAGCTCACGCGACATGACCACGATATGGAACACGCTTGACAGACCCAGCGTGACCAGTGCAAAGGTGATCCCCTTTACGCGCGGCAGCACGATGCCGAACAACAGCGCCTGCACAACGGCTGCCAGCATCAATACGCCAAAGGTTTGCCCCAGGTTCAGCCCGAAACTCTTAAGCGCGATGCCGGTCAGGTAGGCGCCGACGGCAAAGAACATGCTGTGCCCAAACGACAGCAGTCCTGTAAAACCGAAGATCAGGTCATAACTCAGGGCATACAGCGCCAGAATGAAGATCTCGATTGCCAGTCCCTGAATAAACCTGGATATACCGCTCTGGTTCGACCACACCTCGAAGGGTGACGCGCCCTCGAACAACCCGATAACAAATGGCAAGAGAACCAACGCCAGCAGTATCAGTAGCGCAATGCGATACCGTTGCACAAAGGAAGGACTGGACGTCGTCATCGCTTATTCCTTCCTGCCAAGCAGACCGCCGGGCACAATGAGCAGAATGATCACCATCAACAGCACCGTCGAGGCGGGAACAACCGGCGGCGAAGGCTTGAACACAACTCCGATAAACGGAAGGGTTATGCCAATCTGACCATACTTAATGATAAACTGCTGCAACATTCCCACCAGGAGCGACCCAAGCGCTGCGCCGGGGTAACTGGTTAACCCGCCGATAGCCAGCGCAATCAGGGCATTGAGCAGAAAACTTTCACCCATCGTGTTGGAAAGCCCGATCGACGGCGCTGCCAGCACGCCCCCCAGCGCCGCCAACCCCACGCCCAGCGCAAACACCATCGTGAACACCCGCCGCACATTGATCCCCAGCGCCTCGACCATCTCACGATCCTGCACGCCAGCACGAATAATCATCCCGAGACGGGTGCGTTTGAGAACCAACCATACCGCCACCAGCACAATCAATCCTATCAGCGGCACAACGATCTCGTTGTAGACCCGAATGCGCCCACCCTGAAACAGCATCGTTGAGCAACTATTCTGAAGCGCCTGCCAGAGCGATTCCGCCGGACATCCCTCGCCGCTCCCGGCAAACAGCGCCGGTTTGGGCATGGTGAATTCTGGACGCCCCCAGATTGCGCGCACCATCTCGATACCAATCGCGCTCAGTCCCAGGGTCAGCATCAACTGATAGATCGGGCGCACGTACAACGGACGAATCAGCGTCGCCTCCATCAATGCCCCGAGTCCTGCGCCGCTCAGCACCGCGATCAGCACTGCGATCAGGAACAGCCAGTTGGTATCCAGTGTAAACAACCACACCGTGAGCGGCTCATTCACAGCGAACAGGATCAGTCCTCCCGCCGCCAGCCCAATAAAGGGCGCGAACGTGCGCCAGGTAATCTGCACCTTACGCACGATGTCGCTCCGACCCGTCAGTGTCAGCCCGAGTGAAGCAAGCATCCCCGCCAGGATCAACCCCGCGAAGGCTGGCAATGGCGAGGCATCGCCGAACGTGGCGGACGGCGGGATGACACGTTGCCCCTGCCCGGCGAGAAACGAGAAGGTGACCGGGCTTTCCGCATAGTTGTCCATATTCCATAGTGCAATCGGATAACCGCGCATCACCCCAAAGAAGAGCGCCAACCCGCTCACAAGTGCAATCCATGGCGCCACTCGCCTCCATAAGCTCGCCTGCGGCACGCGCTGCGCCAGTAGCCTCCATACGTCCCCCAGCGTGAAACCACTGATGATCAGTGCAAGTGGCGTCAGAATATCCACAAATGTATCAGGACGTACATACACCGTCCAGCCAATGTACGCGCCAACCATGAAAAGTGTGCCATGCGCCAGATTGAGCACGTCGAGCAACCCAAAGATAAGCGAAAAGCCGGATGCCACCAGGAATGTCAATGCTCCCACTGCCAGGCCACGCAACAGGGTTATGATGAAATCCTGCCAGCTCATACCGCTCGCGGCAGCGGCAAACAACGCCAGAATCGCAAGCAGTGTGAGAATGACTGTCAGATTGCTGCGTACAACCGCCGGTATCTTTGCCATGCCCAACCTCTCACGCCGCACCCAGATAGCGGTGAATAGTCGCCTTATCACTTACCAGGTCGCGCATGCAACCGCTTTGCACCGAGCGCCCTTCTTCGATAATGACATAATACTCCGCCAGTTGACTGGCGACCAGAAAGTTCTGTTCGACCAGGACAACGGTGCTGTCGGCAGCCAGCTGGCGAATGGCGCCGATCAGTCCCTCGATGACGACCGGCGCTAACCCTTCGCTTGGTTCGTCGATCAACAGCAGACGGTTATCGGCAACCAGCGCACGCGCAATCGCCAGCATTTGCTGCTGCCCGCCCGAAAGATTCGTCCCACGCAGGTTGATCAGCCGCTTGAGATCGGGAAAAAGGGAGAAAATCATCTCCTGTTTGCGCGCATAATCACCTTTTTTGCGTTCGGCAATCTTCAAATTTTCCTCGACGGTCAGATCGCGGAAGATAGCGCGATGCTCCGGCACAAAACCAATCCCCAGCGCAGCGATCTTGAAAGGGCGCATGCCGTCGATTCTGCGACCTTCAAAGCGAATCTCGCCAATACGCGGCGGGGTCAATCCCATAATGGTCTTGAGCGTGGTGGTCTTGCCTGCCCCGTTACGCCCAAGCAACGCAGTGATGGCTCCCACGGGAACGGTGAAGCTCACCCCCTGCAAAATGTGGTATTGCCCGATAAAGGTATGAATGTCGTGAAGTTCCAGAATCTGTGTCATGAGTTCAGGTTATATGCTCAACTGATACAGTCCACCCAGATAGGCGGTTTGCACTTCTTCGTTCGCTGCGATTTCGGCAGGCGTTCCTTCGGCAAGCACGCGCCCCTGATGCATCACCGTAATGGTATCGGAAACGCTCATCACCACGTTCATGTTGTGTTCCACCAGCATCACGGTTTTCTCGCCGCTGCGCTGAATGTCCTGGATGAGTGCAATCAGTTCGGGCACCTGTTCGGCGGCCATCCCGGCGGTCGGTTCGTCGAGCAGCAGCACCTCCGGATCGGGCGCCAGGATCATGCCCAGTTCCAGTTTGCGTTGATCGCCATGCGGCAGCGTGCGCGCCGGTGTGAATGCGCGTTCTTTCAGCCCCACCTTCTCGATCACCTCCCAGGCGCGCGCTTCATACCTTCTGAAATGCGCTGCTGCACGCCAGAACTTGAAATTATCACCGCCCGTCGCCTGAGCTGCCAGACGGATGTTCTCGAAAACGGTGAGGTTGGGGAAGATGTTGGTGATCTGGAATGAACGACCGATGCCCAGATGAATGGTTCGGTGGACTGGCTGACGGGTAATGTCGCGCCCCTTGAACAGAACCTGTCCGCTGGTCGGTTCCAGATTGCCGCTCAACAGGTTGAATAGCGTGGTTTTTCCCGCGCCGTTGGGACCGATAATGGCATGCAGCGAACGTCTGCGAACCCTGATACTCACACGATCCACCGCTACCAGCGCACCAAAGGCTTTGGTCAGGCTGCGAGTTTCGAGAACAATATCGGTATCCATGCCGGAGTCCAGCGTTATGATGCGTTTCACCAATCTCTGAAGAAATTGTACTGCAACCTGTGGCGCCCGCTACGAGACCTCGCGCGCCTCAGATGTGCAGGGGCGGGATATGAAACCCGCCCCCTGCGAGCGTTCCGCTCTCCTGCGGTTGACCTTCACAGGTCGTGTCGAACAATCCGACGTCTGTTCCGACCCGGTTATTGACCGCTCAGGCTGCCATAGGGAAGGCTGCCGCACCGTTCCTTGAGATTTTCGGGCAGCAGACATGGCGGCTCCGGGCGTGTTGTGGCGACATACTCATAGAACTTCGCGTCCGGATCGGTCAGGTTGGTCAGTTTGAGGATGTACATGTCCTGAATGGCCACATGGTCTTCGGGACGGATGTACACCGCGCCCTTCGGTCCTTCAAACGACATGCCTTCCATCGCTTTGATAAGCGCCTCGCTGCTGACATCGCCACCCGTCTTGCGCAAGGCTTCGACCAGCAAGATGGCGGCATTCATGCCGTCGGCATCGAAAATGTCGGGGTTGACGCCATAGCGTGGTTTGGTATTGGCGACGAGGAAATCATTCACCGGATTCTTTGGCGCAGTGTAGTGGTAAACGATCCCGCTGGTCGAGCCGACCGCCCCGCCGTAGAAGACCGGCATCAGAGCATTATCGATGAAAGCGGATGCCAGACTCATCTTGTCGTTCACGCCGAGATCGTTCGCCGCCTGAAAGAGCGGCACAAAGCCAGAACCAGCCCAGGTGACGATATACGCCTCCGCGCCCGAGTTCAGAATCTGCTCCATGTACGGCGTAAAGTCGGTGGTATCCGCCGGTGCAAAAATGTCGTCAGCAACGAACTCACCGCCGAGTTTGCCGCACGCATCGCGGAAAGCCGCCGCCGATCCGCGACCAAAGGCATAATCCGGCGCAATCTGCACGAATTTCTTGTACTTCTGGGTGAGATACGTGCAGACGTTCATTGCATCCTGATAGTTGTTGCGACTCACGCGGAAGGTATAGATATTGAAATCCTTGCCGGTAATGTCGTTGGCGGCAGCCGGAGCGACGATAAGCGGAATTTTGTTCTCGAAGGCAATTCCCTGAAGCGTTGCCGTCGCCCCCGACGAAACGGTGCCGATCAGGATGTTCACCTTGTTCACATCGATCAATTCACGCGCGATAGTGGCGGTATTCTGCGGGTTGCTGGCATCGTCGCGCACAAAGACCTGAATCTCGCAGTCATCCACCTTGAAGGTATTCTCTTTGGCGGTATTGAAATCGAACTTCTCGCCTGCTGTGCCTGGTGCGCCAGCCATATACTCCATGCCAAGCATGAACGAACGCAGAATATGCGCGCCATAGATGGCGAGAGTCCCAGAGGCATCTGTAATCAATCCCACCTTCACCGGTTCAGCGCACGTCAGGCGTGCCGCTGCCGTTTCTCCGGTTGGTGCAGGAGTTGGCGCTGGCGGTTGCGTCGGTGCAGGGGGTTGCGTCGGCGCTGGCGGTTGCGTCGGCGCTGGCGGTTGCGTCGGCGGCGCAGCCGCCGGAGCGCCGCAGGCTGCCAGGATCATTGCTGTCAGCAGCGTGAGAACCGTAAGCAGACGAACTTGGTTCATACCGGGTTCCTCCTTCAGAAACATCTTCCTTCTATCAAGGAAAGCGGAACACAGAACCAGACCTTGTGCATTCCGCAGTTCCTTCAACGCCCCCTTTATTCCAGCACGAACGAAGCGGGGAGCCGACCGTTCGCACCGCCACGAGCGTTGGTCTCGTCGGTGCGGCTACCATCGTGCCGGTACGCGAACGCCTGGAACATCACCGGAGATCGGGGCGAACAGTCATCCCGACCACCGCCCTGCCCTTTCGAGGAACAGGAACGACAGGCAGCGCCTGTACGCACACAGCAGAGACTCGACACATACCCGATGCACACAGGCATATGGCGTCCGGTAAGGGATCTACCGGCGTGCATACGTTCAGATATGAGAGATTCAGACGCAGGATGGGAGCATTTGGTGAGCAGAAATCGCATCATAGCGATGTCGCATCATGGCGAATCGAGGGGAGCGTAGCGCACTGTGGTTACAGAGCAGTTACAGGATCGGGGGGAAGAGCAAACCGTAGAGTCTATTCACCGGTGCTGCGTTCAGGCAATTCTCCAGCACCCTATCCTGCGTCGCATTGAGGACGCCGGTGAAACGAACACTCCGCGCCCGCGCCCGCATCGGCGCGGCGATTGCCGGTTTGCCTGTCGTTGTCGCGCGCTGCCAGGCGACGGCGCGCCGGAGCAACGATCCCACCTAACTTTCGGGACTGTTGTGCCGCGCACTGTTAATGTCGCGTGCGAGATAGTAGGTCATGCTGTGGAGAATTGCGACCGGATCGATGTAACGCACCCAAACCCCATCCGGCACTTGAAGCACCGTTGGCGCATAACTCAGGATGGCGCGCACACCTGCCATGACCACACGATCGGTCACTTCCTGCGCGCTGCGCGCCGGAACCGCGATGATCGCCAGGCGAATGCCCTGCTCCCTGATAATGCGGTCGGCTTCCTCGATACTCTGAACCGTCATACCATCGATGACCTTGCCGATCTTCGAGGGGTTGCTGTCAAACAGACCGGCGATGCGGATGCCTTGCTGACGAAATCCTTCGTAGCGGGCAATTGCTTCGCCAAGATGACCGATGCCTATCACTGCTACGGGCCATTCGCGCGTCAGTCCGAGAATGTCTTCGATCTGCTGGAGGAGTTTTCGAACGTTGTAACCAATGCCTTGCTTGCCAAATTCGCCGAAGTACGAGAGATCTTTGCGGATCTGCGCGGCAGTGACATTGATCCGGTCCCCAAGTTCCTGCGAGGAAACAGACTCAACTCCTTCCTGGAGCAGATAACGAAGACTGCGTGCATATAACGGCAATCGCCGGATTACAACGTCAGGGGGTTCTTCCATCCGATCCACGTAGACCTCCGTGCAGGGTGACTCGCCATGGCATCAGCATTTCACGCGCGCCAGTGTCAGTGAACATATTCAGGCGCATACATGCCCGTGTGTACGACGGCGCCTCCACTGATCCGCCACATTGGGATACTGTAGAAGTATGTGAAGTGTAGCACTATGTTTATCGGATTGTCAAGATACTTTGACCAGGTTCCACACCGAAGGCATCTCCGGCGTGCTTGAGCCGCCGCGTAATGATGCGGTCATGGCTGCCAGGAATGTTGCATCACAGGCGCAGGCTCGCCGTTCGATGCGCAGGTGTGGCGCAACAATGCGCAGCATTTCTGATGACGACCTTCTGCCGCCTGTCGTGCGCTGCGGTTCGCCATCGTGCGTGATGACACTCGCAGATCGCCATCGATTGGTTTCCGGCAGACGGCGCTGCACCAGAAGCGTGTAGACAGGCGCAGCAGGATACCGCGCCAGGCGTGCGATAAGGTCGTCATACGCTGCAAACGTTGGTGCATCCGGTTCGACAAGCACGATCAACAATGGTCGAATGGCGCCATCCGATTCAGCAACATGCCGCATTGCACGAGCGAGGGCGATCAGCGACTCCGCCGCAGAACCAGGCATTGGAACGATGTGTGGCGTGCCTTCGTAATATGCGCTGATCTGCCCCTGGTCGATAATCGTCACTGCCAGCGCCGCTGGCGCCTCGGCGTATAACAAGCCCACCAGCGCGGAACTGGCTGTATCGATGGCTTTGCCGCCGTAGAATCCGATGTGTCGCCAGGTGCGCAGTGGCAAAAACGAGATTGCTGGCGTGCTGCGGTGAATCGTCGGGAGACGCGAGGCGGGTCCGTGCTGCCCAATCGGCAGGAAGAGACGCCCACTCTGCGTCGTTGGAAGATTGGCGGGGATCACGCATGTCAGCACGGTCTGCGCATAGGTGGTCTGCCGCCACTGCGCCTGCGCTCCCGGTAACGCGGTCTGCACCTTTTCGGGCAATGCTGCAAGCAATTCGGTCTCACCCGGATGGGCATCGATCATCAGATGCACCCGTGCGCGTCGGTGATCGATGGACGCTTCGCCGAATGTGACCACGCTGCGTGTCATTCCCTGTCGCTCACCGATATCGAGAATCGTCGCAATAACCATTGCCGCTCTCTCGGTCATCACATCAATCGAGAGCGGCGCGTCTGGATCGCCGGTGTCGATTGTTGCCTCGATCCCCCGCAGTGGTGTCGCCGGGTTCTGCCGAACGTCAGTCGCGTGCCAGGCATCCTTTAGATGACGGTCGCTCAGATAATTCTCTGGCGCGTGAGTCGTTGTGGCAATCCGATCCTGAACATGGGGGGCGATGTCCGGGACAATCCTTCCCGCTGCGTCCGGCACGTCTGCGGTATCGGCGACCGGGTTCACAGCATAGTCGTCGGTCGGCGGCAAGCATGTTTGCACGTCGGGATACCCGTGTTCGACACGCGGCGTCCACTGTTCGCACGGCACGAGTGGATGCCGATCGCCGTGTACATCGGGTTGACCGGGTGCATGCCTTAGCCGCGCGAAAGCGGCAGATGCCGCGTGCTGCGCCGCAATCCAGGCGTTCTGAAACGCAGCACTGCCGCACCCGACGGCGGATAACGCCGCCTGCTGTGCTGTTCGCCCAAACACGCGCATATCTGCACGCAACCGATCAATCGGCACGCCCGGTCCGGTTGTACGCTGGCATGGCGGCGTTGCTTTGCCGATTCGCTGCCGTGTGATGGCGACGACCAGAACAAGCGTCACTATTCCGCCCGCGATGGTCACGCCAGCAGTCGCGCGTTGCGCATCGATACTGATGTCTGGTAGTGGCAGAATACCGTCATCAGTGACGTGCGTGGCTTCCTGAACAGCGCTTTCGGGGCGTTCCGGCGTGTTCGTTCCTGGAGATGGCAACGCTTCGTGCACGCGTTCCTGCCCGGGATCGGCGTGCTGTGGCGGAGCAATCGAAGGTGCGTAGGCGGCCGCCAGCGCGACCCCGGCGGCAACCAGCAGCACCAGGCTGATCAGCAACGTTTCAATCCGCGGTGCGCTCATCCTGATCTCCTTCCACAATCGTTATCAACCAGGCGCTATCGCCGCTCCGCAGCAGCAGTTCATCACCGTACCACTCACCGGTCAGATCGGGATGCGCCGGTATCTCTGCAAGGGTTGCTTCACCAATGATCAGGTTGCCTTCCAGTCGCCCGATGATGACCTGCCCCTCCTGAACTGTGACCAGGCGCAGCGTCCCATCCGCACATCGCGTGATTGCTCGTGCATCAAGGGCAACCTGACGTTCTGACAGCAGGGCATCCAGGCTTGCACTCCACATATGCAACTTTCCCTCTTCGTCGGGTGCGATCCAGATGATGCCGTCGTCGTTCCAGGCATAGGGCGGCAACCCGTCTGCGGCGGGCCCGGCAATGACGGACGCGACCGGTGTTGGACGCAGACGCGCCAGCGTCAGCGCCCGCCGTTCGCCTTCGCTGCTGGCGATCAGCACGGCGTTCCCTTCAGGATGCCAGGCAAGCCCGGTGATCCTGCCGGGAATGGCAACCACCGGCGTCGGTGGTGATTCGGGAGCCATGTACTGGATCTGTTCGCCTGCTACGGTACGTTCCGCCAGCAGCAGCGCCTGACCATCCGGCGCAAATCGCAGCAGCGATACATCGCCGACGCCTGTGGCAATCACGCGATCCCAGCCGCGCACCACAACCTGACTCTCCTGCTGGCTGCCGGGTTGGGCGGGTTCATAGACCGCTTCGTAGCGAGATTCGCCGAGCATCAACACATCGGCGCGCCCACGGTAGGCATCGATGGTCATCAACCGTTCAATCCCGCGGGAACCGATAGCGATTGTCTGCGTCGCCGGATCGTGATGGTCGGCGTCGTTCTCCCTGTTTTCGGCGGGAGGTGATGCCACGCTCTGTACCCGCCACGAATCGCCAGCGCGCCAGATCGCGACGACAGACATGCCAGGCGCGGCGGACGGCATCCGGCGCACGCGCGGCGCCGGAAGTCCGGGAGGAAGTGAGAGGGTTGCGGTTTCGCCCGACCGAAGCGTCAGACGCGCCCAGGATCGGCGACCATCCGGCAGGGTTGCTGCAACCGTGTGCGTGCCGGCGTACATGTCGCCGGTCCAGGGGCGCCCATCGACATCGATGGATGCGCCTGGGACGGTCTGGATGATGAGTCCGGCGCGTCCTCGCCAGATGGGTGGAATAAATCCGCCTGCGACACCGATCAGTGCGCCAGCAGCCAGCGTGACAACGGCTATGTTCCAGTGCCAGCGGTAGACGATCCGCGCCAGAAGCGCGTCCAGGTTGATACGATACCCTGCGATAATCATCGGTCGCTCCCTGCACCTGTGACGATGCGATGGATCGTTTCGGGCCACTTTGGAATGAACAGCGGTGTGCGTTCACCGTCCGCCAGAAGCAACGCTGTTGCGCCAATTCCCCGCTCGATCCGACAGGTCGCCAGATACGCCGCTTCCTCTTCATTCAGGCGCAGAATGGCGGTTGCCCGGTTGACGGCGTCCGAGTCGCGGTTCAATCCGAGGATGAGTTTGGTGCGCGCATTCTCCAGTAACACGCGCGTCTGCTCGCTTTCGTCCAGATCGTCGAGGCTCTGGGTGATAACGGTCGCTTTGAACTGCAAACTCCGCCCAATGCGAAAGATCATTTGCAGGGTGCGCGCCCCGACTTCCGAGTGGAGCAGAGCATGCGCTTCGTCGAGCACCAGATGGCTGCGGCGACCGGTGGGACGGTTGATCGCGGTGGTCACAAAGAAATCCATGACGATCACCGGCAACAGGCGTGCAAGCGTTTCGTCGTTGCTCTGGAGCAACGACCAGAGATCGAGCGCCAGCAGTGGGTTGTCGGTCGGCACATTCGACGGATGGTTGAACAGGTCGCCAATCGTGCCACGTGTGAAAAGCGTCAATGCGCGCGCCAGTTCAGGAGCGGTTTCCGCCAGGTGCTGCTGCACATCGCTGAAGGTGGGCATCGGTTGGGTAAAGGTGCGTGGATCGCTGCTGATCCCGCGCGCTGCATAGGCGGCGGCAATGGCATCCTGGATCGCCGCTGCGCCGACTGCATCGATCGCCGCGCCCTGGGCTTTCAGTTCGCGCGTTATCAGCGCCTTGACAACGCTGATCCGCTGTCCGAGCAGGTCTTCCTCCAGCGCAACGACGGCGCGGGCGCGTTCCGGCGCGAGCGGCGGCAGTTCCAGAGGATTGATGTGGTACCCGGCGCGACCGGAGAGTGAAATGTACGCTCCGCCGAGCGCCGTCGTCAGCGAGCGGTATTCCTGGCGTTTCGGGTCGAGAATGAGCAGGGCGTCTTCGCCAAGCGCCAGTTCCTGCGCCAGCAATCCGCCCATGGTGTAGGTTTTGCCGCTGCCCGACTCGGCGACTATCAGCATATGCGGATTGGTCGCCTGCCAGCGATCATACACGATCGGCGCGCCGCTGCGGGGATGTTCTCCCCACACGATGGGCAACCCGCCACGGCGTGTCAACCCCGGCGCAGCGGTTGGCAATCCCATTGCAGCGGCGCGCCCGCTGGTGTCGTGCAACAGTCCGGGTTGATCGTATGCGAGCGGCAGAGCGCTCAGATACCCTTCCCACTGTTGAAATTGCACAACGCCCAGCATGATGCCCTGCTGAGCGGCAGCCAGACGCACGCGATCCACGTGCGCCGCCAGTTCTTCGGGTGTTGCGGCAGCAAGTGTGATCGTCACCGCTACCTGAAACAGGCGATCCGTTCCTGCGGTCAGATCGTGGCGCAGCGCCGCCGTCGCTTCGACTCCCTGTTGCGCTTCCATGTCGAAGTGCGTACCCGCCTGCGCATCGCCTGCCAGCGTGCCGAGCGCCGCGTCTTCACTGCGCGCCAGCACCCGGCGCGCCAGTGCGTCGGGAACGGGAACCAGGCGTTGATGGACGGTGGTGCCGGGGGCGTCGAGACCCAACGCGGGATCATCGAGCCACGCCAGTGAGAGCGTCGGCGGGAATGCGCGCACCTCCAGGGTGGTGATGAACGAATCGCCAATCTGCACCATATGGCTCCAGCGCCGGTCGATGCCGTCCGGCGCCAGTAACGTGGTGAGCGTGGTCGCGCCGGAGATCAGTGCCGCATGCGGACTGCGACGATGACGCGCTGGCTCGATGATCGGTTTGGACAGCGCTTCGCGTAGTGACATACAACCTCACTTTCAGCACTCAGCGGTCTCGCACCACAGAGCGGATTCGTTCAAGTAGCGCGCCCTGCAACGGATAGCGCGCCGCTCGCACCGGATCGACCAGACGAAACCAGAGTCGCGCGATCTCTTCGGCTTCGAGCAGGCGTGGTTGGGGTGAACCGCCAAGCGCCATCAGCGCATCCGCCAGTCGCCGCGCCCGTTCGACCGCCTCGGTGAGCAATGCAGAAGCGCGCGGCGTCGATCCAGCGACATTGTTTGCGCTCAAGAGCGCTCCAATCGTCCGCGGTCTGGCGCCTGCCGGTCCGTCGCTACAGGCGATAGCCCAGATTGTTTGTCGATGACGACTGGCGGTTGCGCCCGCGCATTCCTCCAGGTATGCCGCCATATCGTCCAGAACGGCGGTCAGCGTTGGATGCCCTGCCTGATTGCTGCGGTGGTAGAGTTCGGTCATCTCCCGCTCCAGGTCAGGAGGTCCGTCGATGATGTAGACATCGACAGGCGCATCCTGCGCGAGCAGGGTGCGGTGGTACGCTTCCGCCAGGCGCGCTTTGCTCTCACGCGACCGTAAATCCCAGGCGGGTGCACCGCCGGTAACGAGTCCGACAGCGCATCCGTCGGATCGCAGGATCGCGCCGCGCACGATACGCTGCGGAATCGCACGGTGCAGTTCAGTCACGCTCATCAGCAGTCTCCTGATAGTGCCAGTGCGGACGACGCGGCTTCAGCACGGGTGATAATGCTTCCTCAGGCGGTAGCGCCATGTGCGGCTGTATCAGACGGAGGCGTTTCGGACGTTGGAGATGGCGCCATACAATGCCAGCCGCTTCGCGCGATGAACGTCCCCAAAAACGCCCTTCCAGCAGCGCCAGCCCCAGAAAGATCAGGCAACCGCTCGCCCAGATCGTGCGTTCGATGTCGGCGCCGAGCGTTATGGCGATCCCTCCAGCCGTCAGTATGCCGACGCTCATCAGAAATGCGCGGGCAGGCAGGCGTATGCCGGCAATCTGCACCGACGCATGCAACCGCAAACGTCGTGGCGGCGCCACACTCAGGTAATCGCTCATGCACGTGCTCCTTTCCAGTCTATCCGGTCAATCCCATCGCCCACGCCACAATGCTCGACGACTGGTTGGCAACCACCAGAAGGATGACGAAGACTGCCAGATCGATTCCGGCGCTGCGCAGGTCGCGCGGGGATGAGAAGATATGCTTTGCCATATCGATCAGCAGGAAGAAACCGCCGGCAACGGTAATGATGTTCTTCAACCAGTCGAAGAGCGCCTTGAACAGTCCGTCGAATTTTGGCGGATCGGCGACGATCTGCCAGAGGTCTGCCGGGAGATGGGTTCCGAGTGCGCCGATTGTGGTGATGATGGGTTCCATTGTGCCAGCTCCTTTCAGTTGATGAGAAAACATTCACGACGGCACGGGATGCCGGGTGGAACGTCACCTCGATGTCGATCTGCCTGCTTTGCCGCCGCCGTACTGTCCACCGTCAGCGTCGGGCGACCAGTACTGCCCGACCGGCGGTTCGCCAGGACGCGGCTCACGATAGAGCGAACCGGGGTAGTTCGGCGGCGGCAGTTGATAGGGCGCTCCTTCGGGTAAGCCTGCCGGATTGTCCGGTGGCGCCAGCGGCAGAAATGCCAGCGGATCGACCATATCAGTCCAGCAGTTTGTTTCCGGCGGCAGCTGGAGACCCTGCAACCATTCGGGTGTACAGATGTTGATCATCGGGAAACTGCCGGTGTAATCGCGCTGCCGCATCCCCAGGTGCAGGTGCGGTCCGGTGGTAAGCCCCGTCAGCCCGACGAATCCCACCGGCGACTCCAGTTGATACACCCGATCGCCAGGACGCACCGGTGGTCCGCATCCCGGTAGTGTTTCGACGGGATGCGCAAACGAGGGAATACCTGCCACGCAACGTTCGTGCATATCGCCTTCAGGGAAGGTATCGCTGCCCGGCGGCGGCGCCTGGCAACCGATGCTGCTCCAGTTGATCCGCGGAAATGCGGCTTGCAGACGTTGCATACTCCAGACCTCCAGCATGGCGCTCGCCCAACTGATGCCATTCGGGTGGTATTCGTAATGCCACCACTCCTGAGAATCGGCGCGATCCGGGATGCGGTTCCAGCCGTGGCGCTCGAAGATCGCGGTCACATCGGTCAGGTTCAGATACAACCGCCACATACGCCCTTCACGCACCCGCCGCCAGGGATAGCCGGTGTCCACATCGATGGCGCGACCGGTCATATGCCACGACATCAGGGCAACCCCTGGCTTGTTTGAGCGGAACTCTGGCTGGCGCAGCGCATCGGCAAGCCGTGCGAGCGGATCGTGCCCGGTTGCGGCGATGATCTCGGCGCGCACTGCGGCAAAACTGCGCGCTGCATCTTCGGCGAGCAGCATGTTTGTCGTCGTACCAGCGGCGTTCACAACGCCGGGCAGGGGAACGAGCGCCTGCACCCGACACACCAGCGGCGAGTCTCCCGGTCCCCGGTCAGGTCCTGGGGATGGTTCTGCGATGGGTGTCACTCCCGGCAGGGGTGGCGCCGGGGGAACTGCTGGCGTCACCGGCGCAGGGTAAGGCGCCGGTGTGGTGGTCGGCAGCGGAGTTGGCGGGGGCCAGGGTCCAGGTGTGACCGCGTATGGTTCGATGAGCAGATGTATCATCGTTGTCTGCTGTTGCACCGGTGATGCAGCCACGCTGCGGAGGGTCTGAATACTGTCCATTGCTGCACCTGGCAACACTTCCACCACGAACCCGGCAAAGAGAACATACGGACCAACCCCTTCGCATCGGACGGTGTGCGCTGTAGAGGTACATCGCACGTCGCCGGAGACATCGGTGATGTCCAACACCATCAGGTTCGCGCCAACATCGACATCAACCGTCAGGGGCCAGTCGCTACTGGTGGCAGACAGGGCGACCCGGCGACGTCCACCCACCGGCAGATGAGGGGCGCCGACTGTGCTCATACTGAGCGTGAGAAAGGAAGCGGTTTGTCGGGTTGGCGTCGCGGCAGGTGATGGTGCGTCAGGCAGGCGAGAGAACAGATCGGTCTGCGCTTCACGTTCCAGGCTTCCCACGCCGGACATAACTCGCCGATGGGCATCCTGACGCGGCGCAACCGGAATGTCCGCCAGTCGCCACACGCAGTACACGCCAGTGCCGTATGGCTGGCAGGGATCGCCGGTTCGCTGGTTGCCCTGGTACGCTGCGAGATCGATCCTGTCCGGCGCGTATCCGCCTGCGATTGGGGTCTGCGCTCCCGGCGTCGGGGTTGCAGTCGGCGGGGGCGGGGGCGGCACGAGATGTGCGCGGAAGCGCAGCGCGACATCCCCGGCGCGGCGTCGACCACGCATACCGCTCAGCGGCGTTTGCCAGCGCAACGTTGCCCGTCCCTGCGCATCCGCCGGGGGGTCGTCAGCAATCCAGCCACGCCAGCCGTCGCCGCGTTCCCCCCAGCTCACGCCTGTCTGACAGGATGCCGGGCGATCATAGAGAAAGGTGATCGTCCCGCCGTCGCGTGTCGGCACAAAGACCGGCATATCTCCCTGACACCAGATCGCAATCGATCCTTCGTCCACATCAGGAACCAGTTCACCGCTGCCAATCGGCTGATAGTCGGCATACTCGTCGTAGCGCCTGTACTCATCGACGATCCGCCCTTGAAGTTGCACATACAAGCGGTATGGTTCCAGATGGGCGTAGATCGTCTGATATGCGCCGCGACTGCTTTCGACGATGACAGTCTGACCGCCGCCTTCCTGCGCCGGACGACGCGGTGCGTTCAGGTCCCACCCAACGTGGGTAACCATCCCGTCGAACATTGCCGGGAGAAGGCAGCGGTATCCAAACGGGCATGCGCCGGTCGGGTTGATGATGTCGATGCCATCGTGGAACTCCGGTTGACCGGTGATCGGATGACGACGCCAGCCGAAGCGACTGGAGATGGCCCAACCGCCTGCGCGGTAGGTTCCGTCGGGCAGCACGTCCGGCAACACGGGCCAGGGCAACGCGGTATGCTGAAAGACGGCGCCGAGCGCGCCCACAATGATCAGGATCAGTCCGCCGATCAGGATGATCGTCAGCACAACCAGCGCCGCAACGACAATGACCTTTCCACCGGCGGCTGCGCCGGTTTTCATCAGCGCCGACCCGACTGCCCGCAGCGCACGCTGCCCGGCAACGCGACTCGCGCTGATCGCTGCATCATGCACCGGTGATGGCGACCGGCGATTGTCTGCATCGTCATTCATGGTTTGCGCTCCTGTTCGTCCGAAGCATGCACCGATGGTGTGACCGGGGAACGTGACAGAGACCGCAAACCCCTGGCAGGAACGCGACGTTCTACCACGACGGCGGGACGACGCAGCGGCGACGAGAGTTTTTCCATGCCCCAGGGTTCGCGTATGCGGGATGGCGTGGCAAGACCTTCGGCTGCCAGTCGCTGCCGCATCAGTGCGGCTGCGTGCGCGCGGGTTGCTGCGGCGACGGTCATTCCTTTCGCCGGGGTCAACGCAGCCACCCGCGCCTGTCGCTCCTGGATGCGCGCTATGATCACTGCGCGCTGATCGGGAGGAGCAGTGGGCAGGTCGCGCTCATCGCGTTGTAGCGCCGCCATTGTCTCTTCGCGCTCGATACGGTGCTCAGCCTGCGCTTCGAGCAGCGCGGCGCGGGCAATATCACGGCGGCGACGCTGCTGATCGGCGCTCCACGGCGAGGGGCGCGGTCGAAGGTGACCATCTGCGAATGCTTTCTGAAGTCTGGCTCGTTGTTCGAGATCGGCAGCGCTCCGCTTTTTCGCCAGACGCTCATCGCCGGGTGTTCTGAACCCGATGCCGCGCCGGATTTCATCAGCCTGAATACGCATACCGTGCGCGTGGATCGCCGCCATCTTCCGCCGCGCTTCGTCAGGTCGATCCCCGGTAATCGCCCGGACTCTCAGGCGGTCATATTCGCGTCGGGTGCGACTGTCGGCGACGGGCATGCGGAAGGGAACCCGACCATCGAGCGTTCGGGGTGCAGCGGCTGAGCGTCCGTTCCCATCAGGCTTCAAGACTTCGCGCGCCGTTCGCTTGAACCCGCCATCGATCCCGCGTCGCGCCAGGAAGTCGCCGCTGGCGGAAGCAACCCTGTTTGCCGCCCCGGTTGCTGCAGAAGCAACCCTGTTTGCCGCCCCGGTTGCTCTTGTGACAACCGCGTTCTTGCCGTGCCGCCACATGAAGCCTTGAATCCGCGACACCAGCGGCATGCCCTGCGTGACCGACTGCGCCATGCCGGTCAACCGTTCAGAGCCGAGCACCGTCACCAGCAACGTCAGCAGACCAAGCACATAACCGGTGAACACCTGGTCTGCTCCGCCACGTAGCGGCGTTATCATTCCCACGGCGACGATCATCGTTGCTGCCAGCGCGACCTGCTCAATCAGCAGATCGAAGAGACGACCAAGCCACCCATAGAACCGTGGCGCCGTCGAGCGGTCCATCAGCAATGCGCCTGCCAGCGGCGCAAGTCCGACCAGTACCATGATGTGAACCACGCGGAAGGCGTTTTTGATGATCAACCATGCCATCACCACCCAGAAGAGGGCATAGATCAGCGCCGCACCTGCGTTCAACTCATGCCCGATCGGTGTCGGCATTTCGAAGGAGGCTCTGGTCAGCAACTCATCGCTGATGGCATTGAAGAGATCGATCACCAGTTGAAGCGTCGCCTGGCTCGAATTGACGAACAGTGAAACACCCAGGAACGTCAGCACCAACCCCTTCCCTTCGGTGACGAAACTCTGCTGCCCCTCTGCCAGCAACCGGCTCATCCGCACCACAAAAAGGAGCGTGACCAGCAACTGCGCAACAGCGCGCATCACGCTCCAGATCGCCTGCATGCCCGGATGATCGTAGGTGAGCGAGGAGGGTGTACAGAAAACGAAGTTGGTTGCAGCATTGTCGCGACAACTCGATGGAATGATCGTCCACGATTGAACATTGTCATCTGCCCTGATCAGGGCGGCTGCCACGCGCTGGATCGTCTCGCCAAAGGTAAGAATCACACCGGCAAAAACGCCCATGCCGGCGTCGAGCACCCACATGCCCGGATTGAGTGAGCGTGAAAACCAGGACGAAAGCTCGGACGAAGAAACCATGTCGTACCGGTTCCGCGGCTGCACTGCGGTTGGCGGCGCCAGCGGATGCACATCCTGCCAGAGCGATGCGTTGGTGCTGCTCCGGGTGGTCGATCCTTCCGGCAGCGGCGGATCGCCGCGAGTGCCGGGCGCATCGGCATAAACCGGGAGAGGGAAATACAGCGCGAGCGCCAGAAGCATAATCCACATGCGCAGGACATATCGCCCAACCTGCCAGGGAGTACGCGCCGGATATGCGCGGGCAGAAGGATGGCGCATCTGAGCGCGGAGTGTGCCTTCTGTCGGGCTGTGAGGAAGAGATTGCGCCGTGGTATCTGCACTATTGTTCTGCAATGTCATTGGAAGCGCTCCCCCGCATATGATGTCCGGGTTACGGTCATCGACGCGGGTCGTGCGCCTGCCCGCAGGTGCAGATCAGTTCCCCGATCCTGAACTTTTTACCGGATCAGCATCGTTGTTGCTATATCAACAATCCGCCACCCATCGTCGTCCCGGCGCAGCACATATCGGTTGCGCGTCAGAATGCCGCGTCTGCTGCTGACGATACGTTCGCCGATGGTGATGATCACATCCCACTGTTCCTGGGTATCGACCCACGCGCCTTCAGGGGTAACGTCGCTCGCCAGAACCCCCCAGCGCACCAGCGTCGCCTGGTGGCGTTCGCCGGTCTCCGCGCGCCGCGCATACTCTCGCATCACTGCACGCCACGCAGGTCCGTCGGGCGTCAGGTAGGGGCTGAGCACGTCCGCCCTGCCCTGCATCGCTGCCAGCGCACTCGCCTGGTTGTACGCCGTGAGAAAGCGAACCATATCATCTGGCACAGGCGGAAGCGGTTGCGACAAGGGTGAGTTCTCATAAGCGCCCTGAACTATGAATGATGGGTCTCGATATTCCGCATCCTGGATCACATCCCCGAAGCGGGTGAGAGACCAGATGGCGATCACAATGCCACACACACCGGCAACACCCATAAGCGCGCGTGGATAGCCTATCGCTCCTGTCAGCAACCGGTCGAGCGGCTGCCAGGCGAGGATGATGGATACCAGGCGGTCACCCGGTGGCGGACTGACGACATCGTTCCGACGTCGAGCGACGCGCTGCGGCGGTGCATAACGATGGCGAGAACGTGGACGACGAAAGGGTTTCATTGCCGTTCCCTTTTCAGAAACGCTCCATGACACCGCTGCCCATCACAATCACAAAAATGATCTGCACCAGCACACTGACGACTGCAAGCGCCGCAAGCGCGAGCAGGTACAGTTTGCGTCGCTCGATCATACGGCGAAACTCATCGTGGAGCACCTGATTGAGGGTCGTCTCCTGCGCCAGCAATGCCGCCTGCGGATCAGACCCCTCCGCTTCAGCCTGTGCCAGCGCCTCGGTGACATCGATCAACTCCTGGCACCCACGCTCACGCGCAATACGTCGCAACGCCTCGAACGGCAAGACGCCACGATCCTGCACCAGATGCAGGGCATTGGCAATCACACGCTGCATTGGGGCATAACGGTCATCCGGTCGCATCAGGTAGCGTTCGAGCAGAACCGGCGGCGCATCGTACCCGGCAAGCGCCACGCGCACATATGCAACAAAGGAGGGGGTCAACTGTCGCAAACGTTGCTGCTCCCGTTGTCTGTTCGTCACCGGCTTGCGCGGGATGACGATCCCGATATAGAGGTAGATACCGAGCGCAGTGGTTGCGAGCAGCAAACGCGGCATGCCATCGACCCCGGCGGAAGCGATGAGGAGCGCGGGAACCGCTGCCAGCGGCAGCGCTGCAAGGTGCCCCAGTACAAACCGACCGGTCATTCCCCAGCGTGAAGGAAGGGTGCGCAATCCACTCGCCAGTGCGCGGGCGTGATCAATCTGCATCACCCCGATAGCGGCGATCAGAACCCCCGCAATGCCGATGAACGCAGTCCAGACCCCCGGTAGTATGAAGATGTCGCTCATTGGGTACCTCGTTCTGTTTGCTTCAGTACGTCACGTCTTCGGCGCGTCCGAGCAGATAACCGCCGACCAGCGGCAGACTGACGACCAGCGCCAGCACTGTGCCCACGATCACGCCCGGTTCGCTGCGGTATGCGGTCAGAAACCGTTCATTCTGGACAACGAACAGGTAGAGGGTGATACCGACATTGATCAGGAACAGGGCGATGCCGGTGTTACGCATTTGGGAAAGTTCCGTCGCCAGCATACTGGCGCGGCGGTCAGACGCCTGCATCGCCTCGTATGCAGCGCGAATCCGCTGCACCAGCGCAGCATGCGGTTGCTCGATGGCGATCTCCAGGTGACCGAGAAACGTGGCATGGCGCCGCGAGGGCGTCTGAGCGCGCAACGCAGCGCACACGGTCGCTGCTGTGGCGAGGAATCCGTTGGCGATCGGTTGCCCCAATCGCTCCAGAAACCATGACCACTCAGCTTTGAGCGGCGACGCGGGCATATCGGCGATGACCTTCTCGATCGCAGGTTGCAGACCGCTGCCGCTGCGCACCTGCGCTTCCAAACGCCCGACGAATGCTGGCAGCGCCGCGTCGATACGGGCGACATAGCGTTGTTCTTCAAACCAGAGCAATGCCCAGACGAGCAGTGCAGTCGCCGGTCCTGCCAGCACAACGGCGACAAGCAACGGTCCCACCCGGCTCAGGATCACCAGGATAACCAGCGCTGCAATCACACACACGGCAAGCAGACGCGATGCGGCAATAACCGGCGGGCGCCAGCGCAATGCCGGATCGACGATATCTGCGCCGGAAGGGGTGAAACGTCGCGCAAGCCAGGCATCAAGCGCCGATCCCAGGCGGCTCTGCATCAGGAACGTTACGATCAGGATTGCGGCAATCGTCGCTGCCAGCGGCGTCAGGTCTGCCAGCCATGCAGTTTCAGGATGGGTCGTGTGCGGCGTGATGATCGACGTCGGATCCATAAGATGGCGTTCCTTTCACGAAGAGGTGGCGGTTGAAATGTGATACTCACCGGAAGCCTCGAGCGCACGCCGTTGCGCGCGCACGGTTGCCAGCGCCGCTGCTGAACCCTGACCCGCTTTCACCAACTGTTCCATTGCCTGTTCGCGCACACGGATCAGCGGTAACGCAATGGAGAGCGGCAGATCCGAAGGGGTGAACCGGGCAAGCATATCGACTGCAAGACGCGCCTGCCCCTGCTCGAGGGCGCGTTCCGCCTCGATCCGCGCTTCTTCTGCGGCGAGTTCCGCCGCGATCCCCTGGCGGATCAGCGCTTCAACCGCTTCCCAGCCACCCGGAGGAGCAGCGTGCGCGGCAAGCGCCAGATCGGTCATGATCGCATCGAATGCCAGGCGCGCATCGCGCCAGCGGTTCGACGCCATGAGGCGTTGCAGGGCGGCGCTTTCCGTATCTGCCTGATCGATCAGGCTGGCAAATAATCCCGGCGCCTGATTCAGCGCGTCCTGCGCGGCGCCGATCAGACGCGGATCACGGCGTTGCAACCAGGCAGTACGCAGCGTGGCGAGCGCGCGTTCCGGTTCACCCGCCAGCGTGTGGGTTTGAGCGCGAGAAATCGCATCGGCAACCACATCGAGAGATGTGGCAGTCTGGCGCACCTGTGCCAGCGCGCGCGCCCGCACCAACTTCTCACGCAGCGACTCAGGCGTCGGGTCGCCTTCGTCCCACTCCAGTAACCCGCCAGCACCCACGGTCGCCCGACAGCGCCAGTCAATCCTCCCGTCAGGCAGCACATCGACCCTCGCCAGCGGAACCAGCGCCGGACGGAGCACGCCCTGATCCACGACAGCGCCGTCGAGGAGCGCAATATCGGTGATCAGGCGCAGACCAAGTTCTTCCCAGTTATCGAGTTTGATCACCACATCGAAACCACTGGCGGCATCACGGAGCGCATCGCCGCGCCGACCTTCATACATATACGCTCCTGGCATAGCGGCAAAACTGGCAAAGCGCTCGATTGCCTCGCTGCACGACCGCGCATGCAGTGTGGTGATCACCGGATGGTCGGAGAGAACCAGTGCAAGGACGGCGCCAGCCTCATTGCCCCGGATTTCGCCTGGACAGAGAAGATCGGGCGTCTGGCGCAGCGCTTCCCTGGCGACGCGACCAAAGGCGTCGGGATCACGCTGGGTGTTCACCTGTTCGCGTGTCCAGAGATCGGCGCGGCGGATATGGATCTCCTGCATGTGGTCTTCGATAGTAAGGATGTGCGGGTCACCGGGCCAGGAGTTGGCAAGCGCTTCGAGCAGCGCCGTCTTGCCGCTGCCGGTGCGTCCGGCGATCAAGAAGGAGCAGCGCGCCCGCGCCAGCAGCAGGAGCAGATCTGCGATCTGCTGATTGAACGCGCCGCGCTGCATCAGGTCGTGCACGTCCCAGGCGACGCGCCGCCCGCGACGGATGCAGATCAGTGCGCCGTCATCGGTGGGGATGCGTGGCGGAATGGTCGCGTGAATGCGCGTCCCATGGTCGGCAGGCAATGTCTCCTGCGGATTTTGGGCGTCGAGGTGAACACCCATGAGCGATGCCAGGAGCATTGCGCGATCCCGCACTTCGGCGGCGCTGGCAAATTGTTCTGCGACGGTGAGGAACGGTTTGCCGCTCTCCTGCACGCGAATGCGACGCCCGATGATCTTCACTTCGTTGACGCGCGGATCGTCGAGATAGCGTTGCGCCGGTCCCCATCCAATAGTTGCGGCGAAGATCGCCAGCAGTGTTTCATCATCAGTCGGGACGCGCGCCAGCGGTCCGCCGCGCGTCCGGTGCTGCCCGATTGCCCGGCGCAACACAGCAATGACTTCAGTATTCCGCTCGCCAGCCGGCGCGAACGGGTTCAGCAGGCGCCGTCGTTCGTCGGTGCTGAATGCGTGTTGCAGTTCGTCGCGGGCTGCCTGAAGGATCGCCGCCTCGCGCAACACTGCTTCGCGCCCCAGCGTATCGGTTGGCCCGCCGAGCAGGGTTGCCAGACCTCCATCTTCTTCGATGGAAAGTGGCAGCGGACCTCCCGAATTGGATGGACCTGGATGATTCATGGCGTTTCCACCTTTCATTCATGGTGCACCTTCACCGCGCGCCGTTCACGACCAGCGCGGGCCTGCCGGGAAACCAGCGCCGGAACAGGCTCACAGACGGCTTTGGTTGCGGGAGTGGCAGCCCGATGATGCGACACATCTCTTCGACAATGTTGTGGACTGCGAGCGAGAAGGGGCGAAATCGCCCGACATCCAGCGGCGAAACGTAGCGATCCGACTCTTCGTTTGCCAGGCTGACCAGGTACGGATCACGCGGGAGCGTGCCGATGACGCGCGCCCTGGGCCAGTGGCGGGCGAACAGCGGCGCAACCTGACGCAATCCAACCGTTACGCCACGCTCAGGTTCCATCAGTATCAGCATGCAGCGATCGGTCAGATCAGGTTGATGGGCGGCGAACTGTTGCAGCGCAATGCCGACCCCCGCACGTTCCTTGCGTCCCGGAGGCGCCGGCAACACGACCCATCCGCCGTTGCGCGCCGCTTCGAGCGCGTAGGGGCGCTTCTTCATATCAGGACCGGTGTCGATCAGAACAACATCGTAATCCTGTTCGAGCACTTCGCCCAGACTGCCAACTGCCTGCATCAGCGCGCGCCAGTCGGGCAGGGTGAAATCGGCGGCAAGCGCCGCTTCATCGGCGCCGAGCAGGAAATCGATGCCGCTTGGGGCGTGTCGCCAGATCAGGCGGGCGACATTGGTCGGCGTGAACTGGGTGTGCCCACGCCCTTCCTGGCGCAGGGTCAGAAATGAGCCGAAACCTGCCGGAATGCGAAACTCTGGCACCAGCCCTGAATTCGAGAGATCGCCATCAACCACCAGCACCCGTAACCCGCGTCGGCGCATTCCTTCGGCAAGTGACGCGACCACCAGGCTTTTCCCGATGCCGCCCTTCGCTCCGGCGACCGCAATTGTCACCTGGCGCGCGGCAAGACGCCTGACAACGCCGAGTTGCTGCGCGATCCAGCCCGCCAGCGCTTCAGGCTCGCGTATGGTTGTGACCGACAGCCCGGCGTCGGTGAAGTCGCTGGCGTGAACCATCCCGATGCTCTGGAGACCGACCAGCACCCGCACGCCATGCGCCTGCGCCACATGAATCGTTTCCCACAGGTCGGCGATGGTACCGCGTGTATCCTCCAGATACACCACCGGCGGCGGTTGATCGCCTGCAACCAGGCTGCGCACGCGCGCCAGGTTCGGCGCCGGGAAAGGAAGAATGCCGTTGTAGCACCCAAGCGCTTCGACCAGACCTGTTGTGTTGGTGACCAGTAAGAGTTCGATTGCCATGGACGCCTCCTTATCATCCGGGGGTACCGGTTGTTTACATGGTTATTGAACATTTATTCCACTATAGCCCGCGCAGGCGGGCTTTGCCCCGTTTAGCCGAGGACTTCAGTCCCACGGCAAGCACGAATACCCGTTTATGTTCTCTATCCTCATTACAGTCGACCTTTGCCCCATGCGCCCTGAACGGGATATTTCCGTTCGAGGCGGTTCGTGGCGTGATTGAATGCGAACAATGGGTTGTGTGGCAGCGAATCACCTGCCTGACTGCCGCTCGTAACGATGACCTCGACGATCTGCCCGACACGACGACGTCCGCCGTAAATGCCGATATGCACTGCGATCAGCGGTACAGCGCCGCTCGTCATCATGCCGCGTACCACGCCCGGCGACGCCAGCCCATCGAGCGTGGCGAATCGCTCCAGGTTGCGCAGCGCGGTCAGCGTATCGGGGGCGTGGATCGTGCAGATGCCGGGATGCCCGGTGGCGGCGGCTTCAAGCATCGCCAGCGCTTCCGGTCCGCGCACTTCGCCGAGAACGATCAGGTCGGGACGCTGCCTGAGAGTTAACCGGACGCAGTGCGCAAAACTGCTGCGACTGCGCAGCACTTCCACCGCCATCCCATCCGGCGGCAGCGGCAGTTCACGCGCGTCTTCGATGATGATGACGCGCTTCTCAGCAGCGATTGCCTGGAGCAGGGCGGCAGTGAGGGTCGTCTTGCCGCTGCCTGCGCTTCCGGCAATCAGAAGGGTGACGCCGCGGCGGATGGCTTCGAGCAACAGGTCGGCAGCTTCGCGTGACAGCACACCCCCTTCGTGCTGAACCAGATCATCGATCGTTTTCCAGCGAGCAGGAAGCATGCGCACCGCAATCGTCGCGCCGTCGGGGGTGTACGGCGGACGGGTGACGGCAAAACGCAACCGTCGGTCGGCAGTGCCGTAGAGCGCGTGGACGATCTCTCCATCGGCGTTGCGCCAGTCGTCGGGATCATCGGGAGTGACGAATCCAGCCCGCAGCAGCAACTGGCGCTGCGTCCAGCGCAACCATTCATTGCAGACGCGAATCCCGGTGTCGCTTCGATTGCCCTCTTCAACAACCACAATCGTGCGATCAGGTCCGTCGATGAACATGTCCGAGACGCGCGAGCCAGCGCGAACCCATGCGTCGAGCGGACCGTACCAGGCGACTTCCGCCCATTCCGCTGCGGTGTATCCCTCGCCAAGACCGGCGCGCAGCAATGTTTCCGCCACCGGACGCTGCCAGTTGCTCAATCGTCCGGTGTCCTGACAGAACCGCAACTCAGCCAGGCGCTCGTCTGGAGCAGGCACGGCATCGGGAGGGTCGTGCACGCGCATCTCCGGTCTTTCTGTATGACCGTTCATAAAGAACTCTGACATTGAACGGGTCTCCTTTTGACAATGCACAGGTTATCGATCAGGGCAGCGGATCAGGTGAGGCGCCGGAGGAAGGTTGCGCCGGTGCGCCGGGGATTGGCGCGTTCGCACCGGGAACGGGAAGAGTCGCACCTCGTGCGACCTGTGGCTCGATACGCAGCGTCTCGGTCATCGGGCGCGTCAGATCGGGAAGTATCACCTGTGCCGCATCGAGGCGATCCATATACTGCAATGGATCGCTGGCAGCGCCGTAGCGTTCCGCCCACAGCGCCACATTTGCCGCCTGTAGCGCCCGTAACGCATGCGCCTGCGCGGGGGTCATCTCCAGATAGGCGATCTCGCCTTCGATGTACAGGATCGGAATCCCCGACATCCAGCGGCAGGCATACGACCGCGCTCCTTCCGACATCACCAGAAGCGTTGCCGGTGCATCCAGGATCGTCCCCAAAGGCACATCCGCGCGCTCCCGGTCGCACAACGACGGGTCACTGGCGATAAACCCGATATTCAACCGGTCGCGGTCGGTCACCGGACCGACGCCGGTCAGCGCAAACGGGGCAGGAACCATATTGCGCTCCAGTTTGCGACCGTTTGGATAGACTGGCTCATCAGGCGGGCTGGCTGCCAGCATGCCAGGGTTGAGCAGATCGTTCATACCGATCTGCCGTGTTGCATACTGCCCGATGACCGCCTGCGGATCGGTGATCCCGGCAACCTGCACCGGACGGTGCAGCGGCAGTTCGATGACCGCGAGATCGTCGACCGTGATCCGTGACGCATATGGAATGTCGCGCGCTGCGATGACCACGCGCTCGGTGCGACGACTCTCGATGTAGCCATATGCCGCAGCGGCGAGTGATGCCATGATCCCGACGATGAGCAACAGCATTGGCGCCACCTGCGATTTCTTGGGTGTGAGGGCGCTGCTCAGCGGTGCGGAGAGGCTTGAGGACATGATTGTGCTCCGTTTCTTTGATGAAGGTTGATACGATTGCTGCCAGTCCTACTGTTCCAGAGCATCGAGCGTCGCAGCCGCCGTGATGAGCGGGCGATACGGCGCGTATCCCAGAAGTCCAAAACCGGTCATCACCGGGCGTACTTCAGCGCACATTGCGGGGCGGTCGAACGTCTGCGCCTGTCCATCACTGAACGAACAGGTTCCGCCTTCCGGCAACACCCGCCACGTCACGCGCTCCGCCAGCGCCTCTGGACGCTCCGCCAGTCCGCTGACAGTGCTCAGGTTCTGGACAAATGTCTTCCGGGCTGTCTGGAGGGCGCGCTGCTGATCGATGCGTTGCCCGTTGCGTGCCAGGTGCGCATAGTCGAACGACTGCACGGCTGAACGGATCGATTGCTGTAACGCATCTTCCATCTGCGCCACTTCCATCTGCCGTTCGCTGAACTCGATCACCGTAAAGATGAATGGTGTGAGAAATGCCAGCACCAGCGCAATGAAGACCAGTGATTGCCCGCGTTCCGCCCGGCGATACGCCGCATATGGACGCCCGGTTCGTTGTTTGCTGCATTGTTGTTCCATGCCGCCTCCCTGCACGATGTTCAGTCGTCTGTATCCTGTTCGGTTGCGCGCGTCGCACTCCGGTTGATCCGGATGTCGCTCAATCCCGGAACAGGGGTCCAGACTTCGGCTGTGTACCTGATGGTGACGGTGATCGTGCTGTAGCGTCGGCACGGGTTTGTTGCACAGCGCACCCGAATGGTGGCATACTGCGGCTCCGCAAATACGCTGCCGACAAACGCCGTTCGCGCTGCTTCCGCCACCGGTCCCGGCGCCGATGCCAGCGGATACTCCTGGTCGTCCATCAAGCCGCCGGTCGATCCACGCACCGCTGCCTGGTGCGCCGCAACCCGCACCGCCTGGCTTACGGTGTAGTGAGCGCCAATCGCCTGCACTGCCGCGACGCCGCCGAAAATGACCACCAGCACAACCATCAGCACGAGCGCCATCTCGATGAGCGCCTGTCCGTTGCGATGGTTCTTGATCGGTATGCTGGCAGCGCAATCTGCCTTTTGCGTCATCGTGGCTCCTTTCACATTGTCAGCAGCGCGATCCGTTCGTTGGGTTTCAAAACGATGGTTCATCGGTCTTCCTCGCTTGCCAGAACGCCCCCTACCGCGCATCGCGCGGCACAACGAACTCCACCCGATACGTCGCGTCAAACACGTCGGTGCGCCGCTCCAGCACGCTGTCCGTGCGCCCGTCGCCGTCCACGTCTTCGTATCCCGTTTCGACCGCTTCCGTCAGCACGGCGTACTGGATGCGCAGGTCGGTTCCGCCCGTCGGCAACGGCGTGCGCACGTACACGTCCTGGCGCATGCGCTCCGGCGGGTACTGTCCCCAGAACAAGTGCCCCTGCCCGCGCATCTGCTCCGACGACGGGCTGACGTAATAGCGATAGATGCATCCCTGCATGTGCGACAGATCGGCGCGCTCTGCGTCCTGCGCCGTCGGCTCCTCGCGATCTTTGCATCCGGCGCTGCTCACGTTGATGTCTCCCGATCCGAGGAAACTCCACGCCACGATCCTGCGGTCCAGCCGGTAGTACGGCAGTCCGACCTGGCGATCGTCCGGCGCGATGAACGGCGTGAAGTCCATCACCTCGCCGCCGGGCCACGTCACCGTCGTCCCTTCGCTCAGGTACACCCCGCGCTCCGGGTCGAACTCCGAGTGAATGCGCAGGCGCTCTACGCCGCGCTGCGGCGGCGGAACCACCAGCACCGTCGTCGTCGCCTGCGCCGCATTGTCCATCGGATTGGCGTCCGCGTCCCCAGAGATGCGCGCCAGGTGCAGCACCGCCACCGGCAGCGACGGACTGTCCTCCGGCGGAACCCGCACGCGCACGCGCACCGTTCCGCGTTGCCCGGCGGCGACCGTCCCCAACCGCCAGACCGGGCGTCCGTCGTTCACCTCCTGGTATCCCGGCGTCGCGCCGACGATCATGACGTTGGGGACGACCTTATAGTCGAGCAGCACGTTCGTGGCGTCCTCCGGCGAGGTGTTCTCGTAGTCGATCACCGTCTCGAACTCCTGCCCCGGTCGCACGATGCGCGGCGTCGTGATGCGCACCCTGACGTTCGTGCGCACGAAGACCGTCGTCGCTTCGGCGCGGCTGTCGTTCGGGTTGCCGTCATTGTCGGCGCTGACGACCGCAACGTTCGTCGCTGCATCCGGCGCTGCGTCGGTCGCCGGGATGGTCAGGTCAATCGTCCGCGTTTCGCCCGCCGCCAGATTGCCGAGGTTCCACACGAGCGTCCGTCCGTCGGTCCACGACGGCGCAACGCTTGCCATCGCCGCCACGCGCGTTGTCGTCACCGCACCTGTGTTCGGGTCGCGCAGCGTCAGATCGGCTTCGCCGAACGGCATGCCGAGCGGCAGCGTGTCGGTCAGCACGACGTTGTTGACCGTCGTTTGCGACGTGTTGCGCACCGTCAGACTGTAGCCGACCATCTGGTTGCGCGCCGCGCGCGCGGGCGCCTGCTTCTCCACCGCCACGTTCGCGCCGGGGTCGGTGACGAAGTAGAGCTGTGAAATGTTGTGCAACATATCGGCGTTGCACCCCGGAACCGAGTTGAGCATCACCATGCGGTACGCCCGCCCGCGCTCCGTGATGAAGCGCAGTCCAAGCGGACCGTGGTTGGTTCCGGCATCGTTCGTATAGAGCCAGTCCTGGGCGTGTCGCGTCAGGCTGCCGTTGGCGTCGCGCCCTTCCGGCTGCGGCCACGACTGCCAGGCGTAGGGCGGCGTCCGGTTCCCCTGCCAGGAGAAGAAGGCGTTGCTCCAGACCTGCACGCCCGGCGCCAGCAGCGCCTGCCACCCGGACGGGCGTCCGGGCAGGTTGAGGCGCGGCCAGGAGTCAAGAGACGTCCCCTGCACTTTCAGGTGTCGCTTACCCGGATTAT